>Ga0209450_10000587_pt1 | contig 18483 bp, 13 predicted proteins | sample FrelakmetLWP11LW_FD_187149 | JGI IMG/M metagenome (GOLD analysis project Ga0209450, IMG submission 187149) | Freshwater lake sediment microbial communities from the University of Notre Dame, USA, for methane emissions studies - LWP11 LW (SPAdes)... | ecosystem: Environmental > Aquatic >...
AGCCAGGCGGCATCGATGGCGGCGTAGGAGGTGTCGTCCTCGACCGTTTCATCGGCGCCGAGCGCCGGCTCGCCGGCCAGCGCCAGCAGCAGGTCGAAGGCGCCGGCGTAATCCGACTGGCGCGAAGCGAGCACGCCGCCAACAGCACGCACCAGGTGGGTAACCTCGGCGAGGTGCTCGCGCGCTTCGCGTGCCGGCAGCACCGACAGGTACTCGAGGAAGGCCGGCAGGTAGTCGGGCAACTGGTCGGTATCCAGTTCGATGCCGGCGGCGCGGTACATCTGCAGCAGGTCGACCATTGCCTGGCCGCGGTCGCGCGAGTCGCCGTGCACGTGCTCGAACAGGTTCAGCGAGGTGCGCCGGCCGCGGTCGAAGGTGTCGATGTACCGCTCCTGCGCGTCGAGCGGATCCGACGAACCCAGCCGGGCGAGCAGCGGCTCGACGCCGCTGCGCCGCGCCGGCTTCACCGGCGCCGACGCCAGCGCGGCCGCGAGTTCTTCGAGGTGGCCGAGCAGGGGCTCGGTCGGATAGTCGAGCAGCCGCGCCAGCGCGCGAAGGGCAAGGGCGGCGCGAGTGTCGTTCGTCGCCATCACGCCTGCTCCTTGATCTTGATGACCTTGCGCTTGGAGCCGAACAGGCTCTTGACGCCCGCCTTCTCGTCGGCCGCGTTGCCGAGCGAGAAACCGCAGGAGCCGCGCAGGTCGAAGGCGTCCTCGGCGTATTCGCGGTGCGTGGTCGGGATGACGAAGCGATCCTCGTAGTTGGCGATGGCCATGATCCTGTACATGTCCTCGACCTCGGCCTGCGTGATGCCGGCCTGCTGCAGGATCTCCGGCCGGTCGACCCCGTCGACATGGCGGCCGCGCATGAAGGCGCGCATCGCCAGCATCCGTTCCAGCGCGCGGGCCACCGGCGCCTCGTCGCCCGCGGTGAGCAGGTTCGACAGGTACTTCAGCGGGATGCGCAGGCTGGAGACGTCGGGGATCTCGCCCTTCATCTCGATCGCGCCGGCTTCGACCCGCGCCTGCACCGGCGACAGCGGCGGGATGTACCAGACCATCGGCAGCGTGCGGTACTCGGGGTGCAAGGGGAGGGCCACCCGCCAGTCGACCGCCATCTTGTAGACGGGCGAGTTGCGCGCCGCCGCCAGCCACGCATCGGGCACGCCGTCGGCTCGCGCCTGCTCGATCACCGCCGGATCATTGGGGTCGAGGAAGATCTGCAGTTGCGCGTCGTAGAGGCTTCGGCTGTGCTCGACCGACGCCGCTTCCTCGATGCGGTCGGCGTCGTACAGCAGCACGCCGAGGTAGCGGATCCGCCCGACGCAGGTCTCCGAGCACACGGTCGGCTGGCCGGCCTCGATGCGCGGATAGCAGAAGATGCACTTCTCCGCCTTGCCGGTGGACCAGTTGTAGTAGATCTTCTTGTACGGGCAGCCGGAGACGCACATCCGCCAGCCGCGGCACTTGTCCTGGTCGATCAGCACGATGCCGTCTTCCTCGCGCTTGTAGATCGAGCCCGACGGGCACGAGGCGACGCAGGTGGGATTGAGGCAGTGCTCGCACAGCCGCGGCAGGTACATCATGAAGGTCTGCTCGAACTCGCCGTAGATCCTCTTCTCCATCTCGGCGAAGTTGGCGTCCTTCGAGCGCTTGGAGAACTCGCCGCCGAGGATCTCCTCCCAGTTCGGCCCCCACTCGATCTTTTCCATCCGCTCGCCGGTGATCAGGCTGCGCGGCCGCGCGGTCGGCGCCGCCGTCATCTCGGGCGCGCTCTGCAGGTGGTCGTAGTCGAAGTCGAACGGCTCGTAGTAGTCGTCGATCTCCGGCAGGTTGGGGTTGGCGAAGATGTTCATCAGGATGCGCGCCTTGCCGCCCTGGCGCGGCGCCAGCTTGCCGTTGTGCTTGCGCACCCAGCCGCCGTTCCACCTGTCCTGGTTCTCCCACTCCTTCGGGTAACCGATGCCGGGCTTGGTCTCGACGTTGTTGAACCAGGCGTACTCCACCCCGGTGCGGTTGGTCCACACGTTCTTGCAGGTGACCGAACAGGTGTGGCAGCCGATGCACTTGTCGAGATTCAGCACCATGCCGATTTGCGCACGAACTTTCATGGCGATCCTCCTCAGGCCTTCGCGGCCGCAGCGGCCTGTTGCATCGCATCCGGCGCCGGCGTGTCGAGCCAGTCGACCTTGGCCATCTTGCGCACGATCACGAACTCGTCGCGGTTGGTGCCGATCGTGCCGTAGTAGTTGAAGCCGTAGCTCAACTGCGCGTAGCCGCCGATCATGTGCGTCGGCTTCAGGACGGCGCGAGTGACAGAGTTGTGGATGCCGCCGCGCTGCCCGGTGACCTCCGAGCCCGGCGTGTTCACGATCTTTTCCTGCGCGTGGTACATCATGCACATGCCGGGGTTCACCCGCTGGCTGACCACCGCGCGGGCGGCGATGGCGCCGTTCGAGTTGTAGAGCTCGATCCAGTCGTTGTCAGCGATGCCCACCGACTTGGCATCGGTCTCCGACAGCCAGACCACCGGGCCGCCGCGATTGAGCGTCAGCATGATCTGGTTGTCTGTGTACGTGGAGTGGATGCCCCACTTCTGGTGCGGCGTGATGAAGTTCAGCACCATCTCCCCATTGCCATTCGGCTTGTGGCCCTTGACCGGGGCCACCGACTTCATGTCGACCGGCGGCCGGTAGACGCACAAGCCCTCGCCGAAGGCGCGCATCCAGGCGTGATCCTGGTAGAACTGCTGGCGCCCGGTGAGCGTGCGCCACGGGATCAGCTCGTGCACGTTGGTGTAGCCGGCGCTGTAGGAGACCTTCTCGCTCTCCAGGCCGGACCACGTCGGCGAGCTGATGATCTTGCGCGGCTGCGCCTGGATGTCGCGGAAGCGGATCTTCTCGTCCTCGCGGTGCAGCGCCAGGTGCTTGTGGTCGACGCCGGTGATCTTGCCGAGCGCATCCCAGGCCTTCACCGCCACGTGGCCGTTGGTCTCCGGCGCCAGCATCAGGATCACCTCGGTGGCGTCGATGTCCGACTCGATCTTCGCCATGCCCTGCGTGGCGCCGGCCTCGGTGACCACGCCGTTCAGTGCCTTCAGCGCCTCGACCTCGTCGGTCGTGTTCCAGGCGATGCCCTTGCCGCCGTTGCCGACCTTGGTCATCAGCGGGCCAAGCGCGGTGAAGCGCTTGTAGGTGTTGGGATAGTCGCGATCGACCGCGATCATCTGCGGGGCGGTCTTGCCCGGCACGAGGTCGACCTCGCCCTTCATCCAGTCGCGCACCTCGAGCGGCTGGGCGAGCTCGCTCGGCGTGTCGTGCAGCGTCGGCACCAGCACCAGGTCCTTTTCGACGCCGAGGTGGCCGACGCAGACCTCGGAGAACTTCTTGGCGATGCCCTTGAAGATCTCCCAGTCGGATCTGGCCTGCCACGCCGGATCCACCGCGGTGGACAGCGGGTGGATGAACGGGTGCATGTCGGAGGTATTCAGATCGTTCTTCTCGTACCACGTCGCGGTGGGCAGCACGATGTCCGAGTACAGGCAGGTCGTGCTCATGCGGAAGTCGATCGTCACCAGCAGGTCGAGCTTGCCCTGCGGCGCCTGTTCGTACCACTTCACTTCAGTTGGCTTGACGCCGCCTTCCTCGCCGAGATCCTTGCCCATCACCCCATGCGTGGTGCCCAGCAGGTGCTTGAGGAAGTACTCGTGACCCTTGCCCGAGGAACCGAGCAGGTTCGAGCGCCAGACGAACAGGTTGCGCGGCCAGTTGACCGGGTTGTCCGGGTCCAGGCACGACAACTTCAGCGACCCGTCCTTCAGGCCCTTGACCGCGAAGTCCTTCGGCTCCATGCCGGCGGCGGCAGCCTCCCGGCAAAGCTGCAGCGGGTTGGTCTGCAGTTGCGGGGCGGAGGGCAGCCAGCCCATCCGCTCCGAGCGGGCATTGAAGTCGACCAGGCTGCCGGCGAACTTGGCCCGGTCGGCCAGCGGCGACAGGATCTCGTCGACGGTGAGCTTCTCGTAGCGCCACTGGTCGGTGTGCGCATAGAAGAAGCTGGTCGAGTTCTGCTGCCGCGGCGGCCGCACCCAGTCGGTCGCAAAGGCCAGCGGCACCCAGCCGGTCTGCGGTCGCAGCTTTTCCTGGCCGACGTAATGCGCCCAGCCGCCGCCCGATTGGCCGACGCAGCCGCACATCATCAGCATGTTGATCACCGCCCGGTAGTTCATGTCCGAGTGGTACCAGTGGTTCATCGCCGCGCCGATGATCACCATCGACTTGCCGCGCGTCTTGTGCGCGTTCTCGGCGAACTCGCGCGCCAGGCGGATCACCGCGGCGCGCGAGACGCCGGTGATCTTCTCCTGCCACGCCGGCGTGTACGGCGCGTTGTCGTCGTAGCTCGTGCCGAGGTGGTCGCCACCGAGGCCGCGGTCGACCCCGTAGTTGGCCGCCAGCAGGTCGAACACGGTGGCGACACGGACGTCCTGTCCGCCGATCCGCAGCGTGCGGGTGGGCACGTTGCGCACCAGCACGTCCTTCAGCGGGTTGGCCGAGAAGTGCTCGGTCTCGATGCCGCCGAAGTAGGGGAAGGCCACCGGCGTGGTCGCGGCACCTTCGGATCCCAGCAGCGTCAGGGCGAGCTTGATCTCGGCGCCGCCGCGCGCCTCGCGCTTCTCGAGGTTCCACTTGCCGATGTTGTCGCCCTGTTCGCCCCAGCGGAAGCCGATCGAGCCGTTGGGCAGCACGATCTGGCCGTTGGCTTCATCGACCGCGAGCGTCTTCCACTCGGGGTTATTGCCCTGGCCGAGCTTGTCGTCGAAGTCGGAGGCGCGCAGGTAGCGGTCGGGCACGAAACGGTTGCCGTCGCGCTTGAGCATCACCAGGGTCGGCATGTCGGTGTACTGGCGCCCGTACTCGGTGAAGTACTCGGACTTCTTCGCCCCGAGGTGGAACTCGTTGAGGATCACGTGCCCGAGCGCCATGCCGAGCGCGGCGTCGGTGCCCTGCTTGGGATGCAGCCAGACGTCGGAGAGCTTGGCGACCTCGGAGTAGTCGGGCGTGATCGCCACCGTCTTCGCACCCTTGTAGCGGACCTCGGTGAAGAAGTGCGCGTCGGGCGTGCGCGTCTGCGGCACGTTGCTGCCCCAGGCGATGATGTACGTCGAGTTGTACCAGTCGGCCGACTCAGGCACGTCGGTCTGCTCGCCCCAGATCTGCGGGCTCGACGGCGGCAGGTCGCAGTACCAGTCGTAGAAGCTCATGCACACGCCGCCGATCAGCGACAGATACCGGCTGCCGGCGGCGTAGCTCACCATCGACATCGCCGGGATCGGCGAGAAGCCGATCACGCGATCGGGGCCGTGCGTCTTCACCGTGTACGCGTTGGCGGCGGCGATGATCTCGTTGACCTCGTCCCAGGTGCTGCGGATGAAGCCGCCGAGGCCGCGCTTGCTCTGGTACTCGCGCCGCTTGGCCGGGTCCTCCTGGATCGACGCCCAGGCTTGCACCGGATCGAGCTTGCGGCGCGCCTCGCGCCACAGGCGGACCAGGCGGCCGCGCACCAGCGGGTACTTCACGCGGTTGGCCGAATACAGGTACCAGGAGTAGCTGGCGCCGCGCGAGCAGCCGCGCGGCTCGTGGTTCGGCATGTCGGGCCGGGTGCGCGGGTAGTCGGTCTGCTGCGTTTCCCAGGTGACGATGCCGCCCTTGACGTAGATCTTCCAGCTGCACGAGCCGGTGCAGTTGGTGCCGTGCGTGCTGCGCACGATCTTGTCGTGCTGCCAGCGCTTGCGGTAGCCGTCCTCCCAGCGCCGGTCCTCCTGCGTGACCACGCCGTGGCCGCCGGAAAAGGGCGTCTTGTCCTTGGTGAAGAACAGCATGCGGTCGAGGAAGTTGCTCATCTCGTTTCCTTGGTGACAGACAGTCTCACGGGTTCTTCACGTAGGCATTGCGGCGCAGATAGAACCACCAGTTCAGCACCAGGCACAGCGCGTAGAAGATGGCAAAGCCGTACATCGCGTACTGCGGCGTGCCGGCCTTGATCTGCTCGCCGATGACGATCGGCGCGATGAACGAGCCGTAGGCAGCCACCGCCGAGGTCCAGCCGAGCACCGGGCCGGCCTGGGTGCGGTCGTAGATGACGCCGATGGTGCGGAACGTCGAGCCGTTGCCGATGCCGCTGGCGGCGAACAGCACGATGAACAGCCCGAGGAACGGCATGAAGTACTGCTCGGGCGTGGCCGAGGCGTAGGCCAGCATCATCACGTAGCCGACGGCTGCCGACGCGACCACCATGACCGCCGAGATGATCTGCGTGACGATCGAGCCGCCGACCTTGTCGGAGATCCAGCCGCCCACGGGCCGGATCAGCGCGCCGACGAAGGGGCCGATCCAGGCATAGGTCAGCGCGGAGGGTGCGTTCGGGTTGGGCAGGTGTTTGATCGCGCCGCTCGGGTCGATCATGTGGCTCTGGCCGAAGATCACGTTGATCGACAGCGGCAGCGCATTGGAAAAGCCGATGAACGAGCCGAAGGTGACGATGTACAGCAGCGTCATCGACCAGGTGTGCTTGTCCCTGAAGATCTCGAACTGCTTCTGCAGGTTCGCCTTCATGTCGCCGAAGGCCACCAGCTTCATCGCCAGCAGCGTGCCGACGATGATCAGCGGCATGGCGATCCACATGTTGAGCAGGCCGAGGCCCGTCGGCTTGGGCAGGTACAGGTACAGGCCGATCGCCGCCGTGACCAGCGCCACGCCGTACAGCAGCAGGATCTTGCCGAGCGACGCCGCGGTCGAGCCGATGTTCGGCGAGATGGTCAGCAGGTTGTTCATGCCGAACCAGCCGAGGAAGGCCAGCGGCACCAGGAAGACCAGCCAGATGAAGCCGGCGTTCTGGATGTAGGTCGGCGTGCCGGCGGGGATCTTGCCGATCAGCGTGCCGGAGGGCTTGACCAGCGTCATCGCGTCGCCGCCGACCGCCATGAACACCCCGGCGGTCATCACCAGCGGGATCAGGATCTGCATGGTGGTGACGCCGAAATTGCCCAGCCCCGCGTTGATGCCGAGCGCGGTGCCCTGCAGCCGCTTCGGAAAGAAGGTGTTGATGTTCGACATCGAGCAGGCAAAGTTGCCGCCGCCGATGCCGGACAGCAGCGCCATGAACTGGAACACCCATAGCGGCGTGGCCTTGTCCTGCAGCGCGATGCCGGTGCCGATGGCCGGGATCATCAGCAGCGCGGTGGTCAGGAAGATGGTGTTGCGGCCGCCGGAAATGCGGATGAAGAACGATGCCGGGATGCGCAGCGTGGCGCCCGACAGGCCCGAGATCGCCGCCAGCGTGAACAACTCGGCCTGCGTGAACGGGAAGCCGAGGTTGGCCATCTGCACGGTGATGATTCCCCACATCAGCCATACCGCAAACCCGCAAAGCAGGCTGGGCACGCTGATCCACAGGTTGCGGTTGGCGATGCGCTTGCCGGCGGACTCCCAGAAGGCGTTGTCCTCCGGGCGCCAGTCGACGATGTCGGCTGAACTCGTCGTGCGTGGGGCGGCTCCGGACGGTTGCGCGGCGGCCATGGGTTCTCCCTTCGGTAGAGTCACTCTTCTGTGCTGGAACCGGCGGCAGAATTGCCTCCACCCGGTCCGACCAACTCGGCGCGATGCACCTTCGTTCGGTCGGCACCGTAGGCGCTGTTCCGCGGCATTTCGCTGATGCAGATCAATTTCGACCAGCCGCTTCAGCGACGGAGGCAGAGCCGCCTATCGCTTTGGAGGTAGGCTCGTTGCGCCGTTTGGGGTGTGCCGATTAATTTGGGGTGTGCCGATTGAGTTCGGTCGGTGCATCGACGGTCGCTGCGGATATCGTCGAGTGACCTGCAGTGCGGAGACGGAGCGCACGCGGATGAGTGTTCTGAAGCGGATCTGGACGCAGTCGATCCTGGTGCGGGTCGGCGTGGCGCTTGGCGTAGTGACGCTGATCGCGCTGGCGGTGATCCTGACGGCCACCGTCTTCACCGAGAAGTCCACCGGCAAGGCGAGCGCCATCAACATCGCCGGTTCGCTTCGCATGCAGTCGTACGCGCTGGCCACGCGGATCGCCAATCTGGAGGCGGCGCCGGGTAATGGCACGAGCGCGGCGCTGAGCGCAATCGATGGCTTCGAGGCCCGTCTGCGCAGCAGCATGCTGGTCGACGCCTTGCCGGCAGAAAAGGACGCCGGACTGCGGCAGGCCTACGACGGCATCGTCGCTCACTGGCGGCAGGACGTGCAGCCCCTGGCACGGGCGGCGATCAGCGATCCGGCGCGCCGGGCGGAGTTCCTGTCCGGCATCGATCCTTTCGTGGCCGAGGTCGACCGTTTCGTCGTGCTGCTCGAGCACGACGTCGAGGCGCGCATCCAGTGGCTGCGCGTATGGCTCGGCGCCGCCTTCTTCATGATCTTCGCCCTCGTCGTCACGGCGATCGTTCTGCTGCACGTCGAGGTCTTCCAGCCGCTGTCGGAATTGCTGCGCTCGGCGCGCGCCGTGCGCACCGGCTCGTTCAAGGCGCGCGTGAACGCCACCGGGCCGGACGAGATGGGCCAGCTTGGCCAGGCCTTCAATTCGATGGTCGAGCAGCTGGCCCGGCTCTACGGTTCACTGGAGAAGCAGGTCGCCGAGAAGACCGCCGATCTCGAGCGCAAGAACCACTCGCTGTCGCTGCTGTACGAGACCACGCAGCTGCTGTCGGAGAAGCCGTTCGATGCCGGCGCGCTGAAGACGGTGCTCGCCAACCTCAGCCGCGCGCTGGGCACCGAGGGGGCGGTGATCTGCGCCCGCCATGCCGGCAGCGCGCACGGACTGCCGCTGGCCGGCGACGAGGCGCTGCGCGCGGAGCTCTTCGACCGCGGCCGCTGCGCCCAGTGCGTGAACGACGGGCGGCTCGCCTCGCGCACCGAGATGACCGATCGCGGCGAGCAGCGGATCGTCAATGTGCCGCTGCTCGACGGCGGCGTGTCCTACGGTGTGATGCCACTGCGGCTGCCACCCGGCCGCGCGCTCGAGGCCTGGCAGCTCGAGCTGGCGCAGACGATCGGCCGCCACATCGGCGCCGCGCTGGCCACGGCCGAGCAGCGCGAGGAGCACCAGCGCCTGTCGTTGCTCGAGGAGCGCTCCGCGATCGCCCGCGAGCTGCACGACTCGCTGGCGCAGTCGCTGTCGTACACGAAGATCCAGCTCACAAGGCTGTCGGCGCTGCTCGAACGCGGCGGCGATCCGCAGGCCGCGCAGGCGGTGCTCGACGAACTGCGGGAAGGCGTGTCGAGCGCCTACCGGCAGCTGCGCGAGCTGCTGACCACCTTCCGGATGAAGGTCGGCGGCGCCAGCTTCGACGCCGCGCTGCGCGAGGTGATGAACGACTTCGGGCGGCGGACCTCGCTCCCGGCGGCGGTGCGAGGGGAACTGGCGGGCCTGGAATTGTCGGCCAACGCGCAGATCCACGTGCTGCAGATCGTCCGCGAGGCGCTGACCAACGTGGAAAAGCACGCGCGCGCCCGCTCGGTGTCGATCGAGCTGCAACGTGGGGCCGACGGCAGCTTCGGCGTCGCCATCGAGGACGACGGTGTCGGCATTGCCACCGAGACCTCGCCGGCGCAGCACTTCGGGCTCGACATCATGCGCGACCGTGCCAGTCTGCTCGGCGGGGCGATCGACATCGGCCGGCGCAGCGGCGGCGGCACCCGGGTGTCGCTGCGCGTGCCGGCCCGGATGACGATCGTCCCGGCGCCGCGGGTGGCGGCCGCGGAGACATCGACGAGCGAAACCCCCTGAACATGGAAAGCCGAAACACCGTGCTGGTGGTCGACGATCACCCGCTGTTCCGCAAGGGCGTCGTGCAGCTGCTGGCGATGGAGCCGTCGATCGAGGTCATCGGCGAGGCCGGCAACCGCGCGCAGGCACTCGCGATGGTGCAGCAGCACGAACCCGACCTGATCCTGCTCGACCTGAACCTGAAGGCCGAGAGCGGGCTCGACATACTCGCCGCGATCAAGGCCGACGATCCGTCGCGGCGCGTGGTGATGCTGACCGTCTCGGATGCCGCCGAGGACCTGATGAGCGCGATTCGTGCCGGCGCCGACGGCTACCTGCTCAAGGACATGGAACCGGAGCAGCTGCTCGACCGCGTGCGGGCGTCGCTGGCCGGCGAAACGGTGATCGGCGAGGCGCTGGCGGCGCGGCTGGCCAGCGCGCTGCGGCAGGAGGCGCAGGACTCGGCCAGCGGCGTCAAGCGCGAGCTGCCACTGCTCACCGACCGCGAGCAGCAGGTGCTGCGCTGCCTGGCCGACGGCCAGAGCAACAAGCGCATCGCCCGCACGCTGTCGATCACCGAGGGCACGGTCAAGGTCCACGTGAAGAACCTGCTGAAGAAGCTCAACTTCCGCTCGCGCGTCGAAGCAGCCGTGTGGATGGCGCAGCAGGCGCACTGATTTTCCGCGCTGCGATCAGGGTCACCCGTTCTCGTTGGCACTCACCGGCGGCGAGTGCTGAGTTGCATTTGTCCTCCGCTTTCTGGACGATTCTGGCAAGCGATTTGCTTGTCATCATCGTGATGCGGCCGTCCGCAGCGGCGGTCGGAGCAGATGTTCTTCACGGAGGTCGTATATGACGACATCGGCAAACCTGCCCGCGACGCGCCCGGCGATCTCCATCGCCGGCTTCAAGAACGTCTACCACGTGCCGCGCGTCGAAGAGGCGCTCAGCGGCCTGCAGGACCTCGGCGCCGGGGCGAGCGACGCGCTGAAATCCACATACGTGAAGATGATCAAGGCCGGCGGCCAGCGCTTCTCGATCAAGCCCTCGGCGCTGCCCGATATTGATGCACTGGTGGAGGAACTGCCCAATTTTGAGGCGCCGCTGGAGGACATCCGCCGCCAGCTAGCACTTTGCCTGTCGAGCGACGACCCGCTCGATCTGGAGCCGATGCTGCTGCTCGGCGACCCCGGAATCGGCAAGACCCACTTCGCGCGACGGGTGGCCAAGCTGCTCGGCACCGGCTACTCGTTCATCGGCATGAGTTCGCTCACCGCCGGCTGGATCCTGTCCGGTGCGTCCGCGCAGTGGAAGAACGCCAAGCCGGGCAAGGTCTTCGAGGCGCTGGTGCACGGCGACTACGCCAACCCGGTGATCGTCGTCGACGAGATCGACAAGGCCGGCGGCGACGCGCAGTACGACCCGCTCGGCAGCCTGTACACGCTTCTGGAGCACGACACCGCGCGGGAGTTCGTCGACGAGTTTGCCGAGGTGCCGATCGACGCCTCCGACGTCGTCTGGATCGCCACCGCCAACGAGGCGCGGGCGATCCCGGAGCCGATCCTCAACCGCGTCAACGTCTACGAGATCGATCCGCCCGATGCCGATGGTGCGCGGCGCATCGCCCGTGGCATCTACCGCGAACTGCGCGAGGAGCACAGCTGGGGCCAGCAGTTCCCGGAGGAGCCGGCGCAGGCCATGATCGACAAGCTGGCGCAGCTGAAGCCGCGCGAGATGCGCCGCGTGTTGCTGGCCGCATTCGGCAACGCCAAGCTGGCGCAGCGGCAGGAAGTGCTGCTCGAGGACGTCACCGCCGAGCGCGTGGCCCGCAAGGCACGCATCGGCTTCTGAAGGAGCACCGCCAGGCCGCCGCTCTTTCAGTGGAGGGCAACCCCGCCTATTGCCGGGGTTGCGCGGCGGCGATGCGGCGGTACACGGGACCCCAGACCGGGTGCCCGACTTCCTTCTCGCTGAGCGCGAACTTCGGATCGGCGGCGAATGCGCTCTGGAAGCTCGACTCGCATTCGGCAGTCCGCTCGAAGGCGCAGGCGATGAAGGCGATGTACTTGTAGGCGACGGCCCGGTCGCGAGGGTCGGCGAGTCCTTTGCTCAGCGCCTGCCGCAGCGCAGCCTCGGCGCGGTCGAAGGAAGCCTCCTCGTACAGGCGGATGCCGTCGACCAGCAAACGTTCTGCCGGCTGCAGGTAAAGCGCGGCAATGCTGGCCGTCGGCGGCGTCGTGGGGGCCGGTGGCGGGGCGAAGGTCTCGCACGCCGACAGTGCCGCGGCGAGCGACAGTGCGATCGCGCTGCGCAGCGGATAGGCAGGCCACCGTTCTGGCTTCGCGCGCGGGCCGGTCATCTCAAGAGACGCATTTCAGGACGGGCCGAGCGTATCGCGCCACGGGGCGCCTGGCCAATCGTGCGAACTCATGCGGCCGCCGGCGCGGCGGCGTTCAGAAGCGATGCCGCAGCGTGTGGGTCTCGCCAGCCTTGATCTCGATGCGCGCCTTCAGCGGCGGGGCGTCGGCATTGCGCACCTCGATCGAATAGGAGCCGGGCGCCAGGCGCAGCGTGGTCAGCGGGGGTGAAACGCCGCGCGGCTCGCCGTTGACCAGCACCTCGCCCCACGGCGCAATGGCCAGCGACACCAGTCCGTCGGAGGGCTGAGGCGCTGCGGGGGCGACCGGCGCGCGGCGAGCGGCGGGTGGGGGCGCCGGCTTTGCCTCGGCAGGGGGCGGCTCGACCGGCTCGGCGGGCCGGGCCGGCTCGGGCGCAACGGTGCGCGGCTCCAGCGCAACCGGCGGGCTGGGCGGCGGAGCGATGTCCTCCTGCGCCCGCCACCAGTTCGCGCCGACCGCCAGCAGCACCGCGCCGGCCAGTGCCAGCCACAGTGCCTTGCGCCGGCGCGCCGCCGGCGAAGCCCGGCTGCCGGTGCGGGGTGCATCCACCTCCTGCGTGTCGGGCTCGCGGGTGCCGGCGAAGGCGGCGAGGTCGTTGCGCAGTTCGCCGGCGGTCTGGTAGCGGGCCTCGATGTCCTTGGCGAGCGCCTTGCTGATGATGCGGACGAGTTCGGGCGGCGCCTCCGGCCGCAGCTCGGCGACAGAAAGCGGCTCCTCCTTGATGAGCTTGGTCAGCAGATCGTCGATGTTCGGCGCGTCGAAGGCCCGCTTGCCGGTGACCATCTCGTACAGGATGGCGCCGAGCGAGAAGATGTCGCTGCGCGCGTCGATGGCGACTCCACGTGCCTGCTCGGGAGACATGTAGTTGGGCGTGCCGACCAGCTGCGTGTGCTGCGAAGGATCCTGCTCGGCGCGCGGCAGGGCCACGCCGAAGTCGAGCACCTTCGGCTTCATCTCGCGCGACAGGAAGATGTTGCTCGGCTTGATGTCGCGATGGATCAGCCCGCGCTTGTGCGCGTAGTGCACGGCGTCGGCGATGCGTGCCATCAGCGCCGCCGCCTGGCGCACGCCCAGCCGCGATCCGCCGTACAGGTACTCGTGCAGGTCGCGGCCGTGCAGCCGCTCCATCGCAATGTAGGCGAGCGTGTCGGTGCGGCCGGCGTCGAAGACGGTGACGATGTGCGGATGATTCAGCCCGGCGACGGCGCGCGCCTCCTTGATGAAGTCGGCCTCGGCCTTCTCGCGCACCTTGTCGTTGACGGCGAGCGGGACCGCCTTGATCGCCACGTCGCGGCCGAGTACGGGGTCATGCGCCGCGTAGACGACGCCGTTGGCGCCGCGGCCGATCTCGCCGACGATCGTGAAGCGGCCGATCGTCGCCGGCGGCGGCGTCAGCAGCGCCGCCGGATCAATGCCGGAGGTGACGGTCGACTGGTTCTGCATCGAGAAAATTATCTCATCGGCACTTACGCAGGATCTCGCAGCGGTCCGTTCAGCCAATGGCGCGGACGGCGCATCTGCACCCGGCGCCCGGCTGCCCGGAGCCTTTCGATCGAGGCGGCCGTTCGACGAGGTTACCCGCTTGCGCGCGCGTAAAGAGCCGACTCGCCCGCAGCCTACAATTCGGCGTCCACCAATGCACGAGAATCGCGCCATCGAAGCGCGGGCGGCAACGACGCGCAGAAGACGATCGGCATCATCTGGCAGCTGCTGATTGCCGCCGGCCTGACGGACGTTGGTTCGAAGATGCCGCCGGCGTGGGTGATCTGGTCCTGCTACATCGCCATCGGCCTGGGCACCATGTTCGGCGGCTGGCGAATCGTCAAGACGATGGGCCAGCGCATCACCAAGCTCAAGCCGGTCGGCGGGTTCTGCGCCGAGACCGGGGGCGCGATCACGCTGTTCACCGCCACCGCCATGGACGTGCCGGTGTCGACGACGCACACCATCACCGGGGCGATCTTCGGCGTTGGCTCGGTGCGAAGCGCGTCCGCCGTGCGCTGGGGGCTGGCGCACCGCATCGTGCTGGCCGGGATCCTGACGATCCCGGCCACGGCGCTGATCGCCGCGGTCTTCTACGCGGGCAGCCTGCTGCTGTTCTGAACGCGCTCAGCCGCGCGAGAAGACGATCGACTCGCGCCGCAGCAGGCGCGCCTGCAGCCACAGGCAGGCGAGGGTGACTGCGACGCAGACGGCGGCCGGCACCAGCAGATGGGCTGCGGTCAGCGGCTCGCCGCGCAGCACCTTCATCAGCACCGTCAGCTGCGCCACCGACGGCACCCACAGCTGCCACGCCGCGTCGCGCACGGTGAGGAACACCGGCACCAGCGCCGAGAACTGCGCCGCCATGGCGATGTAGCTGACGTAGGTCTGCGCCTCCTTGAACGAACGGCCGAAGGTCGCCGCCAGCATGTTCAGCGCCGCCATCAGCGCCGCGAAGGGCAGCAGGACGGCGGCAAACAGCGCCACCTCGCGCCACTGCAGCTGCATCAGCGCAGACAGGGTCTCGTTGTTGACGAAGCGCATCGACACCATGAAGCCGAACATGGTCAGCACGACGATCACCGTCGAATAGACCATCACCACAGCCCACTTGCCGGCGACCAGCGCGGTCGCCTCGACCGGGTTGGCCAGCAGCGGCTCCAGCGAGCCGCGCTCGCGCTCGCCGGCGGTGACGTCGATGGCCACCGACAGCGCGCCGAAGACGGCGACGATCAGCGCCGCCCACGGCACGATGAAGAGCAGCTGCGCGCCGCGCGCCTGCGTCGAGGCGAGGTTCAGCGGCTCCAGCTGCACGGGCGCCAGCAGCTGGGGGCTAACGCCGCGCGCCAGCAGCCGCTGCGTGCCCAGCTCGCGGTTGAAGCTCTCGACCATCCGCATGGCGGTGCGCACCACCGGCTGCGCCTTGTCGTGGCTCTCGTCGTAGACCACCTCGACCTCGACCGTCTCGCCGCGAGCCAGGCGGTCCTCGAAGTCCTCCGGCGGGCGGATCACCGCGTTCTGCAGGCTGCCGCTGCGCAGGCGGTCGAGGTAATCGGGCGGGGCGTCGACCACCTTCGCGCCGGCGCGCTGAAGAAAGCCGACCAGCGTCGGCGCACGTTCGGCCGAGGCGATGATCACCTCGCGCTCGGCGACGCGCTCCTCCAGCCCGGAGATGAAGTTCGACATCAGCACGAACACCACCGGGCCGGCCAGCATCGCCAGCGTCAGCGCGATGATCCAGCTGCGCCTGTCGCGCACGGCGTCGCGCAGCTCCTTCAGGAAGACGGTCCACGCGCCTTTCATGGCGCTACCTGCGCGGTCGTCAGCCTGACGAACACGTCCTCGAGGCTGCCGCCGCCGGCCGACTCGCGCAGCTCGGTGGAAGTGCCGGAGGCCAGCGTGCGGCCGTGCGCGACGATGACGATGCGGTCGGACAGTGCCTCGACCTCCTGCATGATGTGCGTCGAGAACACGATGCACTTGCCGCGGCTGCGCAGGTGGGCGAGCAGCTGGCGCAGGGCGCGCGTCGACATCACGTCGAGCCCGTTGGTCGGTTCGTCGAGGATCAGGTGCTGCGGGTCGTGGATCAGCGCGCGCGCCAGCGCCACCTTCATCCGCTCGCCGCTGGAGAAGCCTTGGGTAGCGCGGTCGAGCAGGTCGCCCATGTCGAGCAGCGCCGACATCTCCTCCAGGCGCGCGGTCAGGTCGGCGGTGGCGACGCCGCGCAGGCCGGCGTAGTAGGCGATGTTCTCGCGCGCGGTAAGCCGCGTGTACAGCCCGCGCGCGTCCGACAGCACGCCGAGCTGCGCACGCACCGCCATCGGGTCGGCCGTCACGTCGATGCCGCCGACCGTGGCCGTGCCACGGTCGGGTTGCATCAGCGTGGCGAGGATGCGCAGCGTGGTGGTCTTGCCGGCGCCGTTGGGTCCGAGCAGGGCGGTGATCTGGCCGTCGGCTGCCGCGAAGCTGACGTTGTCGACGGCAGTCAGCACCGTAGGCTTCCGGCCGCGGCGGGCGAGGAAGGTCTTGCCGAGCGCGCGCACCTCGATCATCGCCCCTTGCCCTCGCCGGTGGGCGGCGCGAAGAACCTCGGTGCCGGCAGCTTGCTCAGGCAGTCGAGGTCGACTCCGGTGGCACCGGCATTGCGGATGAAACCGGCGACCAGTTCCGGCGCGCATCCTTGCATCGACACACCATGCGCCAGGTGTGGCGCGACGGCGTGCGTGGCGCGCTTCAGCCCCTTGGCGATGCGCTCGCCGTGGCGGGGCGGTGTGGCCGGATCGGCGCCGCCGGAGAGAATCAGCACCGGCACGTCGGCGTCGGGCAACCGATAGAACGCGGCCGGCACTTCGCGCTTCGGCACCACCGCGCAGGCCTCGTCGTAGATGCGGATGAAACTGCCGCCGAAGCGCGTGGCGGCGACGGCGGCGCGTGCCGGGGCATCGACGCGCGGCAGGTCCTCGGCGCAGACCACCGCGAAGTGCATGCCTTCGGCAAAATTCTCGGCCACGCTGGAACTCAGCGATGCCGCCAACGCGAGCAGCGGCGTCAGGTTGTCGCGGCTTGCCTCGGCCAGCGCGTAGGGCAGCACCGCCGCCAGCGGCGGCGAGTACAGCGGCACTCGCAGCACCGAGGCCAGCGTCGCGGGCTCCAGGCGAAGCTCTTCCGGCTGGCCGGTCAGGGGATGGGTGGCCGTGGTCTTCAGGCCGGCGCCGCTTACGCGCGCCAGCAGCTTGTCGATGGCGGTACCGAGCTCCGGGTAGCGGCTGTTGCAGGCGGCGTCACTGGCGCAGGCGGCGATCAGCCGCTCGAGGCTCGCCTGGGCATCGACGGCGAAGCTGGCCGGCAGCGCCATGTCCGCCGGCGCCACGCCGTCGAGGACGGCGCTGCGCACGCGCTGGGGAAACTGGCGCAGGTACTCGAGCGCGGCGCGCGTGCCGTACGAGGCGCCCCACAGGTTGATACGCTCGTAGCCGAGCGCGGCGCGCACCGCGTCGACGTCGCGCACGGCGATCCACGTCGCGTACTGCCGCAGGTCGTTGCCCGCGCCGAGCTTGCGCAGGCACTCGCGGGTGCGGGCCGACAGCTTTTCCGCATCGAGCGTCTCGGCGAGGCTCGCCGCCGGCTTGCGCCCGCTGTCGCAGGCCAGCGGGTTGGATGCCCCGGTGCCGCGCTGGTCGACATAGACGATGTCGCGCCGCGCATTGAGCCTTGCGAACAGCGGCTGCACCTGGCCGGCGACGCGTCGTGCCGACTGGCCCGGCCCGCCGGCGAAGACGAACACCGGCTCGAACGAGCGCACGCGCGCCAGCGCCGGTACGACGGCGTAGTGCACCTCGATGCGGCGGCCGTCCGGCTGGTCGGGATTCTCGGCAACCGAGACCTTGCCGCACTGGACCTCGCGGTCGATGCCCTTGAGCCGGCACGGTTCGGTCGGCGCCGCGGCGGCGGCTCCGGCGATGGCGAGCGCGGCGCAGGCGGCAACGGCGCGAAACGCGCGGGCGATGTCAGCCATCGACAAGCCTCAGCCCCACCACCCCGGCGACGATCAGCCGCACGCAGCCGATCCGCGCCAGCGTGGCCGGTTCGTTGAACAGCACGATCCCGAGCAGTGCGGCGCCGGCGGCGCCGATGCCGACCCACACGGCGTAGGCGGTGCCCACGGGCAGCGCCTTCATGGCCAGCCCCAGCAGGGCGAACGAAGCCAGCGCGACGATCAGCACGACAAGACTGGGCAGTGGCCTTGAGAAGCCGGCGGTGTACTTCATGCTGATGGCCCAGGCGACTTCGAGCAGACCGGCGGCGGCGAGCAGCAGCCAGGCCTGGTTGGCGGTGGGCGAGAAGTTTCCCATCGAGGACGGACGGAACACTTGTTGTTCTTGAAGCAGCCGCACTTTAGCGGATCGCTCCGCACGCACGGCGCCTAGAATCCTCGCGTGAACCCCGCCGCGCGCCAGGTCTTTCTCAGTGGTCTCGCGCTCGCCGTGGCGGGCAGCGTGATGTTCTCGGCCAAGGCGATCGTGGTCAAGCTCGCCTATCGCCACGGTGTCGACCCCGAAACGCTGCTGGCACTGCGCATGCTGATGTCGTTGCCATTCTTTGCCGCCGCGCTGTGGTGGACCTCGCGCGGCGCGGCGCCGCTGTCGGGCCGCGACCACGCGCTGCTGGTGACGATCGGCCTGCTCGGCTACTACCTGGCCAGCTACTTCGACTTCCTCGGCCTGCAATACATCAGCGCGGCGCTCGAGCGGCTGATCCTGTACCTGAACCCGACGCTGGTGCTGCTGCTGTCGGTGCTGGTGCTGCGCCGGCCGGTGACCCGC
>Ga0209450_10000588_pt1 | contig 18474 bp, 17 predicted proteins | sample FrelakmetLWP11LW_FD_187149 | JGI IMG/M metagenome (GOLD analysis project Ga0209450, IMG submission 187149) | Freshwater lake sediment microbial communities from the University of Notre Dame, USA, for methane emissions studies - LWP11 LW (SPAdes)... | ecosystem: Environmental > Aquatic >...
TTCCGATCTCTGCTGCTGCGGGCCGAGGCCGGCGAGGCCGATTCGGAACTCGCGCAATGGTGGACCGACCTGCAGGATGCGTCGGCCGACGATCGGCTGGCGATGGTCGAGAACCGTCCGCTGTCTGAGAAAGCCGAGCCGTCGAAGACGGCCGCGCGCCGCCGGCGTCCGCGCCGCAGGCGCAAGCCGTCCGGGCCGGCCGCGGCGCCGTGACGCCGGTGGCCGCACCCGCACCCGTCGCGACCGACAAGCCGCGCTGGGTGCCGGCGTATGTTGCGCTCGGCAGCAATCTCTCGGAACCGGCACGCCAGGTGGCGAGAGCATTTGTCGCGCTCGCGACGTTGCCGCAGACCCGGCTCGTGCTGCAGTCCGCGCTCTATCGCTCGCGGCCGCTGGGTCCCGTCGAACAACCCGACTTCGTGAACGCGGCGGCTGCGCTGCTCACGCAGCTCGACGCGCCCACGTTGCTGGCCGAACTGAAGGCCCTGGAGTCGCGGCTCGGACGGGAACTGCCCGTGGTGCGCTGGGGTCCGCGACTGATCGATCTCGACCTGCTGATGCACGGCAACACCCGCATGTCCGACGCAACGCTGACCGTGCCGCATCCCGGCATTGCGGAGCGGGTCTTCGTGCTTGCGCCACTCGCGGAGATCAGTCCGTCACTCGAGGTGCCGGGCGTTGGCAGAGTTAGCACGCTCCTGCAGCGCCTCCACCCGGCCGGCCTGGAACGCGTCGCCGCATGACGCTGGAACGCAATCTGCCCGGCGACGCCGCTGCCGAACCCAGCGTCCCCACGCCTCACCGCTACGTCGTGATCGAAGGTCCGATCGGTGTGGGCAAGACCAGCCTGGTGCGCCGGCTCGGCAGGAGCTTCGGCAGCGAGCTCGTGCTCGAGCAGGATGCCGACAACCCGTTCCTGGAGCGCTTCTACCGCAACCCGCGCGCGGTGGCGTTCCAGACCCAGCTCCATTTCCTGTTCCAGCGAGCACGGCAGCTGCAGGACCTGCGCCAGGCGGACCTGTTCGAGAAGGTCCGCGTCGCCGATTACATGCTGGAGAAAGACCGGTTGTTTGCGCGACTCACGCTCGACAACGAGGAATTCGCGCTGTACGAGCAGGTCTACGAGCGGCTGGCGATCGACGCGCCCGTGCCCGACCTCATCGTGTACCTGCAGGCGCCAGTGGACGTGCTGCTCGAGCGCATTGCCCGCCGCGGCATCGATTACGAGCAGCAGATCGAGCGCCGCTACCTGGAGCGCCTGACGGAAGGCTACGCCCGGTTCTTCCTCGAGTACGAGGCCGCACCGGTGCTGATCGTAAACGCGGCGGAGATCGACCCGATCGGCAACGAGGCGGATTACCAGAGCCTGCTCGGCGCGATCGTGCGACCCCGCAAGGGGCGGCATTACTTCAATCCGCTCAAGAACTTGCTGTAGCCCCACGCACAGTCCGGCGTTGATGTTTCGGGGCCGCTCATTCATCCTTGCGGCCTCGCGCAAGGCGGCCCTATGTACACCCAACTGCAACTGCGGGATTCGGCCCGCCCACCCGTCACCGTGGCCTCGCTGGGTCGCATGAAGGAAGAGGGCGAGAAGATCGCCTGCATCACCTGCTACGACGCGAGCTATGCCGCGCTCGTCGACGCGGCCGATCTCGACGTGGTCCTCGTCGGCGATTCGCTGGGCATGGTCATCCAGGGGCACGACACGACGGTGCCGGTCACGCTCGACGACGTCATCTACCATTGCCGCGCCGTGTCGAAGGGCCTGTTCCGGCCGTTCCTGATGGCCGACATGCCGTTCATGACCTACACCTCGAAGGAGCAGGCCCTGAAGAACGCGGTGCGGCTGATGCAGGAGGGTGGCGCCAAGATGGTGAAGCTCGAGGGTGGCGCCGGCCAGGCCGACATCGTGGAGTTCCTCGCGGGCCACGACATCGCCGTGTGCGCCCACCTCGGCCTGCGGCCGCAGTCGGTGCACAAGACCGGCGGGTTCCGGGTACAGGGGCGGGAAGAGGCGGCTGCCGAGCAGATGCGGCGCGACGCCAAGCTGCTGCAGGACGCCGGCGCGGACGTCGTCCTGCTCGAATGCATTCCCTCGCATCTCGGTGCGGAGATCACCAGGGAACTGCACGTGCCGGTCATCGGCATCGGCGCGGGTCCGGACACGGACGGCCAGATCCTGGTGCTCTACGACGTGCTCGACATCACGCCGGGACGCAAGCCGCGCTTCGTGCAGAACTTCCAGCAGGGCCGCGACAGCCCGCTCGCCGCGCTGAAGGCCTACGCCGAAGCAGTGAAGAGCCGGGCCTATCCGGCGCCCGAGCACTGCTTCTAGTACCGCACCGAAAGCAGGGGCCGGGCGCCGATGCAAACGATCACGCAGATCGCCGAACTCCGCGCAACCGTCACGCGCTGGCGGCTTGCGCGCGAGAGCATTGCGTTCGTGCCGACCATGGGCAACCTGCACATGGGCCACGCGAGCCTCATGTCGGCGGCGCACCTGCACGGCAGGCGCGTGATCTCGAGCATCTTCGTGAACCCGATGCAGTTCGGGCCCGCCGACGATTTCAGTGCCTACCCGCGCACGCCCGACGACGACAGCAACCTGCTGCGCGAGTACGGCGTCGACGCGTTGTTCCATCCTACGGTGGAAGAGATGTACCCGGAGGGAAGCTTCGGCAGCACCACCGTCGACGTGCCGGGCCTTACCGACATCCTGTGTGGTGCGTTCCGGCCCGGGCATTTCCAGGGTGTCGCCACGGTCGTCGTCAAACTGCTGTCACTCGTGCAGCCGGACGTGGCGATCTTCGGCGAGAAGGACTTCCAGCAGCTCACGGTGATCCGGCGCGTGGTCGACGACCTCAACCTGCCGGTGAAGATCGTCGGTGCGCCGACCGTGCGCGCCGAGGACGGCCTCGCGCTCAGTTCGCGCAACCGGTACTTGTCCGTGGCGGAACGCGCGATTGCACCGGCGATCTATCGCGCGCTCGACCAGGCCCGGCGCCGGCTCGAGTCGGGCGATACCGACTACGCAGGCATGCAGCAGGCGGGACTCGACGCGATGACCGGGGCGGGCATCAGGCCGGAGTACTTCGAGGTGCGCACCGCCGACCGGCTCGCGCAACCGACCGGCAGCGACGTCGCGCTCGTCGTGCTTGCCGCAGGACGCCTCGGCAAGGCTCGCCTGATCGACAACATCCAGTGCACCGCGCCCAGAAGGGGTTAGTGGTCAGGGGTCAGTCGGAGGTGCGGATGAACCGGATGCTGCAGCTTCTCCTCCGACTAACCCCTGACCCCTGACCCCTGACCCCTGACCCCTGACCCCTTTGCAGCGCCCAGCGCACGTGCTCGCGCACCAGCTGGCTGCGGTCATCCTGCCGTGACTCGAGCGCAGCGATGACGGCCGCCGTCCGCGGCGCGTTGCCCAGCGCCACGGCGACATTGCGCAACCAGCGTTCGTAACCGATGCGGCGGATGGCGCTGCCTGCCGTTTGCGCCATGAACTCTGCTTCGCTCCAGCGGAACAGGTCGACGAGGCCCGGCGCGTCGAGCCCGTGGCGCGCGCGGAAATCCGGCTCAGCCGTGACTTTCGCGTAGCGGTTCCAGGGGCAGACCAGCTGGCAGTCGTCGCAGCCGTAGATGCGATTGCCCATCGCCGTGCGGAACTGCTCCGGGATCGGGCCGTCGAGTTCGATCGTGAGGTAGGAGATGCAGCGTCGTGCATCGAGTTCGTAGGGCGCGACGATGGCCTGCGTCGGGCACACGTCGATGCACGCGGTGCACGAGCCGCAGTGCGAACTCACCGGCTCGTCGAGCGGCAGCGGCAGGTCGGTGTAGATCTCGCCGAGAAAGAACCACGAGCCGTCGTGACGGTCGAGCAGGTTGGTGTGCTTGCCGATCCAGCCGAGCCCGGCATCGCGCGCGAGCGCCTTTTCCAGCACGGGTGCGCTGTCCGTGAACGCGCGGTAACCCTCGGTGCCCGCAGCCTCTGCAATGCGCGCAGCAAGCCGCGCAAGCCGGTGACGCAGCACCTTGTGATAGTCGCGCCCGAGCGCATAGCGCGAGACATAGCCGAGCAGCGGGTCGTTGAGCACGGCGTCAGGGTCCGCGGCATCGATCCGGTAATCCATGCGCGCGCTGACGACGCGGATGGTGCCGGGCACCAGCTCGCCTGGGCGCGAGCGACGCGTGCCGTGCCGCACCATGTAATCCATGGTGCCGTGGCGCCCTTGTGCCAGCCAGGCTGCGAGCCGCTCCTCGTCCGCGGCCAGGTCGACGCCCGCAATGCCGACCTTCTGGAAGCCGAGTTCGCGGCCCCAGGCCTTGATCGACTGCGCAAGCAACGCTGCGGGCATGGGTTTCCACGGGGCGGTCGAGGAGGGCGGCAGTATAATGGTTGCATGCACCCGCTCCCTGCCGGGCTCTACGCTGCCGCCGACGTGCGCGCGCTCGACCGCCGCGCCATCGAGAGCTTCGACCTGCCCGGCTACGAGCTCATGACGCGCGCCGGCCACGCGACGTTGAACGCGCTGCGCCAGCGCTGGCCCGAGGCGCGTTCGGTCGTCGTGTTCTGCGGCCCCGGCAACAACGGTGGCGATGGCTACGTCGTCGCGCGCATCGCCCGTGCGCAGGGCCTGCGTGCTCATGTCGTCGCGGTGGCCGAGCCGGCGAGTCTCCAGGGCGATGCCAGGCGCGCCCACGCCGAATTCGTTGCTGCGGGCGGGCAGGTCGAGCCATGGCAACCGCAGGTTGCCCGTGCGGGTGACGTCATCGTCGACGCGGTGTTCGGCACGGGGCTCACGCGGGAGGTCACCGGCCTCGCCGCCGAGTGCCTGCAGGCCATCGCAACGGCGGGCCGCCCGGTCGTCGCCGTGGACATTCCCTCGGGCCTGCATGCCGACACGGGCCATGTGCTCGGCAGTGCAGTGCAAGCCGACCTCACCGTGACTTTCATAGGCCGCAAGCTCGGCTGCTACCTGGGCGCCGGGCCGGACCACGCCGGGCACATCGTCTTCGACGACCTCGAGATGCCGCTCGGCGTGTACGACGGCCGCACGCCCGCGTTGCGGATTCTCGATGCGTCGCTCGTCGCGGCGGCGCTGCCCGCGCGCAGACGCTCGTCACACAAGGGCGAGCACGGGCACGTGCTGGTGATTGGTGGTGCCGCGGGCATGGGCGGCGCGGTGCGCCTCGCAGGCGAGGCCGCGCTGCGTGCCGGCGCGGGACTCGTGACGGTCGCGGCTCATCCACACAGCATGGCCGCGCTCAGCGCGCGCCCCGAGCTGATGTCGGTCGCCATCAACTCCCGCGACGATCTGGAGCGCGCCGTGGAGCGCGCGTCGGTCCTGGCGCTGGGGCCAGGCCTGGGCCGGTCGCCGTGGGCGATGGAGATCTTCGGCGCGGCGCTTGCGGCACGCAAACCCATGGTGATCGATGCCGATGCACTGAACCTGCTGGCTGCAGCGCCGCAAGCCCGCGAACAGTGGGTGCTCACGCCGCACCCGGGTGAAGCGGCGCGCATGCTGGGCACGACGACGGCCAGCGTCCAGGACGAGCGCATGACCGCGGCGGCGAGCCTGCAGTCGCGCTACGGCGGCACGGTCGTGCTGAAGGGCGCCGGGTCGATCGTGCAAACGGTCCACGACGGAGCTTGGATCTGCGACCGCGGCAATCCGGGCATGGCCACCGCCGGCATGGGTGACGTGCTGACGGGCGTCATTGCCGGCATTGCAGCGCAATGCGGCGATCTTGCTCTCGCGGCGCAGGCAGGCGTCTACGCGCATGCGGCCGCCGGCGATCGGGCGGCGGCGGGCGGCGAGCGTGGCCTGCTCGCGAGCGACGTCATCGCACAGTTGCGCGCCAGCGTGAATTCACGGTGACGCTGCAGCACGTCGCGCGCGGCTCGGACGCGATGCGGGCCGTCGGTGCCCGGCTCGCGCGCGCACTCAACGCGGCCCCTGCCGCAGCGCCATTGCTGGTGACGTTGTCGGGCGACCTCGGTGCCGGCAAGACGACGCTGGTCGGTGGCCTGCTCGCCGAACTTGGCCACGTCGGTCCTGTGCGCAGTCCCACCTACACACTGGTCGAACCCTACCGCCTGCAGGGCCGGGACATCGTCCACTGCGACCTCTATCGGTTGCGGCATCCGGACGAACTCGACGACCTCGGCCTGCGCGACATGCAGGGGCCCGGTTCGGTGATGCTCGTCGAGTGGCCAGAAAAGGCCGCCGGCAGGCTCGGCCTGCCCGATCTCGCGCTGGCGCTCGACTATGCCGAGCCGGACGCGAGAGACGTTCGCCTCGACGCCTTGACGCCGGCTGGCGAGGCGGTTCTGCTTGGGTTCTGAAGGAACGTGACAAACAGCTTGTATCTATATAATTTCATTGAATTATGTACCGCTGGCGCGGTAGATTACGCGCCATGTTGAAGCAGGGACTTCGCCCGCTCGCCTTGCGCCTGGCCTGGTTGGCCCTGCTGGTCGCGTCCCTGCCGGCCTGGGCAGGCACGGCGCGGGTCACCGACGTGCGTCTGTGGTCGGGGCCGGAAGGTACCCGGCTCGTCATCGAACTGTCGTCGCCCGTCGAGTACGACGTTTTCTCGCTCGACGATCCGGACCGCGTCGTCGTCGACCTCGCGAACACGACGATTTCCGCCAGGCAATCGTTGCCTGCAGGACAAGGGCCGGTGAAGTCGCTGCGCTCCGGGCCGCAGGCGGGGCAGGGGCTGCGCTTCGTGCTCGATCTGACGGCAGCGCAGAAGCCGCGCAGCTTCATGGTCGGGCCGGATGGCAGTGCGGGTCATCGCCTCGTCGTCGAGTTGCCTGGCAAGCCCGCTCCGGTCAGCACCACGGTGAATGCGCCGCGAGCGACGCCCGCGACGACACCGCCAGCCGGCAACGAAGTGCTTGCGATGGCCGCGGAGTCCACGCGTGCTGCGGCTGCGCAGGCAACGCCCAGGCTGACCGACCCTGCGCCGCCGCCGGTCAAGGCGGCGAGTTCATCGGCGCAGGGCCGCGACCTCGTCATCGCCATCGACGCGGGTCACGGCGGCCAGGATCCTGGTGCGCTCGGGCGCGGCGGCACGCGCGAAAAGGACGTCACGCTCGCCATTGCGCGCAAGCTCGCGGCGCAGATCGATGCCGAAGAGGGCATGCGCGCGGTGTTGATCCGGGACGGCGACTACTTCATCACTCTCGGCGCCCGCACGCGCAAGGCGCGGCAGCTTGGCGCCGACATGTTCGTGTCCATTCACGCCGATTCGGTGCTGAACCGCGAGGTGAGCGGCTCCTCGGTCTACGTGCTCTCGCTGCGCGGCGCGAGCGACGAGGCGGCGAAGTGGCTGGCCGACTCGGAGAACGCGGCCGACCTCAAGGGCGGCGTGTCGCTCGACGACAGCAGCGACGTGCTTGCGTCGGTGCTGCTCGACGTCACGCAGAAAGAGTCGATCAGTGACAGTGTCGAGGCGGCCGAAAGCGTGCTCGCGTCCCTGCGCGGCGTCGGCAACGTGCACCGCCCGCGCGTCCAGCATGCCGGGTTCATGGTGCTGAAGTCGCCGGACATTCCGTCGATGCTGGTCGAGACGGCCTTCATTTCGAATGCGACGGACGAGCGCCGCCTGCGCGACACCGATCACCAGCAGCGCATTGCCGAAGCCGTGCGCAACGGCGTGCGCAATTACTGGTACGACAACCCGCCACCCGGCTCGAAGCTCGCCGCGATCGTCGCGGCCCGGCGCGGCGGCACCGTCGAAACCGCGTCGACCGTCGCCGGACGCTGAAATCCCGCGGCGTTTGCTATCCTCGCGCACCCGGCGCGAGTCGCCGCCAGCTGCCGACCGCCATGCCCATCCGGGTCCTGCCCGAGCAACTCGTTCACCAGATCGCGGCCGGCGAGGTGGTCGAGCGCCCGGCGTCGGTGATCAAGGAACTGGTCGAGAACAGCCTCGATGCCGGCGCCACGGCCATCGACATCGAGGTGGAGAAGGGCGGCGCCGAGCTTTGCCGCGTGCGTGACGACGGGGCGGGTATCGCGTCGGATGAACTGCTGCTGGCGCTGGCGCGGCACGCGACGAGCAAGATCGGCAGCATCGACGACCTCGAGGCAGTGCGCACGCTCGGGTTCCGCGGCGAAGCGCTGCCGAGCATCGCTTCAGTCTCGCGCATGCGCATGATCTCGCGGCCGCGCGATGCTGCGACGGCGTCCATGGTCACGGCGGTCGACGGTGCGCTCACTGGCCCGGCGCCGCATCCACATCCGCACGGCACGACCGTCGAGGTGCGCGACCTGTTCTTCAACGTGCCGGCGCGCCGCAAGTTCCTGCGCGCGGAGCGCACGGAGCTCGGGCAGGTCGAGCGTCTCGTCGAGCGGCTGGCGCTCAGCCGATTCGACGTCGGCTTCCGGCTCTCCTCCGCGCGCAAGGTGCTCGCGGACCATCCGCCCGCGCGCGACGAACGCGCGCGCGATGCCCGCGTGGCGGCGATGCTTGGCGATGATTTCATCGCCAACGCGATGAAGCTCGATCACCAGTCGTCCGGGATGCGCCTGCAGGGCTGGTTCTGCCTGCCGACGTACGCGCGCAGCCAGGCCGACCAGCAGCATTTCTTCCTCAACGGCCGGCCGTTGCGCGACAAGCTCATCGCCAGCGCCGTGCGGCTCGCCTACCGCGACGTGCTGTTCCATGGCCGGCATCCCGCCTACGTGCTGTACCTCGAGATGGATCCGGCACGCGTCGACGTCAACGCGCACCCGCAGAAGCTCGAAGTGCGATTCCGCGAACCGGGCCAGGTCCACGATTTCCTGTTCCGCACGCTGGAGCGGGCGCTCGCCGAGACCCGGCCGACGCAATCCGCGGCCGAGGCGATTCCCGCCGCCCGAGCCAATTGGTCCATGCCGGGAACCGCGGGGCTGGACTGGTCGCGCCCGGTCGCCGCCACCGACTTGTACCGCGTGCTCGATCAACAGCGCGCGATCGCAGCGCCCGGGCCGATGGCCGCCAGCGAGCCCGCCACCGCGACGGAGCACCCGCTCGGCTACGCCATCGCCCAGCTCCATGGCGTCTACATCCTGGCCCAGGCCCAGGGCGGCCTCGTGCTCGTCGACATGCACGCCGCGCACGAGCGCACCACGTACGAGCGACTCAAGGCGTCGATGCATGCGGACCGTCTGCCCGCGCAGCCGCTGCTGGTGCCGATTGCAGTCAACGTGTCGGTGGCTGACGCGGACGAGGCCGAAGCCCATGCGGAATTGTTCGCCAGCCTCGGTCTCGAGGTCGATCGCAGCGGTCCCGCCCAGCTCGTGTTGCGCTCGACGCCCGCACTGCTGCCGAACCTCGAGCCCGCCACGCTGCTTAAGGACATGCTCGCAGACCTGCGCGAGCAAGGGCGCACCGCCGCCTCCGCCGCGTTCGACCGTGCGCTCGGTACGATGGCATGTCACCAGGCGGTGCGGGCGAACCGGCGGCTGACCGTCGCCGAGATGAACGCGCTGCTGCGCGAGATGGAGCAGACCGTGCGCAGCGACCAGTGCGTGCACGGCCGTCCCACGTGGTCGTTCGTCAGCATGGACGATCTCGACCGGCTGTTCCTGCGCGGCCGATGAGCGCATTGCCCGGCAGCAACGCGCCCGACGCGGTCTGCCTGATGGGGCCGACCTGCACGGGCAAGACCGCGCTGGCCCTGCAGCTGGCCACGCGCTTTCCGGTCGAGATCATCAGTGTCGATTCCGCGCTGGTGTACCGCGGGATGGACATCGGCACGTCCAAGCCGACGGTCACGGAACGGGCGTCGGTGCCGCATCACCTGATAGACATCTGCGACCCGTCGGATCCGTATTCGGCCGGCCGTTTTCGCCGCGATGCCCTGGCCTGCATCGAAGCGATCCGGGGACGCGGGCGTGTCCCGCTGCTCGTGGGCGGCACCATGCTCTATTTCCGCGCCTTGACCCACGGCCTCGCGCCGCTGCCCGAAGCCGACCCCGACATCCGAACGGCCCTCGATGCCGTGGCGCAGACCAGCGGCTGGCCGGCGCTGCATGCCGAGCTGGCCGAGCGCGACCCGGTCGCCGCCGGCCGGATCCAGCCGCTGGACGCCCAGCGCATCCAGCGCGCGCTCGAGGTCCTGCAGCTGACGGGCGAGCGCCTGTCGGACCTGCAACGCCTTGCCGAGCCCGCTCCGTACCGGCTGGCGAGGTTCGCGCTGGTGCCGGTGTCCCGCCCCGAGCTGTACCAGCGCATCAACGCGCGGTTTGACGCCATGCTGGCCGCCGGGCTGCTGGAAGAGGTCCAGCGTTTGCGTGCCCGCGGCGACCTGGACCCGGACCTGCCGAGCCTGCGCGCGGTGGGCTATCGGCAACTCTGGCAGCACCTCGAGGGCCAGGTACCGTTCGAGGAGGCCGTCGAGGAGGCCCGGAAAGCCACGCGCAACCTGGCCAAGCGCCAGCTCACCTGGCTGCGCGCCGACCCGGAAATCGCCTGGGTGCCGTCCCTTGAAGCGGCCGATCTCGTCCCGATATCCGCTGCATTGACGAGCGCCGTGGAGAAAATCGGCCCGGATGCCCTGTGCTAGACTCGGCGGGTTCCTGCTGGGCCCGCCGCGGCGCGCAGACGGGCCATTGCAAGGAAGAAGCGGCGCAGGAATGAACGGCACAAGAGACAAGAAGGAGAAGATCAAAATGGCCAAGGGCCAGTCCCTTCAGGATCCTTTCCTGAACGCTCTCCGCAAGGAGCGTATCCCCGTTTCCATCTACCTGGTCAACGGCATCAAGCTGCAGGGCCAGATCGATTCCTTTGACCAGTTCGTGGTCCTGCTGCGCAACAGCGTGAGCCAGATGGTCTATAAGCACGCCATCTCGACCATCGTGCCGGCGCGCAACGTGCGCCTGCCCGCGGGCGATGACGACCTGCCGCCGCTCGAGGACGCCCCGGCGGATTGATCGGCCGCAGGCGAGGACAGGGAGCATTGTTCGAAAGGCCTGCCAGCGGAGAACGCGCGATCCTCGTCTGTGTGGGGCTCGGCCGCGCCCCTGAACCCGATCGCATCGAAGAATTCGGCGCGCTGGCCCGCTCGGCTGGCGCGCAGGTCCTCGAGGTGATCGCGGCCACCCGCAAGTCCGCCGACCCCCGGTTCCTGATCGGCTCCGGCAAGGTCGAGGAACTGCGCGCCCGCGTCGAGGCGCTGGGCGCGGAAGTCGTCGTCATCGACGGTGCGCTGAGCCCCAGCCAGGAGCGCAACCTCGAAAAGGAGCTGCAGTGCCGCGTGCTCGATCGCAGCGGCCTGATCCTCGACATCTTCGCGCAACGCGCGCGCACCTTCGAAGGCAAGCTGCAGGTCGAACTCGCGCAACTCGAGCACATGTCCACGCGGCTGGTTCGCGGCTGGACCCACCTCGAACGGCAGCGGGGTGGCGGCATCGGCCTGCGCGGCCCGGGCGAAACCCAGCTCGAGACCGACCGCCGGCTGATCGGCAAGCGCATCAAGACGCTGAACGACCGCATCGAGAAAGTCCTGCAGCAGCGCGAGACGACGCGGCAGGAACGCAAGCGCCAGGAAGTGCCGACGATCGCGCTGGTGGGCTACACCAACGCCGGCAAGTCCACGCTGTTCAATCGGCTGACGCGCGCCGACGCCTATGCGGCCGACCAGCTCTTCGCGACGCTCGACCCGACCGTGCGCCGCCTGCACCTGGCGCCGGGACTAGAGACCGCCCTGGCCGACACCGTAGGCTTCGTGCGCGACCTGCCCCACGAACTCGTGGCGGCATTTCGTTCCACGCTGCAGGAGGCGCGCGAGGCCGACCTGCTGCTGCACGTCATCGACGCCGCCGATCCCGAGCGCAACGACCGCATCGCGCAGGTCAACGAGGTGCTCGAGTCGATCGGCGCGCAGGACGTGCCGCAGATCGCCGTCTACAACAAGATCGACCGCACTGGCGAGCCCGCGCGTTCGGAAGTGGGCGAGGGTGGCCTGATCGACCGGGTCTGGCTGTCCGCGCACAGCGGCGCTGGCATCGACCTGCTGCTGCAGGCGTTGCATCAGCGGCTCGGCGCGGATCTCTGCCGTTGCGTCCTGCGCATCCCGCCCCGGGCCGGGCGAGCGCGGGCGCGGCTGTTCGAGGCAGGCGCCGTCATTGGCCAGAAAGCGCTCGACGACGGGGTCCTCGAGGTCGAGGTCAGCCTGCGTCGGCAGGACCTCGAGCGAATCTGCCGCGACGACGGGATCGAACTGCCAGCGGTAAACGCGCCTTGTGCCGGCGATGGCCGGTTTCTACAATCCAACGGTTCTTTGGCGACCCGGGGTGCGGCATGATGGCCGACACCCGAGCACGGCCAGGGATTCGCCTGTTCAGCACCTGAAATCCAAAGCATCCGGAGCACTCCCACTCATGGCCTGGAACGACCCGGGCAGGAATCGCAATCCCTGGGGCAATCGCCCCGACAAGGGAGCGGCCGACCTCGACGAGGCCCTGCGCAACCTGCAACGCAAACTCTCCCAGATTTTCGGGGGCTCCGGCGGCGGTGGCGACGAAGGTGGCCGTGACGACAGTCGGGGCGGCGGAGCTGGCGGAGCCGGCGGCGGCAGCGCGGCGATGCGCAGCTTCGGCTTCGGCACCGTCGCGCTGGTCCTGCTGGGTGTCTGGGCGCTGACCGGCTTCTATATTGTCGACGCGGCCGAAAGGGGCGTCGTGACGCGTTTCGGCCAGTATGTCGCCACGACCGCGCCGGGCCTGCGCTGGCACATCCCGTGGCCGGTCGAGGCCCGCCAGATCATCAACGTCGAGACCATCGAGGGCGTGACCGACCAGACGCGCATGCTTACGGCGGACGAAAACCTGGTCGACATCAACATCGCCGTGCAGTACCGACGGGCCGAGCCGGTCTCCTACGCCTTCAACGTGCGGGATCCGGACCAGACGCTCAAGGAGGTGGCCGAGAGCGCCATCCGCGAGATCGTCGGCCGCAGCAAGCTCGATTTCGTGCTCGAGCAAGGCCGGCAGGAAATCACGGCCAAGACCAAGGACCTGATCCAGCGCACGCTCGACGCCTACAAGACCGGCATCGAGGTGACCTCGGTCAACCTGCAGGGCGTCAGCGTGCCCGAGCAGGTGCAGAGCTCGCAGCGCGATGCGATCAAGGCGCGCGAGGACCGCGAACGACTCGCCCTCGAAGCGCAGGCGTACGCCAACGACATCCTGCCGAAGGCCAAGGGCTCCGCCGCGCGCCAGACCGAAGATGCCGCGGCCTACAAGGCCCGCATCGTGGCCGACGCCGAGGGTGAGGCGCAGCGCTTCACCCAGCTGCTCGAGAGTTACGAGCGAGCGCCGGGCGTCACCCGCCAGCGTCTCTATTTCGAAACGATGGAAGAAGTGTTCGGCAACACCAACAAGGTGCTGGTCGACACCAAGGGCACCGGAAACATGGTCTACCTCCCCCTGGATAAGCTCAGCGAAGGCCGCACCCGCACGCTGACGCTGGACGAGCAGCGTCAGGTGCCCGCAACCGTGCAGCCGCGCGCTGCGGCCGACGAGGCGCAGGCCGACGTGGTCGTGCCGGAAGCGCGCCGCGAGCGGGGAGCACGCTGATGTCAAACCGCGGTTACCTGCCACTCATCCTGATCGGCGCCGCTGCGCTGCTGTTCTCGATGGCGACCTTCATCGTCCGCGAGACCGAGCTCGCGCTCAAGTTCCGCTTCGGCGAAATCGTGCGTGCCGACTACAAGCCAGGCCTGCACTTCCTGACGCCGTTCCTGAACAACGTGGTCAAGTTCGACCGGCGGATCCTCACCGAGGACTACCCCGCCGAGCAGTTCCTGACCAGTGAAGGCAAGATCCTGCGCATCAACTTCTTCGTGAAGTGGCGCATCAGCGACGTCGCGCGCTTCTACACTTCCACCTCCGGCGGCAGCGAGGAAGTCGCGAACCGCCGGCTCGGCGAAATCGTCAAGGACGGCATCAAGACCGTGATCGCGCGCCGCACCATCCAGCAGGTGGTGGCGGCCGACCGCAGCGAGTTCCTGAGCGAGGTGCTGAAGATCGCCGGCGCCAACGTCAATAACCTCGGCATCGCGCTGGTCGACGTGCGCGTCAAGAACATCGAACTGCCCGAGGAGGTCAGTGAATCGGTGTTCAACCGCATGCGCCAGGATTTCGCGCGACAAGCGGCGTCGCTGCGCGCCGAGGGCTCCGCGGTGTCCGAACGGACGCGCGCCGAAGCCGACCGTCAGCGCACCGAGATCCTCGCCGACGCCTACCGCAGCGCCGAGATTCTCAAGGGTTCGGGCGACGCCATGGCGGCCGACGTGTACGCGAAGGCCCACGGTCGCAACCCGGAGTTCTTTGCGTTCTACCGTTCCATGCAGGCCTACCGGCGCTCACTCGGCAAGCAGGGCGACATCCTGGTGATTGCCCCCGACGGCGAATTCTTCAAGTACCTGAAGGAATCCGGGCGCTGACCGCGGCGCCCGGACGTTCCGCCACGCGATGGACTGGAAGGACCTGTGGGCGGCCTTTGCCCTGTACCTGGTGCTGGAAGGCGTCCTGCCGTTTCTGAATCCGGGCGGCGCCAAGCGTGCACTGTCCACCATGTCGCAGCTCGACGAGCGCGTATTGCGCCGGATCGGCCTCGGCAGCATGATCGCTGGTTGCGTCCTGCTTTACCTGGTGCGCGGCGGGTCCTGATCCGTCTGCGCCGTTCCAATCACCAGTCACCCTTCACTAGTCACTGCCCCACATGCCCAAGAACCTAGTCGTCATCGGCGCCCAGTGGGGCGACGAAGGCAAAGGCAAGATCGTGGACCTGCTCACCGAGCGGGTCGGCGCGGTCGCGCGTTTCCAGGGCGGGCACAATGCCGGCCACACGCTCGTCATCGACGGCGCCAAGACGGTGCTGTCGCTGATCCCGTCCGGCGTCCTGCACCCGGGCGTGCAGTGCCTCATCGGCAACGGCGTCGTGGTCTCCCTCGAAGCGCTGTTTCGCGAAGCCGACATGCTGGTCCAGCGCGGCATCCCGGTCTACGACCGGCTCAAAGTCAGCCCAAACTGCCCGCTGATCCTGCCATCGCACATCGCGCTCGACCGCGCGCGTGAGCGCGCGCAGGGGGCGAACGCCATCGGCACCACCGGCCGGGGCATCGGCCCGGCCTACGAGGACAAGGTCGCGCGCCGCGCGGTGCGACTGGCCGACCTGATGCAGCGCGACCGGCTCGCCGCGCGCCTCGGCGAGATGCTCGACTTCCACAACTTCGTGCTGAGCCGGTACTTCAGCGCCGAGACCGTCGATTTCCAGCGCACGCTCGATGAACTCATGGCGCAGGCCGAGCGCGCCGAGCCGCTGATCGCGGACGTGAGCGTGCTGCTGCGCCAGGAAATGAAGCGGGGCAGCAACGTGATGTTCGAAGGCGCGCAGGGCGCGCTGCTCGACGTGGACGTCGGGACCTATCCGTTCGTCACCTCGTCCAACACCATCGCAGGCGAGGCAGCGGTCGGCACGGGCCTCGGCCCGCGCGACATCCATGCCGTGCTCGGCATCGTCAAGGCCTACACGACGCGCGTCGGCGCGGGCCCGTTCCCGACCGAGCTCTTCGACGAGACCGGCGAGCACCTCTCCCGCGTGGGCCACGAATTCGGCGCCGTCACCGGCCGTCCGCGCCGCTGCGGCTGGTTCGACGCCATCGCGATGCGCCGCGCGGTCATGCACAACAGCCTGTCGAGCCTCGGCGTCACCAAGCTCGACGTCCTCGACGGCCTCGACACGCTGCGCATCTGCACCGGGTATCGCATCGACGGCGAGGTGCGCGACGAGCCGCCGCTGCTGCCGCACCGGTTCTCGGAGTGCGTGCCGGTGTACGAAGAGCACAAGGGCTGGTCAGAGCCTACGCACGGCGTCACCGACTTCTCGAAGCTGCCGGCCAACGCGCGCAGTTACCTCGCGCGCATGGAAGAACTGGCGGGCGTGCCGATCGACATCGTCTCGACGGGGCCGGACCGCGCCGAGACCATCATCCTGCGTCACCCCTACGACTGATCGCCATGAAACCCTACGAATCCCCGTGGATGGACGACGACCTGCGCATGCTGCGCGATGCCATTGCCCGCTTCGTCCAGGCAGAGATGCTGCCCCACGACGCGCGCTGGCGGAAGCAGAAGCACGTCGACAAGGAACTGTGGCGCAAGATCGGCGAGGCCGGTTTCCTGCTGCTGGACGTGCCGGCGGAGTATGGCGGCGGGGGTGGTGATTTCCGCCACGAAGCCGTGCTGTACGAGGAGACCAACCGGCTCGGGCTGTCCGGTTTCGGCCAGGGCGTGCACAGCATCGCGGCGCATTACGTGCTGAACCACGGCAGCGAGACGCAGAAGCAGCGCTGGCTGCCACGCATGGCCCGTGGCGAACTGATCGGCGCCATCGCCATGACGGAACCCGGCGCCGGCTCGGACCTCAAGGGCATCCGGACGCGTGCGGTGCGCGACGGCGACCACTACCTGGTCAACGGCTCGAAGATCTTCATCACCAACGGCGGGCAGGCCGAGATCCTGATGCTGGTGGTGCGCACGGATCCGAACGACCGCAGCCGCGGCCTGTCGATCCTGATGGTCGAGACCGCCGGGCTGCCGGGGTATCGCGTCGGCCGCGTGCTCGACAAGATGGGCCTGCAGGCCCAGGACACCGCCGAGCTGTTCTTCGAGGACGTGCGCGTGCCGCTCGATTGCCTGCTGCAGGCGGAGGGCAAGGGCATGCACATGCTGATGGGCGACCTGCCCTACGAGCGGTTGCTGATCGCGTTGTGTGGCGTGGCCGCGATGGAAGGCGTACTCGAGGAGACGGTCAAGTACGTCAACGAACGGCAGATCTTCGGCCAGCCGGTGTCGGCGTACCAGAACACCCGGTTCAAGCTGGCCGAGGCCGCGACCCACACGCGGGTGGCGCGGGTGTTCGTCGACCGCTGCGTCGAGCAACTCATCAAGGGCGAACTCGACACCGAAACGGCGGCCATGGCCAAGTGGTGGGTGACCGACATGCAGCAGAACGTCATCGACGAGTGCCTGCAGCTGTTCGGTGGCTACGGCTACATGAACGAGTACCTGGTCTGCCGCATGTTCGCCGACTCGCGCGTGCAGCGCATATACGGCGGCACCAACGAGGTCATGAAGGAACTCATCTCGCGGTCGCTTTGACCGCGCCCTCCCGCCTCGGCGGGAGGAGATCGCGCCGAGTGCTCCTGCTCCCTCTCCCGCCTGGCAGGAGAGGGCCGGGGTGAGGGCAGGCCCGACTGTCCCGGACCACCGAGTAGAGCCATAATGATGCGTCGCAACACGCATGGCTCACGGCCCCGGAATCACGCCCATGATCGACCGCATCGAGAAATTCGGCCTCCAGGTCGCGCGTCCCCTGTTCGACATGATCGAACGCGAGGCCCTGCCGGCGGCGGGCGTTGCCTCGGACACGTTCTGGAAGGGGCTGGCGGACCTGCTCCACGGGCTCGGCCCGAAGAACCGCGCGTTGCTCGCGAAGCGCGACGACCTGCAGGCCCAGGTCGACGCCTGGCATCGCGCGCACCGCGGCATGCCCATCGATGCCGCGGCCTATAAGGCGTTCCTCGCGGGGATCGGTTACCTCGTCCCGGAGGGTCCGGATTTCACGATCACGACGGCGAATGTCGACCCCGAGATCGCGAGCATGCCAGGCCCGCAACTGGTCGTGCCCGTGATGAATGCACGCTATGCGTTGAACGCCGCGAACGCGCGCTGGGGCAGCCTCTACGACGCGCTTTACGGCACCGACGCACTGGGCGAACTGCCGCCGGCAGGAGGCTACAGCGAGCAACGGGGCGCCCTCGTGATCGCGTGGGCAAAAAAGTTCCTGGACCGGGTCGCGCCGCTCGTGGCCGGCAGTCATGCCGACGTCACGGCGTATCGCGTTGCTGACGGCAGGCTGCAGGTTGCGACGGGCACGGGGCTGACCGCCCTCGCCGATCCGTCGCTGTTCGCCGGCTACGCCGGCGACGCCGCGGCCCCCAGCGCGATCCTGCTGCGGCAGCACAGCCTGCACGTCGAAATCCACGTCGACCGCGCGAACCGCATCGGCAAGGCCGATGCGGCGGGCGTGGCGGACGTGTTCCTCGAAGCAGCCATCACGACGATCATGGATTGCGAGGATTCGGTCGCTGCCGTGGACGCCGAGGACAAGGCGCACGCCTACCGCAACTGGCTCGGGCTGATGCGCGGTGACCTGGTCGAGAAAGTCGCGAAGGGCGGCAGGACGTTCGATCGCGCGATGAGCCCGGACCGCGTCTACACCGCGCCGGGCGGCAAGCCGCTCGCGCTCAAGGGGCGCTCGCTGATGCTGGTGCGCAACGTCGGGCACCTGATGACGAACCCGGCGGTGCTCGACCGCGAGGGCAACGAGGCCTACGAGGGCCTGCTCGATGCCATGTGCACCGTGCTGATCGCCATGGTCGACCTGCGTAAGCGCGATGGCGTGCGTAAC
>Ga0209450_10000589_pt1 | contig 18461 bp, 14 predicted proteins | sample FrelakmetLWP11LW_FD_187149 | JGI IMG/M metagenome (GOLD analysis project Ga0209450, IMG submission 187149) | Freshwater lake sediment microbial communities from the University of Notre Dame, USA, for methane emissions studies - LWP11 LW (SPAdes)... | ecosystem: Environmental > Aquatic >...
GGAACTCGGACCTGCCGGCGATGAAGTCGCGGATGGCCGCGTAATCGGCGGCGTGGTCCTCGAGAGGCAGCTTGCCGTCAAAGGGGAAGAGGATGGCGAAATTCAGGGTGCCACCTTCGCTGACGATCGGCTCGCCACCGGCCACTGGAGGCTGAACGCCAGTGCCGGGCAGGGTCTCGACAACCGGGATGCTTTCCTTCCCGGGCTGGCTGGCCGGGGCCCCGGCAACGGTCCGGGGCAAGACCAGCACCCGGTCCTTGACCCGGATGTCGGTGCTGCAATCGAGGATCTTCACCGTGGAGTTGGTTTTTTCGCTGTGGATGACGACGCCCGAGCCGATGATCAGCGGCGGCAGATCGGCGGCCAAATAGCGATAGAACAGCAGGAACGAGCCTTTGCCGACCACGCCCTCGCCCAGATCGGACGAGACGTACTGCGTGCTGGAGGCGAGTTCACCGGGAAGGCCCAGGGTCAGCTCGCTGAAGACGACCATGCCCGTAACGGCGTTGGCGGGGATGCGGCAGTACTTGTAATCGATCTTCTTATCGAAGACGGTCTGCTCGGGCTTGAAGGGAATGGCGAAATCACCGACTTGGACGGGGTGGCAGCCCTGGCGCAGGCGGATGATGGCGTTATCGTCATAGATGCAGGTGATCTCGGCCAGGGATTTCTTGAGGAAAAAGCGGCCCAGGCGGTCATGACTGCGCGGATGGGAAATGGCTTTGCCCTTGCTCAGGATCAGCAACAGGTCCCCTTCCTTGAGTCCGGCCTTGGATCCGGCATTGATGACCAGCTCATCGAAGTCCGAAAAGTCGTTCCTTTCCGGGTTCGGCACGTGCTTGCTCACGATCAGAATATCCTGCGGCATGTCCGGCCTGATCAAATAAGAGCAATTCAGATCGCTCTCGTTTACCAGCATCTCTTCCTCAAGGAAGACATACGCCTTCTGCAGGTCCATGATCTTTTTATCTTCTTGGGCCATAAGCAAGAAAGCCGCCGTTAAAAAAACAAAAATGATGACCATGAACAGTTTTTTCATTTTGCTCTCCCCTTTTCCTCGCAAAAACGCCGGCTTCTGCAAATCGTAGCCATGGCACGCAATTTAATAAATCAAAATTAAGGAATTGTCAAGTTTTTGGCCTGGGCAACGGGCGGACGGCAGGGTCGGCTCCCGGTTTACATGCCCATCATCTTCATGGTAAAGAAGGAAACCGCCACCAGGACCAGGCTCTTGAAAAGGAAATACATGACGGTGATGACCAGGCTCTTTTTGAGACTGATCTTGGCAAAGGCGGCGATGCCCAGGGCCAGCGCTGTCAGGTACCAGAGGGAGAAGAAATCGAACTGCGAGAGGAGGATGAAGTTCAGGCTGCGGAAGTCCAGCCCCGGGAAAAACATGGTCAGCCCGGTATGGACCATCATGGTCTTCTTGAGCATGACCAGGGTGCTTTTCAGGATCCCGCCCAGGACCATGTCCAGGACCGAGGCCTGCGCCACCCCCGAGAAATAGTTGACGTACAATCCCTCGACGCCGCCGACCTTGAAGAACAGGTAGACGAAGAACGCGCCCACAACGAGGACCAGCGCCGCGAAAACGGCGGAAAAAACGGCGCCGCTGGCGCGCTGGGTCGGAGTGAACTTGTCCAGGTCGGCCAGCTGCTGGTCGCTCAGCTTCTCGGCCATCTCCGAGTCGCGTATGAACTTGGCCTGCTCCACCTTGGTGACCGGATAGGTGACGTAGGTGCAGATGGCCGTCACCAGCAGGACCAGGACCAGTGCCGCCGGCCAGCGCTTCTCAGCCATCGCCTTGGCCACGGCGCTTGCCGGACTGGTGATTACGCCGATCACGTTGTTGATGAACCCGTTCATTTTCCCCTCCCTGTCTTTTCTTCCTTGATGATGCGGCCGTCCTTCAAATAGAACACCCGCTCGCTGAGGTTGGCCAGCTCTTGGTTGTGCGTCACCATGATGATGGTGTTGCCGCGGCGGTGCAGCTCCTGGAAAATGGCGACGATCTCCTCGCCGGTCTTCGAATCGAGGTTGCCGGTCGGCTCGTCGGCCAGGATGAGCGACGGCTTGTTCACCAGGGCGCGGGCAATGGCCACGCGCTGCCGCTGGCCGCCCGAAAGCTCGTTCGGCCGGTGCGCCAGGCGGTCGGAGAGCTCGACGGCCTTCAAGGCGCCGCGGGCGATCTCCTGGCGCGCCGCCTTCTTGACCCCGCTGTAGACCAGGGGCAGCTCAACGTTGTGCAGGGCCGTGGAGCGGGGCAGCAGGTGAAACACCTGGAAGATGAAACCGATATCCTTGTTGCGAATGTGGGCCAGTTCGTCTTCGGAGAGGGAACTGACCTCCTTGCCGTTGATGAAATACTTGCCCTCGGTCGGGGTGTCCAGGCAGCCCAGCAGGTTCATCAGTGTCGATTTCCCGGATCCCGACTGGCCCATGATGGCGAGGAACTCGCCGCGCTCCACGTCGAAGCGGATGTCCTTCAAGGCGTAGATCTTCTCGCTGCCAACCTCGTAGGTCTTCCCCAGATCCCTGACTTCGATGATGGCGGCCATATTATTTCTTGTTCTTGGAGCTCTTGATCCGGTCCCCGTCCTTCAATTTCTTGAGCATGGCGAAGGGGCCGGTGACGACGGCGTCGCTTTCCTTCAAACCCGAGGTGATCTCGATGTACATGTCTCCGGCAATGCCCTTTTTCACTTCGCGGAAAACGCTGCGCCCCTTTTCGGCGACGAACACTCCCTCGCGCTCGATCTTGGCCCCACTTTTTTTGGCGTCATCCCGCTCCAGGATCACCAGAGCCGCAATCGGCACCGCCAGCACGCCTTTCTTCTCTTCGATGATGACATCCGCGGTGGCGGAGAAGCCGGGCTTCAGCGTCAGCGGCGGGGATTCCAGGGTGATGACGGTCTTGAAGTCCTTGGACTCGCTGCTGGTCGTGCCGGACGAGCTGACGATGGCCGAGTTGCCGACCTCGGTCACCTTGCCCGGCATGACCTGGCCCGGGATGGCGTCCACCGTCACCTCGGCCCGCTTGCCGAGCCGTACCTTGACCACGTCGGTCTCGTCGACCAGCACCTCCGCTTCCATGACCGAGAGATCGGCGATGGTCATCAGCACGGTGCCGGGATTGTTCATGGTGCCGATGATGGCCACCTCGCCCTCCTCGACCTTCAGGCTGGTGACGATGCCGTCGATGGGCGACACGATGGAGGTCTTGCGGATGGCATCACTGGTGCTCTTCAACGAGGCCCGGGCCTGCTCGATGCGGTGCAGGTTCGCCTGCTTGTTGGCCTGGGCGATCTCGTGCTGGATGACGGCGTCTTCGTAAAGTTCCTTGGCGATCAAGCCCTCGTCGTAAAGCTGCCGGCGCCGCTCCAGGTACTGCCTGGCCTTTTTCAGATTGGCTTCCTGGGAAACCAGATCGGCCTGCGATGAGGAGATGATCTCCTGGTCGCGATCGGCGTTGGCCTCGTAGATGGCCGAATCGATCTTGATGAGCAGCTGCCCGCCGCGGACGATGTCCCCCTCCTGGACCAGGATCTTCAGGATCTTGCCGGCCACGTCGGTGCTGATGTTGATGTTCTTCTTGGGCTTGATCTCGCCGGTGGCCGACACTTTTTCGACCAGGTCGCGCTTCTGGGCGGCCTCGGTCGCGACCTCAAGGCTCTTGCCGTTGCCCGTTTTGACATTGATCAGCACGATCAGCGCGATCACGGCAACAACAAGGGCGATGAGCACTTTTTTCTTGCTTTTCATCCCATCTCCTGAATTGGCTTATACGGCCGGTCGCCCGCGTTTGTTCAGTCGCTCCCGGCGTGCAACGCCGGCGGGCAGGGCGCAGCGGGCTTGTCGCTCCCCCCTTTTTTCGGTATAATGGGCAGCAAGCGGCGATCCAAGGAAGACAATGAACTACAACTTCAGGGAAATCGAGGCAAAATGGCAGCGCATCTGGAGGGAAGACCAGACCTTCCGGGCCGCTGCCGACGAAAAAAGGCCGAAATACTACTGCCTGGAGATGTTCCCCTACCCTTCCGGGTCGGGTCTTCATGTCGGCCATCTCAAGAACTACGTGCCGACCGACGCCTTCTGCCGCTTCAAGAGCATGCAGGGCTACAACGTGCTCCATCCCATGGGCTGGGATGCCTTCGGCCAGCCGGCCGAGAACGAGGCCATCCGCCGCAACCGCAATCCGCGCGCCATGGTCCCCGAATACGCCGCCACCTACCGCGAGACGCTGGTCCAGGCTGGCTGCTCCTATGACTGGCAGCGCGAGATCAACTCCAGCCTGCCCGAGTACTACAAGTGGACCCAATGGATGTTCCTGCTTCTCCACCGCCAGGGGCTGGCCTACAGGGCCACCGCCCCCATCAACTGGTGCCCGGCCTGCAAGACCGGCCTGGCCAACGAGGAGGTCAGGGACGGCCGCTGCTGGCGCTGCGACGCCCCGGTCGAAAAGAAGCCGATGCCGCAGTGGTTCTTCCGCATCACCGCCTATGCCGACCGCCTGCTGGCCGACCTGGAAAAGCTCGATTGGTCCGAGGGCATGAAGGAGATGCAGCGCGACTGGATCGGCCGCAGCGAGGGGGCCGAGGTCGACTTCGCCGTCGCCGGCAGCCGGGAGTCCATCCGCGTCTTCACCACCCGGCCCGACACCCTGTTCGGCGCCACCTTCATCGTGCTCGCCCCCGAGCACCCGCTGGTCCCGGTCGTGACCAGCGCCGAGAGGCGCAGCGAGGTGGAGGCGTACGTGCGCAAGGCGCAAGGCGAGTCGGAGATCGACCGCTTGAGCGCCGAACGCGCCAAGACGGGCGTTTTCACCGGCGCCGGCGCCGTCAACCCGGTCAACGGCGAAACGATCCCGGTCTGGATCGCCGACTACGTGCTGATGGGCTACGGCACCGGCGCCATCATGTGCGTGCCCGGGCATGACGAGCGGGATTTTGCCTTTGCCAGGAAATTCGGGCTCCCCGTGCTGCAAGTCGTCAGCCGCGACGGCTCATGCTACGATCTCCAGGCCGCCGAACCCGCGGAGGGCATCGCCGTCAACTCGGGGCGCTGGAGCGGGTTGCCCACGGCCGAGTTCACCAAGGCGGTCACAACCTGGCTGCAGGAGAAAGGCCTGGGGCGGCCAACGGTCAATTACCGGCTGCGCGACTGGCTGATCTCCCGCCAGCGCTACTGGGGAGCGCCGATCCCCATCGTCCATTGCCCTGCCTGCGGCGAGGTGCCGGTCCCCGAAGCGCAGCTGCCGGTCCTGCTGCCTGACGTGGAGAACTACCACCCGACGGGAACCGGCGAGTCGCCGCTGGCCGCCATCCCCGAGTTCGTGCGCACCGTCTGTCCGAAATGCAGCGGGCCGGCGCGGCGCGAGACCGACACCATGGGCGGCTATGCCTGCTCCTCGTGGTACTTCCTGCGCTTCACCGATCCCGGCAACGCCGAGGCCTTCGCCTCGCGCCAGGCCCTCGACTACTGGCTGCCCGTTGACCAATACACCGGGGGGATCGAGCATGCCCGCTCGCACCTTCTCTACGCCCGCTTCTGGACCAAGGTGCTGTTCGACGAGGGGCTGCTGGGCTTCGAGGAGCCTTTCCTTAACCTGCGCAACCAGGGCTCGCTGCTGGCCCTGACACCGGGACGACGGCCGCGGGCCCAGGAAGAGGGCAGGGAAGACGAGAAGATCATCGATTGGGTCGTGCTCAAGCACGACGAGCGCGAAAAGTACCCCGCCGACCAGATCATCTGGCGCTGGGCGCGCATGTCCAAGTCGAAGGGCAACGTCGTTACCCCGGAGGACATCATCGGGCGCTTCGGCGCCGACTCCCTGCGCGTCTACGAGATGTTCGTGGCGCCGTTCGAGGACAATGTCCAATGGAGCGAGGAGGGGATCCAGGGGTCGCACCGTTTTGTCGCGCGCGCCTGGCGCTGGCTGCAGGCGGCGCGCCCGCTTTATCGGCAGGACTGGCGAGACTCGCTGCCTGCCGAGTTTTCGCCGGAGGAGTGCCGCGTACGCCGCAAGCTCCACCAGACGCTGCAGAAGGTGGGAACGCAGATCGAGTCCTTCCAGTTCAACACGGCCCTGGCCGCCATCATGGAACTGCTGAACGCGATCTACGCCTATGCGCCGCTGGAGAAAGAGTCGCTGCCTCCGGCCAGCGACGCGGCAATCGTTTCCGAGCTGGCCGAGACCCTGGTCCTGCTTCTGGCCCCCTTCGCGCCCCACCTGGCCGAGGAGAGCTGGCAGCAGCTGGGCTTCGCCACGACCGTCTACCGGGCCCCCTGGCCCGCGTTCAACCCGGCTGTCGCGGCCAGCGACAGCGTCAACGTCATGGTGCAGGTCAACGGCAAGATCCGCGACAAGGTGATCGTTCCTCTCGATTGCGACGAGGAAACGGTGAAGGCCGAGGCGCTGCGCAGCGCCAAGACCCGGCAGAGCATCGAAGGCAAGCAGGTGCTGAAAATGATCTTTGTCAAGAACAAGATGCTGAGCATCGTCTGCAAATGAAGCGCCTCGCCGCCGCAACTCTGCTCCTGGCCGCGGCGCTGCTCCCGCTGCAGTGCGGCTACCGCCTTTCCGGGCGCGGGCGCAACCTGCCCCCCGGCGCTGCCGCCATCGCCATCCCCGGCTTCACCAACCAGACCCTCAGGCCGCAGGCCGGGCAATTCGTTACGTTCGCCGTCCGCGACGAATTTGTCCGCCGCAGCCGGCTGCGTCTGGTTGCCGCCCAGGGCGACGCCGATCTCCTGCTCGAGGGGACGATCACCAGCTTCACCGTCACCCCCATATCCTATTCCGACCAGGGGGCGGCCAACCAGTACCAGGTGCGGCTGACCCTCAACGTGCGCCTGGTCGAGATACAAAGCGGCGCGCTCGTCTTCCAGGGGAGCGGCCTTTCCTTCCGCGAGACCTACGAGACCGACAACGCCGACTTCTTCTCCCAGGAGACAGGCTCCCTGGCCAAGATAGCGGAGAAATTCGCCTCCAGCATCGTCAGCACGATCCTGGAGAACTTCTGATGCCCGAGAACACGTTCTTCGGTTTTCTCGGCCGCATCCAGGCGGAGGGCAGGATCCCGCCCGTGCTCCTGCTGTACGGCTTCAACGAGTTCCTGGGCGAGCACGTCATCGCCGAGGTCGGGCGCGCGTTCGGCCAGGCGCGCAGCGAGTTCAACTTCAAGCGCTACCATTTCGACAGCGAGGAGGAAACCGGCTGGGAGGAGATCCTGGACGAGGCCAACAGCTCGAGCTTCTTCATCAGCGCCCAGAAGGTCATCACGGTGGTCCTGCGCGACGAGAAGAAGATCACCCTGAACGCCGCCGCCAAAAAGGCCCTGGCCGCCTACCTGCAGAAGCCCAACCCGCATGCCATTTTGATCGTCTATGTCTCCCTCGACCTGAGCCGCGACGATTACAAGCAAGTGAAGAAGGAGAAGCTGGCCCGCCTGCGCGAGAGCCTCGAGTCGCCGCACACGGTCAGCATCGACCTCGACCGCACCGGCGAGGGAGAGATCCGCGGCTTCATCCGCCAGTACATGAAGGAACGCAAGATCGCCATCAGCGCCGATGCCATCGGGCGCATCCAGGAGATCATGGCCGACGACTTCGTCTCGATCATTCACCAGCTGCCCAAACTGGAAGCCGCCGCGGCCAAGACCCTGAGCCTCGGCAGCGAGGAGGTCGAGGAACTGATCACCGGCGTCAGCTCGCACTCCATCTGGGACCTGACCGAGGCCATCGAGCGCGAGGACGCCGCCGCGTACCTCGACATACTGAAGTACCTGTTCATCAACGGCGTCAAGCCGAGCTTCATCATCGGCACCCTGATCTCCTACTACCACAAGATCTACACGGCCAAATTCCTGATGCGCCACCGCTTTTCGGTCGCCGACATCGGCAAGGTGCTGCAGCAACCCTCCTTCATCCTCACCAAGTTCATCGCCCTGGTCAAGAACTTCCCCGACGCCAAGATCCAGGCCGTTCTGAAACTGATCTACCGCCTTGACTACGAGTCCAAAACCAGCGGCGAGGAGTCGGCGCGCATCTCCCTGCAGAGTTTCATCTTCCAGATCAAGCTGTTGAAATAGCCCCGGCGCCCACCCGGGAAACGACGGGTTAAGACGCCGGGGCAGAGCAGTCAGTCTTTTTTCAAGGCAAAGTTCATCGTGACCGTGAAGATCACCTGTTTGGCCTTGCCGTTCACCAGGAACGGCTCGTACTCCCATTGCCGCAGGGCGGCCATCGCCGCCTTGTCCAGGAGGGGGCCGGCCGAGGCGACCACGCGCACGTCGATCACCTTGCCCTGCTCGTCGATCTTGGCCTCCAGCTTCACCAGGCCCTGGATCTTGTTCTGCTTCGCCTCCTCGGGGTAAACCGGCTTGACGTCCTTGACCTTGCGCGGCCGCTCGCTGCCCTCGAGGCGGGTCAGGGCATCGTCGCCGCTTTTATTGCCCGCGCCCTCCGGATTCAAGCGAAAGTTCATCGTCACGGTGAATAGCACCTCGCTGCAGCCTCCGCGGCCGGAATAGGGCTCATACACCCACTGCTTCAAGGCCTCTTCGGCGGCCGCGGTCAGCAGCGGATCCGGCGAACGGACCATGCGCACATCCTTCACCTTGCCGTTTTTGTCGATCAGCGCTTCCAGGCTCACGACGCCCTCGATCCTTTTCTTGACTGCCTCTTCGGGGTAGACCGGTTTGACTTTTTTGACGATTTTCGGCTTGCTGGCGCCGGTAATGCGCATGGCGTTCTTGCCGAATTCCTCGTTCCGCTCCTGAACATAGAATGCGATGAAAAAACTGCGTTCCTGCGAGTCGCGGAAGCCCAGCATGGCCACCTCGCCGTCGGGCAGGACGATCTCGGTGTCGAGGAGGACCTTCTTGATCTTCGGCTTGTCCATCCCCTCGACCACGCCGACCTTGAAATTCACCGCCCCCGGCCTGGGCAGCGGCGTCAAGACCAGGGCGTAGTCGCGGCCATCGATCTGCACGGCCTGCATGACCGAGGCCGGTCCGCCCGAGCGCCAGGACAGGTCGCCCGAAGCCAGCAGGGCCGTATCGGGCGCATTGAAGGTCTTCTTCAATTCGGTCAGCAGGCTTTCGGCAGTGAACTTGACCTGCAGGTTGCGCTGCACCGTCGTCTTTACAAGGAACGACGTGGCCACGTCGGCGGACGCCCTGCCGGCCGTGGCGGGTCCGAAGAAATTGAGCTTGATGTCGAGCGCGACTTCGGCGCGGGCGGGGAGCGCCATGGCCAGAATCAGCCAAATCAATGGAAAAAATGTTCTTTTCATTGAATTCCTCCTGGAATCAGTTTTTCGTTTTCTCGAACCAGACAATCGTCATCCCCGGCTGCCCGGGCTTGAATAGGATCGGGCGGGCCGGCTCACCGCCGATTTGCGCCTCAATCACGGCAAAAATGCGCTCATGCGCATCGCCTTCAGTAACGTACACGGTTCCTTGCGCAATAGGCTCGGGCGGGGTGAGCCGGAAGAGCGCGACGAGAGCTCCAAGAAGCGTCACCGCCAGGAGAGCGCCGAAGGCATAGCGCCAATCAAAAGGGATTGCCCGGCGCCGGGGCAGCCGGCGGCCGGCGGCGGGAGGAAAGAGACTCAGCTCGTTCTGCAGGTCGGCCGGGGTCACTCCCAGGGAGCGGATGGCCTCGTCGTCAAGCGCCCCGCCTCGGCAGCGGGGACAATGATCGATGTGGCGGTCGAGCAGGAACGTCCGCCAGGCCGGCAACGGCAGGGCGCGGAACGCGAAACAGACCCACTTACAGGCCATCGGCCACCTCCTTTTTCAGCTTCACGCGGGCGTTGAACAGGTGCACGCGCACCGTGTTCTCCGAGCAGCCCAGCGTTGCCGCGATCTCGCGGGCGCTGAAATCCTCGAACACCGCCAGGGAGATCGCCGCCCGCTCCCTGGCGGGCAGCTTCAGCAGCAGCCGCCCAACGCGCTCGCTCCCGGCTACGGCTTCGGGCCGCGGCTCCCCGCGCCCCAGCCATTCGCCGGCATGGCCCTGAAAAATCCTGAGGAACGTCCGCTTGCGGCGCAGGCGGTCGAGGCAGCGTTTGGCGCCGATGCCCAGCAGCCACTTGACGAAGCTGCGGCCGGCATCGAAGCGGGAAAAATTCTCGAAAGCTTGCAGCAGGGCTTCCTGGGCGGCATCGCGGGCCTCCTCGCGCTCGCCCAGCATGTTCCAGCAGAGGGCCAGCAGCTTCTTTTCGTGGCCGGATACGAGCCCGGCAAAGGCGTCGCGATCACCAAGCTGGGCGCAGCGGATCAGATCCCTCTCGTCCATTCTCCTCCTGCCGCCGCATAGTATACTCCCGGCAGCGGCGGAATATTCAGTGCTCCGGGGAAAAAGGGCGGATTATTCCTTGCGCAGGGCGTTCAGGTCGTCGAGGGTCATCAGGATCTCGCGCTGGTTCTTGCTGTTGGCCGGCGAAATGACCCCCTTCTCCTGCAGCTGGTCGATGATGCGGCCGGCGCGGGCGAAGCCCACGCTCAGCTTGCGCTGCAGGTAGGATGTGGATGCCTGCCCGGTGGAAATGATGGTCTCGGCGGCCTCGAAGAACAACTCATCCATGACCTGCTCCTCGGCCGGTTCCTCCCTCTGGGCGGCATGCTTGACGATCTGGGTGTTGAACTCGGGCTTGGCCTGCTTGGACAGGAAGTTGGACACGCGCACGGTCTCGGGCTCCGACACGTAGGCCGAGTGCAGGCGGATCAGCGAGGCGGTCTTGGGGGGGAGGAACAGCATGTCGCCGTTGCCCAGGAGCTTTTCGGCGCCGACCTGGTCGATGATGGTGCGCGAGTCGTAGCGCGAGGGGACGGCCAGCGCCATGCGCGAGGGGAAGTTGTTCTTGATGTTGCCGGTGATGACGTCGATGGAGGGGCGCTGGGTGGCCAGGATGAGGTGGATGCCGATGGCCCGGGCCTTCTGCGCCAGGCGCATGACGTCGTCCTCGATCTCGCGGGCCGAGGCCATCATCAGGTCGGCCAGCTCATCGATGATGATCACGATGTAGGGGATGGGCTCCTTGTCCGCGAGCTGTTCCAGGTCGTCGTCCTCGGACTGAATGAGCATCTCGAGCTTCTTGTTGTACTGCTCGATGTTGCGCACCTGCAGCGTGGCCAGCTTCTTGTAGCGGTTCTCCATCTCGAAAACAGCCCAGTCCAGTGCGTTCTTGGCCAGCTTGGGATTGACCACCACGGGCGTCAGCAGGTGCGGCAGGGAGTTGTAGATGGCCAACTCGATGCGCTTGGGGTCGATCATGATGAACTTGACGGACTTGGGCGAGGACTTGTAGAGGATGCTGAGGATGATGGAGTGGATGGCCACGCTCTTGCCGCTGCCGGTGGCGCCGGCAATCAGCAGGTGCGGCATCTCCTTCAGGTCGGAGATGAAGATGTCGCCGGTGGCCGTCTTGCCCAGCGCCAGGGTGAGCGGCGAGCTGGACTGCTTGTACTGCGGCGTCTCCAGCAGCTCGCGCAGGTGGATGGTCTCGCGCTTCTTGTTGGGGATCTCGATGCCGATGGCGTTCTTGCCCAGGATGCGCTCGATGCGCACATACTGCGCCTTGGCCACCATGGCCAGGTCCTCGGTGAGCCCGACCACATCCTTGACCTTGACGCCGACGGCGGGGACGAACTCGAAGGTGGTGATCACCGGCCCCGGCGTGTACTCGGCGATCTCGCCGTTGATCTTGAACTCCTGCAGGCGCTGGGAGAGCTCCTGCTTCTTGTCCTCCAGCTCGTCGATGTCGATCTGGCTTTTCTCGGTCGGGGCATCGAGGTAGGTCAGCGGCGGTGGCTTGTATTGGGCATCGGGCTGGAACTCCTGCTCCATTTCGGGGAAGATGCCGCTTTCCTCGGGCAGCTTGCTCGGCTTCTTGATGAGCGCCCTTTTCTCGCTGCGCGACGAGGGCTCCCTATCCCGGAGAGGCTCCTTCAGCTGCTGCTTGCCCTTGAACACGAAGTTGCCCTGGCCCGCCTCGTACTTCTCCTGCACTTTCCTGCGGTCACGGTTGCGGCGCATGCCCTCGAGGCGTTTGCGGAAAAAAACGCCCAGCAGAGCCCCTCCCCTGGCCAGAAGCCGCCACAGCAGGACGATGATGTTCCGGATGGAAACCTTGGCGATCAGCACCAGCGAGATGCCCAGCAGCGAAAGGAAGAGCAGGGAGGCAAAGAAGCCCCTGATCTGGGAGCTGACCAGGTTGTTCAGCAGCAGCCCGACCATGCCTCCCGTCTGCAGCGCCTGCCCTGAGACCAGCGTCTCGGGGTGGAGGTTGGCCAGGAGCGCGGACAGGGAGAAGAGCAGGATGCCGAAGCCCACTCCCTTGCTCACCGCCCGGTTGATGCGGCGGTTGAAGAGGAAATAGGCGGTCAGAAAAAGAAAGATGAGGATAAAAAGGAGAGAAGCGAAGCCAAAAATATTGAACAGCAGGGCCGAGAGCTCCGAGCCCAGGCGGCCTCCATAATTGGTGACCACGCGCATCGGGGCCGAGTGGAAGAAGGAGGGATCGAGGGGAGTGTAGCTGGCCAGGCTGAAGATCAGAAAAAACGAGAAAAAGAGGGAAAAAACCGCGAAAATCTCGTTTTTAAGCGATAGTTCCTTCTCGTCGGCATTCCCTCTTTTTTCCTTGGCCATCGGCAAAAAGTATAATGTCTCGGCCCGGACATGTCAAGGCGCGACAGAACTAAAGGATCTTCAGACTGTAGAGCTTCAGCTGCTTATCCAGGTCGCGGTGGCGGGGAAACTCGCTGCGAATCAGCGCCTTGAACTCGGGGCCGTGGTTGCGCACCTTGAGGTGAGCCAGCTCGTGAAAGACAATGAAGGCGACCAAGCTTTCGGGCAGGACCTGCAGCCAGGTATTGAGCGAGATCTTGCCCCTCGAGCTGCAGCTCCCCCACTTGCTTTTCATGCGCCGGAAACCGATCCCCAGCGGCCTGACCCCCAGCATCCCGGAGTACTTGCCGCTCAATTCCTTGACCAGCCCGATGAAATCCTCGTTGGAGCGGTTTTCCATCTTCAGCCGCTCGGCCAGGAGGCGCTGTTGCTGGAACCACTCGTGCTTCTCCAAGATCCATCTCTTGTGCTTGTCGATGATCGGCAGCGGGTCGAGGTGGCGGGGCAGGACCATGCGCAAGCGGCCGCTGTGGAAGGCGATGCGCACCCGGCGGCTGCTGCGGCGCACCAGCTGGCAGGTGATTCCCTCCAGTTCAACGGTCTCCATGCGTTGACTACTCCAGATCGTAGACCCCGCCGTAGCGGGCGATCTCCACCTTGGGGATGCCGAAGCGCAACAGCTCGGCCTGCAGGCTGGCCTGCGCTGCGCTTTCACCGTGGACCAGGAATATCTTCTTCAAGCTCTTGAGGTCGTGCTTCTGGAGCCAAGAGAGGGTCTCCGCGTAGTCGGCGTGGGCCGAAAAGGCATTCAGGGTGGCGATCTCGGCCTTCACCTGGTACGGCTTGCCGAAGATCTTGACCTCTTTTTCCCGGTCGGCGAGCCGCCGGCCCAGCGTGTTCTCGGCCATGAAGCCGACAACGGCGATGATGGTGTCCGGGTTCTCGATATGCTGGATGAGGTGGTGCAGGATGCGCCCCGACTCGGCCATGCCGCTGGCGGCGATGATGATGGCCGGCCCCTTGACGGCGTTGATCTCCCGGGACTCGGCCGTGGAGACCACGTAACGGATGTTTTCAAAGCCGAAGGGATCGACGTTGACGCTGACGAAGCGGCGGATGGTCTCCTCGTCGAAGCATTCGGGATGAATCTTGAAGATCGCCGTGGCGTTGACCGCCATCGGCGAATCGATGAAGATGGGCAGGATGGGCACCTTGCCCTCCTGCTGCAGCGTGTGGATCAGGTAGATCAGCTCCTGGGTGCGCTCGATGGTGAAGGCGGGGATGAGGATCTTGCTGCGCCGCGAGTGCGCCTTAAAGATGATCTCGCGCAGTTCTTCCCGGGCCAGGCCGACCGACTTGTGCAGCCGGTTGCCGTAGGTCGACTCCAGCACCAGGTAATCCATGGCCGGCAGCACCTCGGGATCACGGATGATCGGCAGGCCCTCGCGGCCGAGGTCGCCGCTGAAGGCGAGGCGCAGTCCGCCCGGCAGGGTGAGGTGCACGGTGGCCGCGCCCAGGATATGGCCGGCGTCGAAGAACTCTGCCTCGACGCCCTCAAGGGGGCGGAAGCGGCGGCGGTAGTTGCTGGTGACGAAATTGCCCATGACCGCGACGGCCTCCGCAGCGGAATACAGCGGCGGATAGACGGTCAGCTTGCGTTCGGGATGCTTTGCCGCCTTCTCCTGGAGTGTCTCGAAGTCCTTCTGCTGGATATAGGCGCTGTCAAGGAGGATGATCTGGGCGATGTCGCGCGTGGCGGACGTGGCGTGGATATTCCCGTTGAAGCCGTTCTTGAACAGGATGGGCAGTGCGCCAGAGTGGTCAAAATGGGCGTGGGTCAGGATAAGGGCATCGATCGCCTTGGCATCAAAGGGCATTTCCCGGTTCTTCTGATAGGACTCGTCGCGCCGGCCCTGGAACATGCCGCAATCGACCTGGAGCAGCCGGCCGTCGATATCGAGAAAATGCTTGGAGCCCGTGACTTCGCCGCAGGCGCCGTGCGAATAGAATCGAATTGCCATTCCTATTTATATACTTTCCAGTCCCGGATTGCAAGCAGCGGGCAAGCAGCGGTCAAGCTTCAGTGACGAGTGACCAGTGACACGTGACGAGGAAAGAGAACGGCAAGCGATCGATTTCCTGATGCTCCTTGTCACTCGTTACTCGTCACTTGTTACTTCAGTTCGATTCCTCAGCTGGCGGTCCGATCCGCAGGGAAAACCAACGCTCCGGCGCCAGCGCGGCCTTGAGGAAAGCGTTGAATTCCTCAAGCGTGACCCGTTCCAGGCGCTGGGTGAATTCCCCGACCAGGCGCCAGGAAAGCCCGTTCCCCTCCAGGAAAGCCATGGACGCCCCCCGCGGCTCGCGCGTCTCGTTCTCGCGCAGGAAGACGGCCTTGGCAAAGGCTTTCGCTGCCGCCAGCTCCGCGGCGCCGACCCCCTCCCTGCCGGCCGCTTCCAGGAGCCGGGCCAGCTCGACCTGCGCCCCGGCGGCGCGCCCGGCTTCGGTCTTCAGGAAGACGCTCAGCAGCATCGCCTCGCGATTGGGCCGCACCTCGGCGCCCAGGCCGTAGGCCAGTCCGCCGCGGCTGCGCAGCGGCCAGAGGCGGCTGCCGATCCCCTTGCCCAGCCATGTCTCCAGGAGCGACGCCAGGACGAAGCTGTCCGTCGTAAGCTCCGGCAGCAGCATGGAAAAGGAAACGAGCGCCTGCGCCGTCCGGCGCTCGACGAGCCGTGGAGGCTGGCCGGCCTCTGGCGGGCGCGGCGTTGCCTGCCGTGTTGTTGGCCCGGCGCCGGGAGGGAGGCGGCCCAAATGGCGGGCCAGCAGCGGCTGGATCTCCTGCGCGGGGAGGTCGCTGATGACCACGGCGACCATGTTCCCGGCCACATAGCGAGCGCGGAAAAACGATTGGATGGTCTTGCGGCTGATGCGTTCCAGGGACCCGGCTGCGCCCAAGCGCGCTGCCCCGTAGGCCGGAATGCTGTAGAGGGCGGCGGCTGCCGCCTGGCGCATGAACGTGAATGGATCATCGGACTCCGCGTCGCGCACGAGGCGCATCCACTCCTTGACGCCGTCGACGCGCAGGTCGGAAAAGAGCGGTTCGCGCAGCATGGCGCTCAGCACGGCCAGCGTCGGCTCCAGGCCGCGGCTCAGCGAGCGGACGGTGAACAGCGAATGGCCGCCGCCGACATCCAGGGAGAGCGATGAACCCATGTCCATCAGCATCCGCAGCTTGGACGCATCGGTGATCTCCAGGCACAGGCGGGCGGTCAGGTAGGCCAGCCCCGACTGGCCGGGGGGGTCGTCCCGGTCGCCGCAGCGCACCAGCAGTTGCACGACCGTAATCGGCGCGGCTTCGTCCCGCTGCAGGATGACGGACAGGCCGTTGTCCAGGGAAAACGTCTGGGGTTCCGGGCCCAGCGCCCATCCCGGCGCCGCTTCCCCCCCTTGAGCGGGCAGCGCCGCCGCCGGCAGGGCCGCCAGCAGCCCGAAAAGGAGAATCCAGCGCCGGCTCACTTTTTCTTCCCGGGCGGCGGCGTGATGGCCAGCACCACCCACTTTTTGCCGCTGAGGTAGCGGGCGGCCGCGCGGCGCAGGTCGCTGGAGCTCACCTTCTCCACGCTTTCCAGATAAGAACCTGTGACAGCCGTGCGGTTCAGCAACAGGAAGCGGGCCGCGGCCAGGCTCAGGTTGAGCGCCGACTCGCGGAAATTCCCATCGCTGTACTCGATCTGGTTCTTGGCGCTCTCCAGATGGTCCAGCATGCCCTGGCGGAACTGGGGCAGCACGTCCTGGCGGCTGAAATTGAAGCTGCCGATGTTGCTGAGGAAGGAAGCCAGCTCGCTCAAGGCACTGTCCATGTTCCGTTTCTCCAGCACCAGGTGCAGGACCGCCATGCCGCCGCTGCGCATGGGAGAGTAGCTCATGTGGATCCGGTCAACCAGCCTCCGGCCGTCGCGCAGGACGCTGCTCAGCACGGGGTTGAGGCCCCCTCCCAGCAGGTGCGTCAGCAGGCTGAAGGCAAGGCGCTGCTCGTCATTGTAGGCAGGGGCCTGCCAGCCGATAAAGAGGTGACTCTCCTGGAGATCGCGCTCGAGATGCTGCTCGCTGCTCTTCTCCAAGCGTCTCACCGCCGGGACCTCGGCGGCAGGCGCCGCGCCCCTGGGCAGAGCGCCCCAGTTGCGGCGAACCTCCTTCTCCATCTCGACCAGGGCAAAGTCGCCGATGATGGCCAGCGCGCAGCGGTCCGCGACCAGCCGCGGGGCGCAGAAAGCCCGCAATCCCTCGACCGTGGCCGCGCCCAGGGCGCCGTCTTTGTCCAGCAGGGGCCGGCCGTAGGGATGCCCGGCAAAAAGACGCTCCATGAGCAGAATCCGTCCCAGGTAATCGGGATCATCGCGCCGCTGCAGGAACTCCTCCCCGATGATGCGCTTCTCCTCCTCAAGCCGGACCGGATCGAGACTGTCGAAAAAGACCGTTTGCCGCATCTGCTCCAGGGCCCAGGCGCTCTCGGCGGACGGACAGGAGACTTCGAAGGTCATCAGGTCATGGTCGGTGTGGGCGTTGGTCTCGACCCCGCGGCCGCGGAGTTCGGCCAGGCGCGCCTCGCCATCCCCTGCGGCGCCGGCGCCGAAGAGGAGCATGTGCTCCAGCAGGTGGGCGTAGCCGCTGGTGGCGTCGTTCTCGTCCTTGAACCCGAGATCAATGGTCAGGGCCATGCCGGTCAGCGGCAGCCCGCGCCGTTCCTGCAGCAGCACCTGCAGCCCGTTGTCCAGTCTGAAATAGGCGGCGTCGGGCCGCTCGTCCGCCGCCGAAACAGGTCGGCAGATGGCCAGCGCCAGGGCCAATACCAGCAGGACGACCAGACGGGCCTGGGAACGAACGATCATGAACGGAATAGTAGCAGAAAAAATAAAATAATGCAGCCGCCCCATGGACGGCAACATGGGAATCAAAAAAATCCGTATCATTCCGAGACGCTGGTTCCCAAATCCGCCGGAATCGACTATCATCAGCAGGGAGGAAACCATGAGCCATGTCAGTAAAGTGCTGGGTACCATCGTGTTGATTTTATATGCCGCCATGACGGCAACAGCCTCGCAAACCCCGGCTGACCCCATCCGGCCGGCGGCCACCTACTCCATCGTGGCCATCGACCCCGAAAGCGGCCAGATGGGCGTGGCCGTGCAATCGCACTGGTTCTCGGTGGGCTCCATCGTGATCTGGGCCGAAGCCGGGATCGGCGCCGTCGCCACCCAGTCCTTCGTGGAGCCATCCTACGGACCCCTTGGCCTGCAGCTACTGAAGGCGGGAAAAACCGCGCCGCAGGCGCTGGCCGCCCTGCTCCTGACCGACGGGCACCCCGACGTCCGGCAGGTGGCCATGGTCGACAGCCTGGGCAACGTGGCCGCCCACACCGGGGAGAAATGCATCCCGGCCGCCGGTCACCGCCAGGGAAAACACTTCTCCTGCCAGGCCAACATGATGGAGAAGGGCACGGTCTGGGACGCCATGGCCAACGCCTTTGCATCCACCCCCGGCGAGTTGGTGGACCGCCTGCTGCAGGCGCTGCAGGCAGCCGAAAAAGAAGGCGGCGACATCCGCGGCCGGCAGTCGGCGGCCATCATGGTGGTCAACGGCAACGCCTCGGGGACCCCCTGGAGGAACCGCGTCTACGACCTGCGCGTGGAAGACCATCCCCAGCCCCTGCAGGAATTGCAGCGCCTGGTCACCATCGCCAAGGCCTACAACCATATGAACAAGGGGGACGATCTACTCACGGAAAAGAGGATCCCGGAGGCCCTGGAGGAATATACCCAGGCCAT
>Ga0209450_10000590_pt1 | contig 18455 bp, 10 predicted proteins | sample FrelakmetLWP11LW_FD_187149 | JGI IMG/M metagenome (GOLD analysis project Ga0209450, IMG submission 187149) | Freshwater lake sediment microbial communities from the University of Notre Dame, USA, for methane emissions studies - LWP11 LW (SPAdes)... | ecosystem: Environmental > Aquatic >...
AAACCGGGATGGACAGTCCCGTTGGGAGCCAACGTGGGCGGTTGCGCCGTGCGTGTCCCAAGAAGCTCCCCCCCTTAGGGGCGTGGAGAGTGTCACGATCCTACTTCTCGCACATCGAACAACTATATCATCCCTTTGTGGGATTGCCGCATACCGGGCAAGCAAGAATCCTTAACAGGGTGCTTCGCGACCAGCGTTCGTCGGTTTGGCTGAAACCTACATTCCCTAACATTTCCGCCAGGATAGGGGTGCAGTAGGTGTTAGTGTTTGCACAATCTACCGCACAAACCTGTGCACCTCGTGCAGGGTGTACCGATGGCACGGATTCAGGACATTACTCATAACCCGGAGGTCGTTGATTTTTACAGCCCCATTCAGCTACTAAGGTAAAAACATAATGCTAACAACCTCGTGTCCAGAAACAAAAATCGAGATACCACCATCATCACCAATACGAAGAGGAGCAATTGGTTCTTCAGCCAAATTGATCTGCATGACTTTTATTGCTTGACGTAATGGTTTCAAATTGAGTTTGATTGTATTCTGAGGAGGTGGATGATAAAAACCTCTTTCGGATCAATTAGAAAATAATTGGAAATAGAAAGCGTAAGAATCAATTTCATAGCCAATTCCAATTAGTTCGGGCAATAATTCGGCATCTCCATTTTAATCGTCCTCCAAGGTTATATACAAACGATCGGAAATCGATTCCAGCATTCTTAAGGATGGTAGAAGGATAGAGGAATGCAAGAAAGAACAGGATTCTCATTTTGCCATAGAGGAAAAGCCACAAAAGGATGAAGAGCGCCAGACAGGCAAAAAAGGCAGCTGGTTGGGCTTGAGTTACCAGACCGAAGACCATTACTACCAATAGGAATGACGAATCCCAGAATAACACCATTAGCCAGATAGAAATAAAAAGGAAAGGTGACAGGCGATAATCAAAGGCTGCGAACAGGTTTTTTGTTAAACCATCAATCACTTCCCGAAATCTTTTAATCCTTACTTCCGGTTGTTGATTGTGATCATCATGACATCAGCCAAATCAATATAAGAAAACGAAAAAGTAAATGGACAACAGGATTTTTTAATCTCCGTCTCGTCTAAGTGGATTTACCTTATTCCCCATAACCATTTTCTAGGGTCCCCTACGCTATGGTGTGCATATGATAGTTGGTTTAATTCCCAGTAGAAATCTCCACAAAGGCACTCATCCCCCACCGTAATTCCTTAGGGGCTTCATCAAGCGCGATCGTAACCGTATAGTAAACACCTGATCCTACGGCATTTTTGAGTGCAATATCAATAACCTTACCTGAGACAACCGTATTTTCCAAGCTGTCAAAAGTTATTTTGGTAGTATCACCGATCTTTATTCTGGCAATATCTACTTCTGAAAGGTCTGTGGTTTGTACAACTAGTGTTTGAAGATCCGCCAGTAGTATTACTGGGACACCGGGAGAAATGGATTCTCCAGATTGGGAATACACTTCAATGATTGTTCCATCGAATGGCGCAATCAAATATTTCTGATTGATTACGGATTCAAAGGCCTTTATTCTTGCTTCAGCTGCCAATATCTCATCGGGATCAGGACCTTCCTTTAGCCGTTCATATTCTCTTAGTGCATCAGCCAATGTTGCCTCAGCGACAGAAACAGCCACCTGCTTTTCTGAAATATCAAGCGGATCAGAACCGTCTAAATACCAGTTGAGCTGTCTTTCCAAATCATTTACCCGTATCCTCGCGTTGGTCAATGTGATAATTGCCTGAGCTTTGAAAACATCACCTTCTTCCCGCGTATCCACTTTCTCATAAGCTTCCTCGGCATCTTCCAAATCCTCACGCGCCAGATCTAATTGGGCACGAGTTTTCTCAATAACATCGTTAGATACTCTGTTTGATTTAATTCTTTCATACTCATTCCTTGTTTTGTCAAGTGCGATTTCAGCCAGGATTTTTGCTTGTTCAGCTATGTATTTTGGTTTTTCAGATTTCAACAGTTCCGATAATGCTCTTCTTGCGGTGACAAGTTCTGCTTCGGCTAGGATGATATTTTGCGGAAGAACATCATCTGAGATCATGGCCAATCGGTCACCATCCTTAACCTGCTCTCCAGGTGAGATATAAAGGATATATTCCTGTGCTCCAACCATAAATGAAAGATTGGCATATTCTGAAGCAACAACCTTAGCTGAGGCACTTACCAGGGAATCATCCACAAAAACCTGGTTGGATACTTCATTTTCAGATTCCTGTGTTTGATTTACTTGTGGAGAACAGCCCATAACCAAACACAGTAACATTACGCTGGCAATCAGAGTGTACCGGGATACTATTTTCATGATATTATCCTTTCTTCTTGTACTATTCATAATGAACGGCTTCCAGAATTTTAATGTTTGCGGCTCTTCGTCCGGGGAAGATCGCGGCAATCTGAGAAACAATGAATGCCACAGCAACGGTCAGAAGCACGCCATCGATAGGCATCACAAAAGTCAGACTGTAACCTGACATAGCGGTCATACCGTAGAAGAGAATCCGGGCAAGGATGACCCCCGTTGCCAGTCCAAGAAGTCCACCAAACAGTCCCATCAACCCGGCTTCTGCCAATACCATCTTAATAATCTGCCCACGTGTCATGCCGATGGCACGTAGCATTCCAATCTCCTGTGTTCGCTCGATCACACTCATCGTCATAGTATTGATCACACCCAATGAACCGACTACCACCGCAATCAGCGCCATCACGTCGAACAGGCTGAATGCCTGGTCAAGGAGTGTCAGCACCCGGCTTCGTAACGAGACATTGGACTCTAAGATAAGACTATAACGCTCTTTATAGAGGGTTTCGATTTGTTGCTGTACTTGTGATACCTGGTAGCCATTTTTGACCTTGACCATGAACGTGCTGGCATCATTTATCCGGAAATAACGGCGCATATCATTCCAACTGCCTTGCACTACCAATCCCTGGTTATAGAAATCAACCACAATTGCTGCGATCGAAAAAGCATGATAACCACTGCGTGTCCTTAGGAGGATTTTATCGCCAATGTTTAGTCGATATTTTTCAGCAAGCACACTCGAGAGCAGGACAGAATCTCCCTGTTGAAGCTGCTGAACCACACTCTCTACATCTGGTTGATCATCGCTAAAAACAAAACTGGTCACCCTACTATAAGTAACTGGATCGTATGCCATGAAGTTGATCGTTTGTGTATCACCGTCAGGAGATTGCAGGTCAACATTGAAATAACGAACAGGAGCGACTGCAGCAACCCCGGTCACGGATTCGATTCTGCTGACCATATCTCCCCGTAATGGAACCGAAGAGCCAATATATATATCACCTCCGAGGTAAGATTTCATCCAGATACGCAGGTCACCCGCAAAGGACTGTGTCATGCTGCGGGTCATGATCACCATAGCCACACCCACCATCAGTGCTGCAACAGTCAGCGTAGTACGAAAGCGCGAGCGCCGAACGTTGCGACTGCCTAGGCTTCCACTGGTGCCATAGATCAATTTGAGAGCCGGACGGCCTATTAGTTCCCAGCCACCCACTGTTGCTGGAATCATAAGCGTCGCTCCTGTAAACAAGCCAAAGACGGTCATACTGCCCATACGGAACTGGACATCGTACGGGAACGGATTCCAGATTAGAACGGCAACCGAACCAGCCAACAATAAAGCCCCGAGGATCCAGGCATTGCGGATCAGCCAACCTTCTCGGGATTTACCGCGGATACGAAGTGCTTCCATTGGGGAGATGCGTCCAGCCTGCCAGGCTGGAACGCCAGCTGACAGGAGTGTGACTACCAACCCAGTGATGAAACTGGATAGTATTGCATCAACTGGGAACTTGATATTCTGTAAAGGTTGATTCAGAATTACACCCATCAGATCCGTAAGTCCACCAGCAAGGAGAATACCCAATCCTACACCCAGAGTTGATCCAATAATACCCAAGATAGCGGCTTCTACAAGCAATTGAAAGATTACTTGGCTGCGGGTCATACCAATAGTACGTAGCATACCGAATTCGCGTGTGCGTTCGATTATCGTCATGGCAAAGGCGTTGTAAATCAGAAATGCACCGACAAAAATGGCGATGCCGCTCATGAAATTCAGTCCGATCTGGTAGTTTTGCAGCATTTGAGTCATTCGCTTTCCCTGGTTAGCTGGGAAGCTTACTAAATATCTATTTCCGAGGCGCGTTTGGATTGTTTGCTTCAATGTCTCCAGAGTTTTGCTACTTGGATTGTCGTTGCTTGTCAAAATGTCGATTTGATCAATGTCGTCATTACGATTGAACATTTCCTGAACTGCGCGCAAGGGGATTATGCCGAATGAGCCGTTATTTGTTTGGCCAGTCCCATCTTTTGCGATCAAACCAACCAATTTAACTTGCTCCATACCATTTGGTGTCTGGATACCGATCCACTGGTCCACTTCAATTTTTTTATCGTCGGCGTATTCTTCGACGAGAACTATCTCGCGTGCAGCAAGTTCCCCGGAAAGAAACCGACCGGCAGTCAATTTATAAGAACGGATTTGTAAATCGATTGTTGGGTCGATTCCATAAACTTGCATTCCGCCGGAGATGCTTGCACCAAACATTCCCAAGCCAATTTGATCAGAGGTTGCTTCGTCGGCGAGCATTGTTTGTGCCTTGACCAATGGGGCCGCTAAAGAAACACCCGGGACATTCTCGAGCGTTCGCTGAACCTGTTCCGGGAATCCCTGGCTGTTGTCAGAGCTGGCGCTGACAATAGTCAATTTAGCATTACCCGATGTGCTTTGAAAAAGTTCCACGATTGAGTTTAGCGCGGTCTGGTTGGTAACATTAATTGCCAGCATACCCGCCACCCCTAACACTATGCCAAAACCACTAAGGGCAAAACGCAGAAAACGTACTTTGATTGAGCGGAAGGTGATAATTTTAGTCAGGCGAAACATCGCTAACCCTCAAGTTGTTCCATGATTTCCATGATACCGCGCAGACGATGACTCAGTGGTAATTTTTCCGAAGGCTCAAAGGTCGTGATAATTTTGCCGTCACGCAAGAAGACTACACGGCTGGCAAACGCAGCTGCTTTTGGATCGTGAGTAACTATGATGACAGTCTGCTTCAGTTCTTTAGCAGAGCGGTGTAGTAATTCCATGATTGCTGTACCTGTTTTAGAATCAAGATTGCCGGTTGGTTCATCAGCTAATAGAATGGCAGGTTGAGTGACCAGCGCCCGGGCAATCGCTACCCGTTGCTGTTCTCCCCCTGAAAGCTGGTCTGGTTTATGATGACGGCGATCCGTTAGACCGATGAGGTCAAGGAGAGAATTCAGAAATTCTCCATAATCATGCGGATTCTTTCCGTCAATAATGACAGGTAATAGGATATTCTCTTCCGCAGATAAAGTTGGGAGCAGGTTGAAGAACTGGAATACAAAACCAACATTGTGTCGACGCGCCAGCGTGGCCGCTTTTTCACTTAGTTTTGAAAGCTGCATATCGGCTAGCTTGATATTGCCATTGGAAGGCGTATCCAATCCTCCCAGCAAATGTAAAAGAGTAGACTTGCCACTTCCTGACGGACCCATGATGGCAACAAACTCACCCTTTTCAACTATGAAGTCCACACCAGCAAGTGCTTCGATGGTATGTTGGCCCATTTGATAATTTTTATGTAGTTCCCTTGCCTCTAAAACAGCCATGATTGCTCCTGAAATCTACTATATGATCTTCATGCAGGACATGCTGGGAGAATAATCACCTCCCCTTTGTGGCCATCCACAGTTACCCAAGTATCGTCGCATAATTTCATCGCACCATTGACTGATACTACAGCCGGGATGCCGTATTCACGTGCGACGATCGAACTATGAGATAACAATCCGCCCGACTCAGCCACAATGGCACCGGCGCGAGCGAAAAGGGGCGTCCAACCAACATCAGAATAAGGAATGACCAGGACATCGCCGTGACGCACCTTGTCAATATCCGCGATGCCCCGGACCACCTTTACCGGCCCGGAAAAATGACCAAGCGAGGTTGCCAGGCCAAACAATCTTTCACTAGTCCGACTTGCAACCGGTGGCTCTTCATCACCATAAATGACCGTAGGTAATACGATATCTTGGAACCTTTCTATCTTCAGTTTATGACTAGCAACACTGTCGCGGTGGTCTGTCATTGCTGCCTGACCGGTAAGCAATTGGCGTACATCATCGTCGTTCAGATAGAATACATCTTCTGGCGTGTCGATCACATTCTGCTGGAAAAGATATTTTCCCATTGCCAGGTAGTAATATCGGAATAGCCCATAGGTATAAGTGTACTTTGCGCTTAATTGTTCCCGTAGCAGGCGATAGTGCTGCACCCGATTGTAGAACATCTTTACCATTGGTCGGCGAAGGAAACTTACATTCAAATCGGTAAATCGGATTTTTGATGATTTGTCATCCGGTTCGAATTTAAAATCTAGAATCAAATTCAATACCAGGTTCGGATTTTCCCGCCAAGGAATGCACGAGAAATCGTTGCCGTTATCACTTAAATAGCCGAAGTGCTCAATGAAGGTGGCAACTTCCTTTTGAAATTTTTCGACGTTACTCATCATAATCAATTTGGCATACATACCTTCCCGGATTTCTTTTTGCAAATTCGGATCAAGATCCTCAAATGTGTTATGAAGACGGCGGAGATGTGTGGCAGGATCATATTCAACAATCTCGGGCAACCCTTCGGTCAAATCAAACTGAGCAAGATCGACCCCCAGACGGTTTAACTCTTTGCTGAACATTCTGGTGTGCATTACCGCTAGTATAGGGCATAGGATGTTGAGGTAGGTTATTTCTTGCACCAGTTGATAGAGCTGATCGGTTGCTTTTAGAAGCTCCTGTGGTCCAAGTTGACCAACGTCCTGCCAGCGGATGGAATTGATCTTGCTCTCCAAATCCGGCAGATATTCTTGCGTGCGACTATGGAAGGTCCACTGCCTGTGTGCAAATGACACCATCCGCGGAAGATGGAGAAACATCTGCAAAGTAGGTTTGATCATTTTTGATCCCATTGGAACAAGACCGATCATCATTTCTACAGAGTCAGCTGGTAAGCCCAAGGTTTTGAATGCCTGGCCAATCACACCCATATTAAAATAAGCGCGGTAGTAAAAGGCTTTAACCAATTCTTCAGGTTTGATCCCTGTTTCACCAATTAGCTCATTCATGAACCGTACAAACACCCTGCTTTTCGTCGGGATATTCACCGACCAGACCAGCGGTTTGACCATGCCAGGCAACATTTCCTTGGACATGAAATTGGAATAAACATTTCGGTGGTGAAGTGTTGTGATCTCACGCAACTGTAACCAATAGACTGCTTTGCCGTCCCATGCCCATTCCAAGTCAACATGGGCATTCATTAATTGGGCAATCTTGCGCGTCTGGTTAACGATCTCCTCAGCCAGGCTTAACGGGATCGTTCCGTCCTCAGGTTTGCTCAGCCAGTTGCCCCATTTGTTCACCCAGCGGAAGGGTGTCACCCCGTCCTGTACAAGTCTATCCCCACTTCCATGCACAGCCTCAATAATCACTTCATCCGCACCTGTTACCGGGTTCCGGCTGAGAGAGACTCCAGAAAAAACAGCAGGAACCATCTCCTGGACGATTACTGCCATTAATAGTTGGGGTGTAGGAACACCACTCCGATCCAAATACGCCTGAACGGCAGGTGATGTAGCCGAAGTCCAAGTTAGCCTCATAGCTTCCATGATTTGGTCTACGCCACGTACATTTAATACCGATGTAAATTGACCTGCAAACGACCACTCTTGGCTGTCCTCGATGTTGGCGGAAGAACGAACAGCATAGGCTTTTTTGGGATCAATGATCTGGAGGATTTCTTCATGAAGTATAGGGATCGGAATGCTTTCATCTTTGAGAAAAAGATGATATGCGCGCCAATCGCAAACATATGTGACCGGGACACGCAAACCCTTCATAATCAACCAATGTAAGTTGAAAGCTTTGTTGCCGACAGATAGTGGTAATTTGCGATTTTGAAGACTGAAAATATACTGGTCTGCTTTCAAAAATCACCTCACCTAATTTCGCAGCAACAATAATCTATGCAAAGGTTGATTTAATGGGTTATAGCTGCCATTGGACAATTTATCTGACTTTTTAAGTCGATGTTAGGAATAGTGAGGCAGGTAAATTAATTACAAAAAAGTTAAACCAAACAGATACAACACAAGTCCACAACTGGAACTGTAAAAGTAACCGCCATACTTTCATCTCTTCCCCAACAACCAAATGGATATGATAGTCAACTGGTGGTGCCTATACTGATAAATGAGTATTTCCTTATTTCACCTCTACTTTAAAAAACTTGGCTATCTTGAGCATACCGCGTCCCATTGGGTTGGAGGAAAGTGATCCAAGCCCATATTCAATATATTTTCCTCCTTTGGCATATTTCCTTGCCATTTTTATTTCCGGTACCATAGCAAGAATGAAAACTATATTGACAATTATCGTGTAGGCGATATAAGCCGGATTACCTTGGAAGCGCCACCAGATCCACGGGACAAGCAACCAGATCCATGCCAAGGAGGTAACAATAAGACTGCGAAAAAACACCATCCCCAAAAGAAAGCCAGCAACCGGGGTTACAAGCACAGATAGTGGATCAATCACCAATAGTCCGCCAAGAATGGCTGAAAATCCCGATCCGCCGTGAAACCGATAGTAGACCGGCCAGATATGACCAATCAAGCCACTTAAGGCGGCTGTCAGCATATAAACCGGCTGGTCAACAAAAAATAATTTGCAAAATAGTGCTGGGAGAATTATTTTAATAATATCCAGGATGCTAACTACCATCCCCGCCATTGGTCCTAGTTCCGAACTGACCGAGTTCGCCCCAATGGAAAGCACTTTATACCGCTCACCAGTCCCCTCAACTGGAATTTCAAATTGGGTTACATCTTTTCCGGGTGCCAACCTCTTTGTAACAATTCGAGCAAACGAAACCGAGCCAATCAAATAGGTTATCACCACAACCAATAATAACGTACCAGTAACCATATTGACCACCAATTTTTTAACTCAGGCTGTTCACCATATCTTGCTAATAAGTGTAGCAAAAATGCCACTGTTGTTCAAGTTGTCTATATCAATATTTTCTATCTATGTTTCTAGAAAAAATTGGGAAGTACATTCTCCACAGATCACGCAGACTAATTAATTACTTCATTATTTTTCGAGAGATTTCATCCAATTTTACCAACTCATCCGTGGAAAGTACGAAGTTCATGGCACCCGCACTCTCTTGTGCCTGCCGGACTTTTGTGGCGCCGGGGATGGCAACCACGATCTCTCCATTAAAATGAATCACCCAGTTCAGTGCCACTTGCGCAACAGTTACATCGCGCCTGATGGCGATCTCATCCAGTGCAGCGATCAACAGCCGGGTACGCTCGATATCCCGCTTCAACCAATTCTTACGCAGCCCGGTCTTTTGTTCGAGCAACGCAGGATCCTTATGGTACTTTCCGCTCAGGATCCCGCTTCCAAGTGGCGTATAAGCGACGATCGTTACCCCCAATTCTCTTGCAGTTTCCAGTGTGCCATCCAACTCGATCTCGCGATGGATCAAACTGTACCGTACCTGGTTCAATGCCAGGGGTAATCCCCTTTTTGCCAGGGCTGCATGGGCTCGGTGCATTCGGGCAGGATTGAAATTGCTTACTCCCACGGATTTTATTTTCCCAGCTTCCACCAGGTCAGCCATGGCATTCATCTCTGCTTCTGGAGAGGAAAAACTCATAGGTTGATGGATCATGTAGTTCGAAATACTGTATCCACCCAAAAAATGCAATCGATCATCGATCGTTTTACCAATATTTTTTGCGGTTCGAAAAATTGGTTGCCACTTGGTTTCGATGATCACCTCTTTATCAGCCACGCCTGCCACCTTCAAACCGGTAGCCAGCGATTCTTCTGATACCCCTGCGCCATACATTTCCGCCGTATCAAAAAAATTAATCCCACCATCTATGGCAGCTTTTATGATGGCATTTTTATCTTCCTGTGGGATCACTGGGAATATCTTGCCGAGGAGGCCACCGCCACCAGCCAATTCCATTACGCCCAACCCGATCGGAGATACCAGCAGATCGGTTTTTCCAAGTCTGCGTAGTTGTTTATAATCAATCATAGAACACACCCTTTCTCATCTGAGTTTTTAAGTACGACATCCTATAAATCTACCAAAGATTGAGATCACGGTGAGAATAAAAATCTCTATGGGAGTATAGTTTCTTCTGATACTTGCTTTTGAATATTGATTTCAATTTCTTAGCACGGTTTTGCCTTTGTGATTTTCGTTTGCCAACTTAGCTGATCATTTTCGATAAGACAAGTAAATTTCCGGTAAAAGGGATTCAACAGTTACCATCAATAGTTACATACTCTTAAGCAGCGCTTGTTTTACCTGCAAAAGTCCTCACATCCTCAATTACGTTTACGGTTGATGTTCCCGGGCCGTATACCGCGTTGACACCGGCTGCTCTCAATACCGCCACATCCTCTTCGGGGATGATCCCGCCAACAAAGAAACCCACATCGTTCATTCCGGTTTTTCGAACTGTGTCGATTATTTTTGGAACCAGGATAAGATGGGCCCCCGAAAGGATGGACAAGCCGATCACATCCACGTCTTCCTGCAAGGCAGCTTCAGCGATCATATCAGGCGTCTGGCGTAAGCCGGTATAGATCACCTCCATACCTGCATCACGCAAAGCACGAGCGATCACCTTGGCTCCCCGATCATGACCATCCAGGCCAGGTTTGGCGATCAAGACACGAATTTTTCGATCCATCATAGAACTCTCCTCAAGAATTGGTAATTTCAATTATATCGCCGCAATCTGAAATCACAGAAATGAACTAAAACTTTGGTAGCTGTTGGGTGATGCAGTGTATATTTCCTCCACCCAGTAATATCTCTCGGGCATAAACACCTACAACCTTACGCTCTGGCATCAATTTCTGTAATTGCTCCAACGCCGGGGCATCATGCGGATCATTGAAAATGGGTACCACTGCACCTTGATTGCAGAAGAAGAAGTTTATGTAAGAAGCAGCCAGGCGGTCGCCTGCTTCACGCGATTGTGTACCCTTATTAGCGTCTACTCCTTCACTTTCTTCTTGAGTGATTAGAACTGGATTCGGCTGGTGAATCTTGTGAATTTCCAATTTGCGGCCTTTAGCATCAGTAGCGGTACTGAGAATCTCGAGATTTTCTTGGGAGATCTCATACTGTGGATCTGATCTGTCTTCCGTCCATCCCAACGCTACAACACCCGGCCGGATGAAACAGCATAAATTATCCACATGGCCATTCGTTTCATCATTGAAGATGCCACGGTTGAGCCAGATAAATTTTGAAACATTAAGGTAATCGCTCAGAACACTTTCGATTTCTCCCTTTGATTTTTCAGGATTACGGTTTTCATTTAGCAAACATTCCTGGGTGGTTATTACTGTACCTTCCCCATCGACATGGATGGAGCCGCCTTCAAGTACAATTGGAGCCTTATACCGATCAATTCGCTCAATCTCGGCTACTTTGCATGCCACCATATCGTCAAGGTCCCACGGGAAGTAAAGTCCACCCTTTAAACCTCCCCATGCGTTGAAATCCCAGTCAACAGCCCGGATTGCTTTGCCGTTGGAAACAAAAGTTGGTCCGCAGTCGCGAATCCACGAGTCGTTGTGTGACATTTCCACCACACGAATATTACCCGGAAGCATGTTGCGGGCATTATTATATTGCGCCTGTGAAACACCCATGGTAAGCGGTTCAAAACGCGCAATAACTGATGCTACGGCAGCAAATGCTTTTTGAGCGGGCTTTGCACCCAAGCGCCAGTTATCAGGTCGTTCAGGCCAAAGCATCCAAGAGCTTTGATGGTTTTCATATTCCCCGGGCATTCGAAATCCGTCTTTTCGAGGAGTACTATTTATGAGAGACGACATGACCTGCCTTCTTTCTGTGAGTTAGATCTTGTTGGATATACATTTTTCTTCTTACTAACCAAAACAGTGTGGTTTTTTGATGTTTGTTACGATTTGCGAAAAAAAAATACGGTATGATAGTAGACTTCAGCGCGTGGAAGTTTTTTTTAACCAGATGCATTTATTGAGACTGTGACACTCCCCATTCCCTGAAGGGCTGTAGCTTGCGGACGGGTTCTAAAGTCGGTCAAGTGAGTTTCCAATCAACTATCACAAAACATACAGGTTTGATTTAATAATGGGATGCTAAAAATTCTTTGATCTGTTCGGCATGTGCCTTCATCTGAACCCTCGAAGTATGGCTCATCCGAGGATAGATCAACCAGACAAGTATGCCCTTTTCTGTATGAAGTCGGTTCTCAGCCTGGTCAAAGATTATCGAGTGTTCCGAATCCATGACTTCATCTGTGGCTTCTATGCCACGAGATGCAGGTAAACAGTGCATAAATTTGACATGCTTCGGAGCTTGATTGATCAATTCCATATTGACCTGATATTTTGGCATGAAGGCTGCCTGGCGTTCCGGGATTTCGGCTTCCTGTCCAACCCACCACCAAAGATCGGTATAAATAAAATCAGCATTCTTTACTGCATCAATAGGATCATCTGTGACATGTAAGCTACCTCCAGAGGTCTTACAGTTCTCTTGTGCCCAATCCATCCATTGTTTGGGAGCCTGATATTTCTTTGGAGCGGCATGAATGAAATTCATACCCAACCGAGAACAGATCAACATTAATGAACTTAGAACATTGGTGGCATCACCTATGAAGGTCACGTTGAAATCTTCCAGTTTCTTACCTGCGGGGGCATGTTCGATCATCGTCAAGACATCACAAACCACCTGGGTAGGATGGTTGTAATCGGTCAATCCGTTTATCACCGGGACCGTGGCGTATTTTACAATCTTTTCCATTGTCCCATGTTTCAACGTACGTGCCATGATCACATCCACGTAACGAGAAATCACCTGGATGGTATCCCCCAGCGATTCTCGCACCCCCAAATGAATCTCGCCTGGTTTCAAATAAAGGGCTTGACCACCTAACTCTGCCATACCAACCTCGAAAGAGATCCGCGTACGGGTGGAAGGTTCTTCGAATAACATCGCAAGCGATGTCCCCTCCAGTAGTTTTGGCGTTGCTCCTTGCTTGTCGGCAGTTTTTAATAGCCTTATTAACTCAATAAGGTCAAGCAGTTCATTTTTCGAAAAATCCTGTGTATCGATGAAGTGCTTTATCTCCATAATTCGCTCCTTTTATACTGAGGTTTTTTCGTCCATCTTGGTTTCGAAAAAAGGAATTTCTTTCAAATGCTATTTCCTATTCAGCCATAGAAATCGAAATGTCATGCCGTAGTCGACAATAATTTTCTGATTATTGACCTTTTCTACCAATATTAGCACAATCCAGTTGCTTTTCGGATTACAGATATTGTATAATTTTTTCAGGTGATCCATCATTGATTAAACAAGTTCATCTTTTGATATGTAGCAAAATATAGATCGGTTTTTTTCACAGGAGGAAAAATGATAAAGAAAAGTGTCATGATCAACGGAATACCGCATACAATCATCGCAGAATCAAATACCTCTTTAGCTGGTGTCCTGAGGACACAGCTTAGACTAACGGGGACGAAAATTGGCTGCAATGAAGGTCACTGTGGTTCGTGTTCAGTTATCATCGACAATAAATTAGTGCGATCCTGCATTACCAAAATAAATAAAATCCCTGATTGGGCATGCATAACAACCATCGAAGGTATCGGAACACCTGAAAAACTTGATCCCATCCAGAAAGCGTTAGTTCTACACGGCGCACCCCAGTGCGGTTTCTGCATGCCTGGATTTGTGGTTTCCTCTAAAGCTCTCTTACAGCAAAACCCCTCCCCCTCCCGTGAAGATGTTCGCGCGTGGTTCCAGAAGAACCTCAATGCCTGTCGTTGCACAGGTTACAAACCTATTGTTGACGCAGTAATGGATGCAGCCGCAGTAATGCGTGGCGAAAAACCTGCGGAGTCTCTCGATTACAAGCTTCCTGCAGATGGCCGCATTTGGGGAGGAACCTATCCACGACCATCGGCGATTGCAAAGGTCACTGGAACTGCCGATTATGGTGCAGACCTCGGTTTAAAATTACCTCCAAACACTCTTCAGCTTGCGCTTGTGCAATCTAAATTCAGTCATGCCAATATTCTCTCCATCGATACTTCTGAAGCGGAGCGAATGCCTGGGGTTGTTAAAGTAGTTACCCATAAGGATGTGAAAGGAAAAAACCGCATCAATGGTCTGGTTACCTTTCCAACCAATAAATGTGACGGTTGGGATCGTCCAATACTTTGTGACACCAAGGTTTTTCAATATGGTGATGCTGTTGCAATTGTTTGCGCGGATACCAAAGAGCAGGCACTTGCGGCAGCAGAAAAAGTTAAGGTCACCTATGAAGAGTTACCTGCCTACATGAGCGCTCCGGCAGCAATGGCTGATGATGCGATCGAGATTCATCCTGGTACACCCAATGTTTATTTTGAACAGGGAGTGGTTAAAGGACCAGATTCCAAACCCTTGATGGATTCAGCAGACTACGTTATCGAAAATAGTTATTACACGCAACGTCAACCTCATCTTACTATTGAACCGGATATGGGATTTGCATACTATGATGAAGAAGGTCGATTAACGATTCACTCAAAGAGCATCGCGCTCTACCTCCACATTATGATGATCGCTGAAGGTCTTGGAATCGAATCCTCGCAGTTACGAATGGTGCAGAACACTGCTGGTGGAACTTTCGGTTACAAATTCTGCCCAACCAGTGAAGCATTGCTGGGGGTGGCATGCATGGCGACTGGGCGCCCGGTATACCTGGAATATGATTACCAGCAATTCATCACCTATACAGGCAAACGTTCTCCCTTCTTCACAAAAGTGAAATTAGGTGCAGACAAGTCTGGAAAAATGCTCGCCATGGAAACCGATTGGATTGTGGACCATGGTGCGTATTCCGAATTTGGTGACCTGCTTACTCATAAGGGTGCCCAATTCATCGGTGCCGGGTACGATATCGCAAGCATCCGTGGAACAGGAAAAGCGGTTTGCACCAACCATGCCTGGGGTGCTCCATTCCGTGGATATGGTTCTCCCGAAAGTGAATTTGCCTCTGAATCTCTAGTGGACGAACTTGCAGAAAAAATCGGCATGGATCCTCTGGAATTACGTTACAAAAACATCTACCGTCCGGGTGCCACAACGCCCACCGGACAGACGCCAGAAACCTTCAGTCTTGAAGCAATGATCAATATACTGAAGCCAAAATATCAGGCAGCCAAAGAGAAAGCTGCTTTGGAATCCACTCCTGAAAAGAAAAAGGGCGTTGGCGTCAGCATTGGAATTTATGGTGCCGGTGGTGACGGACCAGATACAGCGGAAGCCTGGGTAGAATTGCTTCCTAATGGCAGCATTCTCATCTCCACCACGTGGAGCGACCACGGTCAGGGTGCTGATGCAGGCGCATTGGGCTGCGCACATGAAGCATTACGCCCATTAGGTATTCGCCCAGAACAAATTCGCCTTGAGTTAAATGACACCGCCAAAGCACCAGATGGAGGACCTGCAGGTGGCAGCCGCAGCCAGGTGATCATTGGCAATGCCATCAAGACGGCGTGTGAGACAATGCTTCAATCAATTGCTAAATCAACTGGAAATTATTTAACTTACGATGAAGTCATTTCCAAGGGTTTACCCACCAAATACTCAGGCCGTTGGACCTCTGCATCCGCTATTGGCGACCCCGATACTGGACAGGGAACACCCATTGAAAATTATATGTACGGCATCTTTATGGCGGAAGTGACAGTAGAAACGAAGACCGGAAAAGTTGCCGTTGACAAGCTCACTATGGTCGCGGATGTTGGCAGAATAAACAATAAGCTGGTTGTGGATGGACAAATCTATGGTGGCCTCGCTCAGGGTGTGGGTTTTGCCCTCAAGGAAGATTTTGAGGACCTACACAAACATACCAACATGGTCAGTTGCGGCATCCCATTTGCCAAGGATATTCCTGATAAAATCGAAATCATCTACTACGATAATCCACGTAAAAGCGGACCATTCGGTTCTTCAGGTGTTGGGGAATTACCCAATACTGCCCCACACGCTGCCATCATAAATGCGATTTTTTGGGCAAGTGGTGCACGCGTAAGAGAACTACCCGCCTATCCTGCAAAGGTGTTGGCTGCTTTACCTAAACAATAATGTAAATTGGTCCTTTATATATGAGTGAGGTTTTTATGACCTGGTCATTCATAAAAACCTCGTTTTATTCTCGAAAATGTATAATGATTGTGAATCATGCATGAAGTATCAGGATAATCGATGCAGCAAATTCGGTTAAGAGAATTGGAAGACCAATGCATCCAGGAGTGCCAGCCTCCCTGCACAGCAGTCTGTCCTGTTCATGTTGATATACGCGGCTTAACCTCTGCAATCACCAACAGCGATTTCCAGGCTGCAAAAAAGATCCTGCAACGTGCGGTTCCATTCCCCGAAATCATTGCTCGTACCTGCGACCAACCATGCCAAACACAATGTTATCGAGGTTCAACGGGTGGTGCAATCGAAATAGCAGCTCTCGAACTTGCCTGTGTTCAGCATGCTCAGGAATCTCATTTCATCCCCTTAATACGATCCAAAAAAAATGCGCGTGTTGCCGTCGTTGGAAGTGGACTTAGTAGTCTTACAGTGGCTTATGATCTTTCAACTAAAGGGTATCAGGTAACCCTATTTGAAGTGGATATCCAATTAGGGGGTAGGCTATTGCAGTACACTGAAAGCCAGCTTCCCCGTAGTGTGATCGAACGTGAAACGTATGTCATTCGGAAAACCGGTGTGGATGTTCGCCTCAACATGTTACTGGACCACAAATTTGTTGCTGAAAACCCTTTCGACGCTTGGTTTTTGGGAGGTGAACTCAGCCGTTCAGCACCCTTTGATTTAACTTGCGATGATCTAGGTAACATAATTTTGGATACCCAAACCTTTCAAACCAGCCAGACTAACGTCTTTGCGACTAGGGATATCTCATCAACTGTACTTGCCATCTCAGATGGACGGCGGGCGGCTATTTCAATCGATCGCTTTCTTCAGAATGTATCACTCACTGCTTCCCGTAATAACGAGGGAGCATACCAGACCAGGCTGGTCACTAATACCTCCAAGGTGGAACCAGTCGATAGGTTATCTCCCCACAAAAACGGTAATGCCTATAGCAAAGACGAAGCAACCATCGAAGCCAGACGCTGCCTGCAATGTGATTGTATGGAATGTGTAAAGGTGTGTGAATACCTTAAGCACTATGGCAGTTACCCCAAGAAATACATACGGGAGGTATACAATAATCTTTCCATTATCATGCGAGCTCGAACCGCAAATACAATGATCAATTCCTGCACCCTTTGCGGCTTATGCGGCGAAGTCTGCCCCACTGATTTGGATATGGGTTCGGTGATCCAAGAAGCAAGGCAAACCATGGTTCAGACTTCCAAAATGCCGATCTCAGCACACGATTTTGCCCTCCGCGATATGGAATTCAGCAATAGTGATCATGCTTCTCTCAGCCTTGCCCCAAACCAAAAACAAACCTGCCAGTATCTATTCTTCCCTGGCTGCCAATTGTCTGCTTCAAATCCGGAGTATATACCCGAAATCTACCAGACGCTTACATCCATACTTCCTGAAGTTGGCGTGATGCAGCGTTGTTGTGGTGCACCTGCAGACTGGGCTGGTGAAAAGGGTCTTTTTGAACAGACCATTTCTAAATTCAAATCTCAATGGGTCGACTTTGGCTCACCAAGGTTAGTCCTAGCCTGTTCCAGTTGTCAGAGGGTCTTTAGAACACAACTTCCTGAAATTGAAACCACATCCATCTGGGAGATATTTGCCCAATACCAACTGTTCCCGACTGATGTGAAATATGGCAGGCCACTTGCTGTGCACGACCCTTGTTCCAGCCGGCATGAAACTGGCTGGCAGGATGCCATCCGTACGGGACTCTTTACGATGCAAATTGACTTCCACGAACTTGAAATGTCACGTAACCTTACTGAATGTTGTGGATATGGTGGGGTTGCATGGCTGGCAAATCGGGAGCTGGTGAAGGACATCCTCAGACGGCGTGCTGGCGAAGATGAGGCTGATTACCTAACATACTGCGTTATGTGCCGCGACCTGCTTGCTGGTGCAGGGAAACCTTCACTGCATATGCTTGACCTTATGTATGGAAAAAATTTGGAAAAGAAGGCAATGCAGAGAGGACCGGATTATTCTCAGCGGCACGAGAACCGAATCAGGGCCAAACAGAAAATGCTGAAAGTACT
>Ga0209450_10000591_pt1 | contig 18434 bp, 19 predicted proteins | sample FrelakmetLWP11LW_FD_187149 | JGI IMG/M metagenome (GOLD analysis project Ga0209450, IMG submission 187149) | Freshwater lake sediment microbial communities from the University of Notre Dame, USA, for methane emissions studies - LWP11 LW (SPAdes)... | ecosystem: Environmental > Aquatic >...
CGCTCGAGTCGGGAATAAAGCTTGGGCGGAACGATCTCGACAGCCGCGAGCCGGCGCCGAACGTCCGCCTAGCCTTGGGGAATTCGAGACGAATATGCTAGAGTGAGGGCGCCATGAACCCCGCCGTCTGGGTCGTCCATCCGCCGCGCGCCGAAGCCGACGCGCTGGCCCTTGCTCTGGACATCCCTCCGGCCATCGCCCGGGTCCTCGTCAACCGCAAGGTCCTGACGGAGGAGGCCGCCCGGGAGTTCCTGTTCGGCGGCCTCGACAAGCTCCACGATCCCTACCTGATGAAGGACATGGACAAGGCCGTGGCCCGCGTCGAGACGGCGATCGCCCGGGGCGAGAAGATCCTCATCTTCGGCGATTACGATGTTGACGGCGTCCTTTCGACGGTCATGCTGAAGAAGGCCCTGACCACCCTGGGCGCCCAGGTCGACTACTTCATCCCGGAGCGCCTGACCGACGGCTACGGCATCAAGGACGATCACGTCCGCATCCCGGTCGAGCGCGGCGCGTCCCTGGTCATCAGCGTGGACTGCGGCATCAAGTCCGTCGAGTTCACCGCCCGGGCCCGGGAACAGGGCATCGACGTCATCATCACCGACCACCACCGTCCCGGCGACACGCTGCCCGCGGCGGCGGCCGTGCTCGATCCGGTCCTGCCGGATTCCGGCTATCCGGACGCGGGACTGGCCGGCGTCGGTGTCACCTTCAAGCTCGTCCAGGCCCTGCTCGAGAAGGCCGGCCGTCCCGCCGGTCTTCCCCACTACATGAAGCTCGTCTCGATCGGCACGGTCGCCGACGTCGCCGAGCTCAAGGGCGAGAACCGGCTCTTCGTCAAGCTCGGCCTCAAGGGGCTGCGCGACGTCGCCAATCCCGGCCTGCGCAGCCTGATCGAGGCCTGCGGCCTCAGGAGCCGCACGATCTCCGAGGGCGACCTCGGCTTCCGCCTCGGGCCCCGGATCAACGCCGCCGGCCGGATGGGCCAGACCGAGCTGGCCGTCCGCCTCTTCTTCTCGGAGGACCCGGCCGAGACCCTGGCGCTCGTCCAGAAGCTCGACGACCTCAACGCCCAGCGGCAGAAGACGGAGGAGCGGATCTTCAACGAGGCCAGGGACCGGGTCGAGACGCGCGGGCTCGACAAGAAGTACAAGTGCCTCGTCATGGGCAGCCCCGACTGGCACCGCGGCGTCATCGGCATCGTGGCCTCCAAGCTCAAGGACGCCTTCAACCGGCCGGTCATTCTCTTCCACTACGAGGACGGCAAAGCCCACGGCTCGGGCCGGAGCATCTCCGAGTTCCCGCTGATCGATCTTCTGGAGGACTGCAAGGAGCACTTCCTGAGCTACGGGGGGCACCGGCTGGCCGTGGGCTGCACCCTGCCGACGGCCGGCCTGGCCGCGTTCCGGGCCGCGCTCAACCCGCTGGCCGACGCCCGCATCTCCGAGGACAACCTGAAGAGGAAGATCAAGATCGACGGGCCCCTCGCGTTCGCCGACATCGACGAGAGGTTCATGGGTGTCTTCGCGCTGCTCGCCCCGTTCGGTGTCGGCAATCCCAAGCCCCTGTTCATGGCCGACAATGTCGAGGTCATCAGCGACCCCCAGGTCCTGAAGGGCAAGCACCTGAAGTTCCTGGCCCGCCAGGACGGCCGGGTCCTCGAGGCCCTGGGCTGGGACAAGGCCGATTGGCGCCACCTGATCCGCCGCGGCAGCCGGGTCAGCCTGGCCTTCTCGCTCATGACCTCGGAATACCTCGGCGAACGGAAGGTCAACCTGTCCCTCGAGGACCTGAGGACCTGAGACGATGAGCGCTCATCGGGCTTCGGCGCCGGTGAGGCTCGCCCGGCTGGGCGCGGCCGTCCTCCTGATCGCGCTGGCCGCGGTCGTGGGCGGCCGGTTGGCCGGCCGGCGCGGCGGGCCCTTGCCCGCGGCCGTCGAGCCGCCGCCCGCGGACCGGGTCGTCGACGTCAAGGAGCGGGTCCGTCATCAGGAGTTCCGCGACGGACGGCCCGTCGCCGACATCCGCGGGGCGAGCTTCTTCCGCGGCCCGGACGGGCGCAACCACCTCGAGGGCTCCGTCGAGATCGTCAACTTCGATCCGGCGGGCGGGACCGCCTCGCGGCTCACGGCCGACGAGGTCGTGTACGACCCGGGCTCGCTCCGATTCACGGTGTCCGGCCGGGTCCGCGTCGAGACGGGCGGCGTCGTCCTCGAGGGGGAGACTTTCGATTACGACAAGACGGCCGGCCTTTTCGGAACGACCGCCGGCGGCCGCTTCGCGTCCCAGGCGGCGCGCGGCCGGGCGGCCGAGATCTCCTACCGGGAAAGCGCCGGCGAGGTCCGTCTGGGCGGCGGTTTCCGGGTCGAGATCGGGCCGAGCGACCGGACCGGGGAGGGCCTGGTCCTCCAGGGCGATGCCTTCACCTTCGAACGCCGCGAGCGTCGCGGCCGGGCGGAGGGGCGGGCCGTGCTCGAAGGCGCCGGGTTCAGGGGCGCGTCGGCGGCCGTCTCGTTCGTCACTTCTCCGGACGAGTCGTCCCTCGAATCGGCCGTCCTCGAGGGCGAGGCCGCGGTCGTTTTCGGCGGGCCGGCGACGCCGGGCGGGGGCAGCGGCGAGATCCGCGCCGAACGGATCGCCGTCGCTTTCACCGCCGGCCCGTCCGGTCCGCTCTCGATCGAGACCTCGGGCGGTTCCAGCCTCTCGATGAGGTCCGCGGCGGACCGGGCGGAGACGGTTATCGCCCCGGCGGTCGCTCTGACCTTCGACCGCGGCAGCGGCCGGGCGACCTGGTCCGCTTCGGGCGGCATCCGGGCCGGGATCACGGCCGCCGGCGGCGCGAGCCGCTCGCTCGAAGGCGCCGCGGCCGCGTTCGACGCGGCCGGGGTCCTCGGCGTGACCGGCGGATCCGGGCGTCCGGCCGTCGCCGATTCCGCCGATGTCCGGATCGAGGCGTTCTCGATATCCGTCGCCACGGCCACGGGAGAGCTCTCCGCCTCGGGCGGCGTCGCCGCGATCCTCAGGGGAGGGGAGGGACGGCGGCCGGTCGGGTTCTTCACCGCGGGGGAAGACGTGTCCGTCTCGAGCGATCGGCTGGCCCTCCGGACGGAGACCTCGGCATCGGTCTTCTCCGGGAACGTCCTGGCGCGCCAGGGGACGGACACCCTCCGGGCCGAGGAGATCGAGCTTGCCGGCGACACGGGCCGGATGAGCGGCCGGGGAGGCGTCGCGCTCACGCTGACCGAGGCCGCGCCCGGCCGGTCCGGGGTCCGGACGATCGAGCTCCGGGGCCAGGACATGGCCTACCGGCCCGATACGAGGACCCTGACCCTGTCCTCGAAGGCCTCGGCCGGGCTTCGGGAAGCGCGGCTCGAGGCCGGGACGGTCTCGGCCGTCCTCGCCCCCGAGGGCCGGGGCCTCGGATCGCTCACGGCCCGGACGGCGGTCGTCGTCTCCAAGGGCCGTTTCGAAGGCCGGGCCGAGGCCGCGTCCTACCTGGCGGACGGCGAGCGGATCACGCTCACCGGGGCTCCCGTTCTGACCGACGGCAAGGGCGGTTCCGCCCGGGGGGTCAAATTGACTTTCGATCTGGCCGATGATAAGATTTTGATCGAGAATGAGGGACCGGGAAGAGCGACGACCGTCGTCAGATCGTGAGCCATGAAGGGTTCCCTGAGAGCGGTTGATCTCGAGAAAAGCTACGGGCGCAAGAAGGTCGTCGACAAAGTCTCGGTCAGGATCGACGAAGGGGAGATCGTCGGCCTGCTCGGGCCGAACGGCGCCGGAAAGACGACGACGTTCTCGATGATCCTCGGTCTGGTCGCCCAGGACGGCGGCCGGGTCTTCCTCAGGGACGAGGACATCACCGACCTGCCGATGTACCTGCGGGCGAGGCGGGGCCTCGTCCTTCTCCCCCAGGAGCCGTCGGCCTTCCGGAAGCTGACCGTCGCCGAGAACCTCCTGGCCGTCCTCGAGACCCGGCCTTCGGCCGCGGCCTCCCGGGCCGCCCGGGTCAGCGCCGCTCTCGAGGAATTCGGCCTGGACAAGCTGGCCGGGGCCCGGGCCCTGACCCTGTCCGGCGGCGAGCGCCGCCGCCTCGAGATCGCCCGGGCCGTCGTCATGGACCCGGATTTCATTCTCCTCGATGAGCCGTTCACGGGGATCGATCCCCTGTCGGTCCGCGACCTTCAGGCGATCATCCGGGCGCTCCGGGCCAAGGGCCTCGGCGTGTTGCTGACCGATCACGCCGTCCGGGAGACGCTCGAGATCACGGACCGGGCCTACATCGTCGGAGGCGGCCGCATCCTCAAGGAGGGCACGCCCGCGGAGATCGTTTCCTCCGACGAGGTGCGCAAGAGCTATTTGGGCGACGAGTTCCGTCTATAAGAGAGAAGGATACAGACCGATGACGCTCAGGCAGAGACTCGACCAGAGGCAGGTGCAGAAGCTCATCCTGGCCCCGGCCCTCCAGCAGGCCATCAAGCTCCTGCCGCTGACCAACCTCGAGCTCATCGAGGTCATCGACGCGGAGCTCGCCCAGAACCCCATGATCGAGATCGAGGACGAGGCCCGCGAGGGCACGGCCAAGGACAGCGAGACCGTGGCCGCCGAGGAGGCCGGGGTCAAGAACAGGGACAGCGTCCTCGACGGGCTGAGCCTCGAATCGACCGAGCCGAAGATCACCGGCGATCCGTCCGTCGACAACATCCTGGCCGGCTTCCAGGAATACCTCGACGAGGGCTTCCGCCCCCATTTCCATGAGAGCCGCGAGGCCGTCTCGCTCGAGAACACGATCTCGCGGACGCCCTCGCTCTGGGACCACCTGAACTGGCAGGCCGCGCTGACCTTCTTCGAGGCCGCGGACCAGGAGATCGCCCAGTTCATCATCGGCAATATCAACGAGGACGGCTACCTGACGTCCCCCGTCGAGGAGATCGCCCGGCTGTCGCAGACGGCGCCGGAGAAGGTCGAGGCCGTCCGGGCCAAGATCAAGACCCTCGACCCCGTGGGCTGCGGCAGCCTGGACCTGAGCGAGGCGCTGCTCGCGCAGATGGACCATCTCCAGGTCGGGGACGAAATGGCCCGCACGATCGTGACCCTGTATCTGCCGCTCCTCGAACGGTCCGATTACGCCCATCTGGCCAAAGTGCTGGGGACCTCCCTCGGCGAGATCCGGGCGCGCATCGACGTGATCAAGGGCCTGGACCCGGCCCCGGGGCGGAAGTACAGCGAGGAGAAGACGAGCTACGTCGTCCCGGACATCAATGTCACCAAGGAAGGCGACGAGTGGACGATCGTCCTCAACGACGAGGGCCTGCCCCGCCTCCGCATCAGCGGCTTCTACCGCCAGCTCCTGGCCAAGGCGGGCGCGGGCGAGCCCGAAGCCTACCGCTTCCTCAAGGACAATCTGAAGAAGGCCCTCTGGTTCATGCGCAGCCTCGACCAGAGGAACCAGACGATCTACAAGGTCGCCCGGTTCGTCGTCGACCGCCAGAAGGATTTCTTCGACAAGGGCATCGACTACATCAAGCCCCTGACCCTGATGGAGATCGCCCAGGACATCGGCGTCCACGAATCGACCGTCGGGCGCGTCGTGGCCAACAAGTACATGATGACCCCCCGCGGCGTCTTCTCGCTGAAGTACTTCTTCCACAAGTCCCTGCAGGGGAGCTACGGCGAGGACGTCTCGTCCCTCAAGGTCAAGGACAAGATCCGCAAGCTCGTCGACGCCGAGAACAGGGACAATCCCCTGAGCGACATCGAGATCGGCGATCTCCTGGCCCGGGAGGACCTGCGCATCGCCCGGCGCACGGTGGCCAAGTATCGCAACCAGCTCGGCATCGAGCCCTCCCACATCCGGAAGAGAAGGTCCAGCATGGAGGAGAAAGCATGAACGTCCACTATACGGCACGCAAGACGGCCCTGACGCCCGAGATCCGGGCCTATTGCGAGAAGCGGCTGGCCCGACTGAAGGACCTCGTCGACGCCGTCCTCGACGTCAACGTCATCCTCAACATCCAGAGGACCCGGAACAAGGCCGAGATCCATGTCCGGGCCGTGGGCGTCGGCTACGTGGTCATCGAGGAAACCCAGGACATGATGGATTCCCTGAACCGGGCCTTCGACACCCTGGAGACGCGGATCCGCAAGGACCGGGCCAAGTGGCGCGAGAAGAAGCGGCGAGGCGGGCGGGAGCGCAAGGCCCTGGCCCCGGTCGTCGCCGTGCCGGAACCAGAGAACAGGGTCATCCGGGCCAGCTTCTTCTCGCTCAAGCCCATGTCGCTCGAGGAGGCCATCATCCAGCTCGACGCCAAGGCCAAGGAGGTCTTCCTGTTCCGGCGCGAGGGCTCCCAGGAATGGGCCGCCGTCTACCGGCGCAAGGACGGCCAGTACGGGCTCATCGAGCCCTGACGGGCGACGGGGGAGAAGAATGAAGCTGCACGCGCTCCTCGACGACGGCCTGGTCCTGCCGCGCCTGGAAGCCCACGACCGGACGGGCGTTCTCCGCGAGATGGCGGCCCGGCTGGAGGCCCGGCACGCCCCCGGCCTCGACGACAGTCTCCTCGACAAGCTCCTGAAGAGGGAGGAGCTGGGCACCACGGCGATCGGCAAGGGGGTGGCCGTGCCCCACTGCCGGGCCAAGGGCCTCAAGGCCCCGGCCCTTCTGCTCGGCCTTTCGCCGGACGGGGTCGCCTTCGACGCCGTGGACGGCAAGCCCTCCCACGTCTTCTTCCTCCTCGTCTCGCCCGAGGACAATCCGGGCGCCGGACTCCGGCTGCTGGCGGCGATCGCCGGCCTCGTCCGGAGGTCGCGGGGCCTCTCGTCGAAGCTGATCAAGGCGCCGACGCCGGAGGCCATCATCGGCGTCCTTCGGGCCGAGGAGGAGAAGCCGCGTGCCTGACGGACCGGCCGGCGCGCCCCCGGGATCGCCGGAGCAGACGACCCTCTCGGCCGGCTTCCTGAGGATCTTCGGCCTGGGGACCCTCATCCTCGGCGACAGCGGCATCGGCAAGAGCGAGAGCGCGCTCGAGCTCATCTCCCGCGGCCACCGGTTCATCGCCGACGACGTCGTCCAGATCCGGGTCGGCCCGAAGGGCGATCTCATCGGGACGGCCCCGGCCTTGAGCCGCAACTTCATGGAGATCCGGGGCCTCGGCATCATCAACATCCGGGCCATCTTCGGACCGAAGCTGCTGGCCCGGGAAGCCAAGGTCGACCTGGTGATCCGGCTGAAGAAGTGGCGGCGCGGTTACGAGGTCGACCGTCTCGGGCTCAAGTCCGGGGACGACATGACCGTGCTGGGCCACAAGATCCCCCAGCTGGCCATCCCCGTCGCCCCGGGCCGGAACATCGCCACGCTGATCGAGATCGCCTGCAAGGTCCACATCCTCCGCAAGAAGGGCTACAGCGCGCCGGACGAGATCATCCGCCGGCTCGACCGCGTCCTGACATGAGAGCTTCCATGACCCGCTCCGCCAAGGACTCCCGCTTCCTCATCGTCACCGGCCTGTCGGGCTCGGGCAAGACCGTGGTCAGCCGGGCCCTCGAGGACTTCGGCTATTACTGCATGGACAACCTGCCGGCCAAGCTCATCCCGGATTTCGTCGATCTCTGGCTCCGCGAGGAGGTCGAGATCGACCGGGCGGCCCTGGTCATCGACATCCGCGAGCCGCGCTTCCTCGCCGATTTCCCGGAGGTCTTGCGGGAGATCCGCAGGAAGGTCCCGGCCCGGCTCATCTTCCTCGAAGCGACGGACGAGTCCCTGGCCAAGCGCTTCAACGAAACGCGGCGGCCGCACCCGATGGCCCCGCGCAAGCCCATCCTCGAGGGGGTCCGGCTCGAGCGGAAGAGGCTCCTGGCCATCCGCCGGATGGCCGACGAGGTCGTCGACACGTCGGGTCTCAACATCTACCAGCTCAAGGACATCATCGGCGAGCGCATCCTGCGGCGGAAGCGGCCGCGGACCCAGGTCGTACTGACGAGCTTCGGCTACAAGCACGGCCTGCCCCTCGAATCCGACCTCGTCTTCGACACGCGGCTCCTGCCGAACCCGTTCTATGTCGAGCGGCTGAGGACGCGGACCGGCAAGACGCCGAGCGTCCGCAAGTTCGTCCTGTCCTCGCCCGGGACGCGGCCCTTCCTGAAGGAGCTCTTCCGGTTCGTCGACTTCGCCCTGCCCCGCTTCGCCCGGGAGGGCAAAACGACCGTGGCCGTCGCCGTGGGCTGCACCGGGGGCAAGCACCGCTCGGTCGTCGTCGCCGAGGAGCTGCGGGCCCATCTCAAAGCGGCGGGCGTGGACGTCAGGATCTTTCACCGGGACCTTTATAAATAGGCCGGTTTGTCATACAATAGCGGACTGATCGGGAGAACGCATACATGATCGGAGGCATCATCGTCTGCCACGGCCGCATGGCCGAGGAGCTGCTGAACGCCCTGACGATCATTCTCGGCGAGGCGCCCAACATCGAGGCCATCTCGATCGGCTGGTACGACGACGTCGAGGACTCGAAGAAGAAGATCGCCCAGAGCATCAAGCGGGTCGACCAGAAGAACGGCGTCGTCATCTTCACCGACATGTTCGGCGGCACGCCCTCCAACCTGAGCTTCAGCTTCTACAAGGAAAGCCAGGTCGAGATCATCACCGGGGTCAACCTGCCGATGCTGATCAAGTTCGTCTCCCTCCAGCGCGCCAACAACCTCAAGGACGTGGCCAAGAAGGTCGTCGACCAGGGCAAGAAGAACGTCCACCTCGTCAGCGCCCTGCTCAAGACGCGGACCAAGTAGCCCGCCGATGCTCGACAAGACCGTCACCATCCGCAACAAGCTGGGCCTGCACGCCCGGGCCGCGGTCAAGTTCGTCAACCTGGCCAACCGCTTCAGCGCCTCGGTCAAGATCGTCAAGGACGGCGACGAGATCGACGGCAAGAGCATCCTCGGCATCCTGACCCTGGCCGCGACCCAGGGCACGTCGATCCGTCTCGTCACCGCGGGCAAGGACGAGGAGGCGGCCATGGCCGCGCTCTGCGAGCTCATCGCCAACCGCTTCGACGAGAAGGAGTGACCCGGATGGACATCACCCGCCTGCGCGGCATCGGGGTCTCGCCGGGGATCGCCATGGGCGAGGCCCTCCTCCCCCGGCGCGTCATCTTCACCTCGCGCAAGGAGATCGTCGCCGACGATCAGGTGCCGGACGAGCTCAAGCGGCTCCGCCAGGCCCTCGACCGCACCCGCGACGACCTCGGCCGGATCAAGGAGGGCGTCCGGGAGAAATTGGGGGCGGACAGCTCCCTCATCTTCGAGGCCCACCTGCTCATCCTCGAGGACCCGGCCCTGGTCTCCGGGCTCGAGACCGTCATCCGCGAGGAGAAGGCCCGGGCCGAATGGGCCCTGTCCAAGGCCAACACCCGGTTCGAGCAGCTGTTCGAGGCCCTCGCGGACGAATATTTCCGGCAGCGGAAGTCGGACGTCGCCGACGTCCTCAAGCGCGTCTACCGGAACCTCGAGACGAAGAGGGAGAAGGAGAAGGCGCCCCAGAAGCAGCACGTCCTCATCGCCCACGAGCTCCTGCCTTCGGAGGCCGCCCTGCGCCTGAGCCGGGAGCTGACGCTCGGTTTGGCCATGGACATGGGCGGCCAGACCTCGCATACGGCCATCCTGGCCCGGTCCCTCGGCATCCCGGCCGTCCTCGGCCTGCACGACATCACCCGCCAGGTCCGGGAAGGGGAGTTCATCATCGTCGACGGCATCGACGGCGAGGTCATCATCAACCCGCCGCCGGCCGTCCGCCGGGAGTTCCAGGCCAAGAAGGAGAAATACGAGAACTACGGCCGGGAGCTCCAGAAAACGGCCAAGCTCAAGTCGGAGACCCTCGACCGGGTCCGCTTCATCCCCCAGGCCAACATCGAGCTCCCGGAGGAGCTCGGTCTGGCCACGTCCATGGGGGCGGAGGGCGTGGGCCTCTTCCGGTCGGAGTTCATCTACCTCCGCCGGGAGTCCCTGCCGACGGAAGAGGACCACTTCGAAATCTATGCCCGGCTGGCCCAAGGGGCCCACCCCCACCCGGTCACCATCCGGACCCTCGACATCGGCGGCGAGAAGAGCCTGCCCCAGCTGAACATCGAGAAGGAGCCCAACCCCGCGCTCGGCCTGCGGGCCGTCCGCTTCTCCCTGCGGAACCGGGACCTCTTCCGGATCCAGCTCCGGGCCATCCTCCGGGCCAGCGCCGGCGGCAACGTCCGCATCCTCGTGCCCATGATCACCGAGATCGACGAGGTCCTCGAGGTCAAGGACGTCTTCGAGGACGTCAAGCGGGAGCTGCGGCGCAAGGGGGAGGCCTTCGACGAGAAGATCCCGCTGGGCATCATGATCGAGGTGCCCGCGGCCGCGGCCCTGGCCGACATCATGCTGAGGGAAGTGGACTTCATCAGCATCGGGACGAACGACCTCATCCAGTACTACCTGGCCGTCGACCGGGCCAACGAGTTCGTGACCTACCTCTACAAGCCGTTCCACCCGGCGGTCATCCGCCTCATCCGGTCCGTCATCCACGCGGCCCTGAAGGCGGAGAAGGACGTCGTCGTCTGCGGCGAGATGGCCGCCGACACGCCCTCGGCCATCCTTCTGCTCGGCTTCGGCCTCAGGACCTTCAGCATGAACCCCATCTTCATTCCGCGGGTCAAGAAGGCCCTCCGGTCGATCGAGTGCCGGACGGCCGAGAAGATCGCCGAGGAGACGATCAAGCTCCGGAGCGCCCAGGAGATCGAGGAGTATGTCACCGAAGAGATCCTGCTCCGCCACCCGCAGGTTTTTCTGACCGGCCAGGCCCTCGACGCGAACCCGAAGAAGTAGCTATTTCCGGTCATAGTCGTCCGAGAGGCGGACGATGTCGTCTTCGGTCGAGCGGCCGATCCAGATCTCCATGAAGCGGGCCGGCGCCGTCCCGACGTTCCGGGCCCGGTGGACGGCGCGGCGGGGGACGACGATCTCCTCGTTCGGGGCGGCGATCCAGACGCGCTCGCCGACGGTGATCTCGAGCCCGGCGTCGAGGACGACCCAGAACTCGGCCCGGCCCTCGTGGTACTGGAGGGACAGCCGGCCGCCCGGCTCGACGGTGATGATCTTGATGCTGCCCGCGTCCTCGTGGGGGAAGCGGCGGAACCTGCCCCAGGGGCGGACGTCCTCGACGATGCCGCTCCGGTAGTCGTCGGCGGACGGGATCTTTTCGCTCAAAGGTTAAAAGGGGATGTCGTCGTCGGGGCCGCCGGAGGCGCCTCCGGACTCTTCGCCCGACGGGAACTCGTCTTCGCCGGCCGCCGCGGGTCCGCGGCCGCCGCCGCGGCCTTCCTCGGCCAGGTCCCGGGTGTCCGAGCTCGCCGAGTTCTCGTCGCGCTTGCCGAGGAGGACGATGTTCATCGCCTCGACCTCGGTCTTGTACCTCTTGTTCCCGGAATCCTTGTCCTGCCAGCTCCGCGTCCGGAGCTTGCCCTCGATGAGGACTTGGCGGCCCTGGGCGAGGTACTTCTCGACGAATTCGGCCAGCTTGCCGAAGACGACGATGTTGTGCCACTCCGTCCGGTCGGACGACTCGCGCGTGTTGGGATTGAAGAGCCGCTCGTTCGTGGCCAGGCTGAAGCTGGCTTTCCAGCGGTCCTGCTGGGGCATGCGGAACATCTCGGGCTTCTGGCCCAAGCGTCCGACGAGGATGACCCTGTTCAGACTGTTGATGTCTCTCATTTTTCGTTCAGCTCCCGGATCTTGTCCTGGGCGATGCGGGCCTCCTCCTCGAGCGGGTATTTCGCGACGAGGAGCTTGAGCGCGGCCAGCGCCTCCGGCTTTCGGCCGAGCTCGATGAAGCTCAGGCCTTTCTTGAGATGGGACGCCGCGGCCTTGTCGCCCTGCGGATAGCCCACGATGAGCTCGTCGAAGGCGTCGATCGCCTCTTCGAACTTCCGCTGGCTGTAGCGGCACTCGCCGATCCAGTACAGGGCGTTGTCGGCCAGGGGGCTCTCCGGGAACTGCTGGCGGTAGAGCTTGAAGCTCTCGACGGCCAGGTCGTAGTTCCCCTTGAGATAATCGTTGTAGGCCACGGAGTAGGCTTCCTGGGGGGACATCGTCGGGGCCGGGGCCGGGGCCGGCGGAGCCTTGGGCTCGGGCCCGGGCTTGGCCGCCGTCTGAGGGGCCGTCTTCCGGTCCTCGCCGGCGGCGGTCGCACCGGCGGCGGCCCCGACGGGCACCGCGGCCGCGGGCCGGGCGGCCAGGTCGGCCGAGATCTTCTGAAGCTCGAGCGTCAGCTGGTCGAGCTTGCGGACGATGTCCTGGTACTGGGCGGGGAGCGCTCTCAGGCCTTCCTGAGCCTCGACCTGGCCGGCCATGGATTGACGAAAGAGGTCGGTCAGGATCTTGAGCTGGTCCTGGAGGGCCTTGATGACCTCGGCGTTCTGGTCGGCCAGGTCGCGGAGTTCCTGGACCTGCTGCTTGAGGATCTGGACGTCGTCGTAGACGACCTCGATGGCCTTCTTGCTCTTATCCTGTCCGGCCGCGGCCAGGGCCAGGGCCGCGAGCAAGAAGGCCCCGAGTCGAGCGCGTCGCAAGTCTTACTTCTCGATGACGAGGAACTGGGCGCGCCGGTTCATCTGCCAGGCGCTCTCGTCGTGCCCGGGATTGACCGGCTGGCTCTTGCCGTAGGAGATGATCTTCATCCGGTCGCCGGCGATGCCCGACGACAGGAGATAGTCCTGGGCGGCCTTGGCCCGCTTCTCGCCGAGGGCGAGGTTGTATTCCTCGGTGCCGCGCTCGTCGCAATGGCCTTCGAGGAGGATCTTGACGGTCTTGAACTTCTTCAGCCAGCCCGCGTTCCCGTCCAGCGTGCCCCGGGCGTCGTCGCGGATGAGGGCCTTGTCATAGTCGAAATAGACGGTCCCGAGGGGCTTTTCCCGGTTGATCTGGTCGAGCGATTTCTGGAGGAACAGTTCCTCTTCCGTCAGCTGCGGTTCCTGGACGACGGGAGGTTCGACCTTTTCGACCTTGGGCTGTTCCTGGACCTGCGGGGGCGGCGGGGGAACTTCCTTGGGTTTCTTCTTGCAGGCGACGGCGAGCGAGAAGATGAGCACGATCGCGAGGGAGTAAATAATCAGCTTTTTCATTGAGCCTCCTAAAGGAATCGCGTCTCGGGCCTTCGGGGCCGGCGGGGTGACGCTGTTTTCCAGCATTCTTATACCCCGTATCAGGCGGACATGTCAATACGTTATCCCCTGGTCTCGCCAAATTCCCCCCTTAAGGCTACCCCTGCCCTTCGAGGCTCAGCGACGGGTGCTAGGTGTCGGCAGGGCTGGGGGCCGGGCAGGAGACATGTCCCCCGGTCGAGGCTAGTCCGTCCAGGAGGGGAGCTTGTTCTCGCCCCGGTCGGTCAGCCGCCGGAGGTTGGCCCCGTCGTAATCGACGGTGTAGAGCTGGATGGAGCCCGAGAGGTTGGAGGCGAAGACGAGGTGGCGGCCGTCGGGCGACCAGCTCGGCGACTCGTTGCGCACGTTGTTCTCGGTGATCTTGCTGATCTGGTTGGTCCGGAGGTTGAGGACATAGATGTCGAAGGCGTTGTCGACCCGGGAGACGAAGGCGATCCGCTCGCCCGTCGGGGCCCAGGCCGGCGCGTCATGGTAGTTGCCGCCGAAGCTGGCCTTGCGGACGTTCGAACCCTCGGCGTCCATGAGGTAGATCTGGGGCGTGCCCTGACCGAGCCGGTCGGTCGTGAAGGCGATCTCGCGCCCCGTGGGCGACCAGGACGGCGCGGTCTCGATGGCGGCGTTGTAGGTCAGCCGCTTGGTCTTCTTCGTTTCGAGGTCCATGACGAAGATGTCGGCGTTGCCCTCCTCGGCCATGGTCGAGCAGAAGGCCAGCTTCTTGCCGTCGGGGGAGAAGGCCGCCGAGTAGCTCGTGCCCTTCGTGGCCACCGCGGACTCCGTGCCCTCGTAGATGTTGCGCAGGTAGAGGCCCGCGTTGCCGGCCCGGTACGAGGTGAAGGCGATCGTCCGCTGGTCCGGCGACCAGGCCGGCATGTAGTCCTTGATCTTGTTGAAGGTCACCCGCGTCGCGGCCGCCCCGTCGTAGTCCATCATGTAGATCTCGTCGTTGCCGTCGCGGTTGGAGACGAACGCGATCTTGGTCGTGAAGATGGGCTTCTCGCCGTGGAGCTTCAGGAGCTCGTCGGCCATCTTGTGGGCGACGAGGCGCAGGCCGTTCTTCTCGGCCTGGTAGCGCTTGCCGACGATGAAACGCTCGCTCTTGACGTCGTAGATCTTGCCGTCGAAGACGATGCGCCCGCCGTCCTCCCGGACCTCGCCGGTGACGAGGAGCCGGGCCTGGATGGAATCCCAGTCCTTGAACTGGATCTTGTCCGGATCGAGGCCCCGGATGTAGGCGTAATATTCCTTGGGCAGGAGCTGGAAGATCCGGCTGTACTTGACGTCGTCGGACAGGGCCTGGCGGATCTCCTGGGCGGCCGCCTGGGCCGTCGGCGAAGAGCCCCGGACGATGAAATCGGGCAGGGCCAGCGGGATCATGGGCATCCCTTCGCTGATCTTCAGGACGACCTCCTGCTGGGCGAAGGCCCCGGACGCGAAGAGGACCATCAGGCCGATGAGGAGCTTTTTAGTGGGTGTCATTTGGCGTGCTCGAAGACGAGAGTGATCCCGAGGTACTGGCCGTCGTACTCGTTGGGCAGGGGCGCGAACGGCGCCGCGGTCTGGATGGCCCGGCGGGCCGAGAGGTCGAACGACTCGACCCCGCTCGAAACGTCGATCTTGACATCGGAGATCTGGCCGTTCTTGTAGATGCGGAAATAGACCTGGGTCTGCAGGACGCCGCCGACGCCGGGGTCGACGAGGGCCTGGAACCAGTTGGCCGTGATCTTGTCCGAGATCATCTGGAGGTAGAACTGGAAGGGGAAGCCGGCGACGCCGAAGGGATCGCCCGCGCCGGCCCCGGTGCCGCCGCCGATGCCCCCGCCCGTGCCGCCGCCGCTGCCGCCGGCGCCCGCGCCGAAGCGCAGGCCGAAGCCGGAGCCGCTCGTGGCCGCGCCCGCCGCGGCGCTCGCGGCGTCGGCCGCCGGGGCCGTCGCGGGCTCGGGCTTGGTGATGGCGGCCTTCTTGTCCGCCGTCTTCTTCGCCGTCTTCGGCTTGTCCGCCGGGTGGGTCATGGTGCTCGCGGGCTCGGATTTGATCTTGGAGGGGACGGTCAGGTCGCGCAGGGCCGGCTTCTTCGGCGCCGGGAGGGGCTCCGTCTTGGGCGCGACGCTGCCGCCCCCGCCTCCGGTCCCCCCGCCTCCGCCGCCGCCCATGAAATTGACGTACTGGACGAGGCCCTTCTGCGGCGCCCGCGAGAACGAGGGCGAGACGATGACCAAAATGAACAGGCCGACGTGGAGGACGGCGGACAGGACGACGGCCCGTTTGAAGGCCTGAGGCAGAGCCAGCCGCACGGGGCTCATTTCTTCTTGTCTTTGACGTCGATGGGTTCGGTCAGGATGCCGATGAGCTCGACCCCGGCCTTCTTGGTGATGTCCATGATGCGGACGACGACGCCGTAGGGCAGGTCCTTGTCCGCCTGGAGGTAGACGACCTTCTTGGGCCTGTTGGCGAAGTACTCGGTCAGCCGGCGCTCGAGGAGGTTGATGTTGATCGTCGAGTCGCCGATGCGGACGTACTGGTCCTTGGTGACGGTCAGGGTCAGCCCTTCTTCGGCCGGCTTGGTGTCGGTCTCGGCCTGGGGCAGGTTGATGCCGATGCCCGACTGCATCATCGGCGCCGTGACCATGAAGATGACCAGGAGGACCAGCATCACGTCGATGAACGGCGTGACGTTGATCTCGGACATATGCGTGCCGACCTGCCTCCTGCGCGAGGACCGCGACGGCAAGCCTTGCGTGCTAAGAGCCATGGAGCCTCTCGGCGATGCTCAGAAATTCGAGGGAGAAGTCCTCCATGTCGGCGATGAGGTCCTTGATCCGGCCGAGGAAGTAGTTGTAGGCGATGACGGCCGGCACGGCGGCGAAGAGGCCGACGGCCGTGGCGACGAGGGCCTCGGCGATGCCCGGGGCGACGACCTGGAGGCTGGCCGAGCGCATGGCCCCGATGCGGACGAAGGAGATCATGATGCCCCAGACCGTGCCGAACAGGCCGATGAACGGCGAGACGCTCCCGGTCGTGGCCAGGAAGAACATCATCTTCTCGAGCCGCGAGACCTCGGCGTTGGAGGCCTTGAGCAGGGCCCGGTTGAGGCTCTCGGTCCTCTCGCCGGTCCAGCCGTCCTCGCCCTTGGCCTTGGACTGGTAGACCAGCTCCTTGTTGCCGGCCAGGAAGATGATGGCGAGCGGGCTGCCGCGGAGCCGTTTGGCGGCTTCGTTGACCTCGCCCAGGCTCTTGCTCCGGCGGAAGGCCTCGAGGAATCGGTCGGATTGCCGGACCGCGGTCTTGAGCATCTTGGACTTGAAGAAGATGATGGCCCAGGAGAAGACGGAGAAAAAGACGAGCAGAAGCAGGATGAGCTGGACGACGATGTCGGCCTCGGCGACGATTTTGAAGATGTTGATATCCATGATTATCCGAGAAAAAAAGTAACACACGCCCCCGGTTCTGTCAAATGAGCGCCTTGAAGGACGGCGCGCTTTCAGTATATATTCCGGGCATGGCTTGTGCGAAACGCCGCATCGGGGCGGACGGAGGGTCGTGATGGCCTGGGACCGGATCAGGAAGCTCATCGTCGGCGGGGAGAAGAACGTCCGCGACCCGCGGATCTTCTACAGGCTTTCGCTCGTCGCCTTCTTCGCCTGGGTCGGGCTCGGCGCCGACGGGCTGAGCTCGTCGAACTACGGCCCGCAAGAAGCGTTCCTCTCGCTCGGCGACCACCGGCATCTGGCCCTCTACCTGGCCGTCATGACCGCGCTCACGGTCATCACCATCTCCCTGAGCTACTCCCAGATCATCGAGCTCTTCCCGACGGGCGGCGGCGGCTACGTCGTGGCCACCAAGCTGCTCGGGCCGGCCTTCGGTCTCGTCTCGGGGTGTGCTCTCGTCGTCGATTACATGCTGACGATCAGCATCTCCATCTCGAGCGGCGTCGAGGCCATCCTGAGCTTCCTGCCGCCCGGCTTCTTCCGGTACAAGCTGACGTTCATCCTGGTGATCACGCTGGCGCTCGTCCTGCTCAATCTTCGCGGCGTCAAAGAGTCCGTGACCGTGCTGACGCCGATCTTCCTCTTCTTCTTCGTCTCCCATGTGGGGCTCATCCTCTACGGGATCTTCTCCCACGTTTCGGCGACGCCGACCCTGTTCGCGGATACGATCCGGGAGACGCGGCAGGGCATCCAGCAGCTCGGCTTCGGGGCCATGGCCTTCATCCTGCTCCGGGCCTACAGCCTGGGCGGCGGGACGTACACCGGGATCGAAGCCGTCGCCAACGGCCTCCAGATCCTTCGCCCGCCCCGGGTGAAGACGGGCAAGAAGACGATGCTGCTGATGGCCGCGTCCCTGTCCTTCACCGCCGGCGGGCTCCTCGTCTGCTATCTTCTGACCAACGTCCAACACGTCGCCGGGAGGACCCTGAACGCCTCGCTCATCGAGACGCTCGTCGGGACCTGGAAGATCGGCGGCTTCCCGTTGGGGGTCTGGCTCCTGGGGCTCATCCTCGTCTCCGAAGGCGCCATCCTGTTCGTGGCCGCGCAGACCGGCTTCATCGACGGGCCGCGGGTCCTGGGCAACATGGCCATCGACTCCTGGGTGCCGAACCGGTTCATGCACCTCTCGGAGCGGCTGGTCGTCCAGAACGGCGTCCTGTTCATGGGCGTGGCGGCCTTCCTCATCCTCGTGTTCACGCGGGGCTCGGTCCAAACGCTCGTGGTCATGTACAGCATCAACGTCTTCCTCGACTTCTCCCTGGCCCAGCTCGGCATGTGCCTCCACTGGATCAGGACGCCGGCGCCCCACCGGGGCAAGAAGCTGACCATCAACCTCGTCGGCTTCCTCATGTCGCTGTCCATCCTGGCGGTGACGGTCATCATCAAGTTCATGGAAGGCGGCTGGATCACGCTCGTCATCACCCTGTCCTTCATCGCCGTCTGCGTCCTCGTCCGCGGGCACTACGGGCGGGTCAAGGACATGATGAGGCGCCTGGACGACATCCTCGTCCAGGTCCAGCAGATGGCCGGGCGGCACGAACCGCCGGCCCGGGACCCGGCGGCGCCCACGGCCGTCATCTTCGTCCGGAATTTCGGCGGGTTGGGCATCCACTCGTTCCTCAACATCCACCGCATCTTCCCGAACTACTTCAAGAACTTCGTCTTCATCTCCATCGGGGTGGTGGACTGGCAGAACTTCAAGGGCGCCGAGGAGGTCAAGAACCTCGAGGGCCACATCGAGGGCGAGCTCAAGAAGTATGTCCGG
>Ga0209450_10000592_pt1 | contig 18430 bp, 16 predicted proteins | sample FrelakmetLWP11LW_FD_187149 | JGI IMG/M metagenome (GOLD analysis project Ga0209450, IMG submission 187149) | Freshwater lake sediment microbial communities from the University of Notre Dame, USA, for methane emissions studies - LWP11 LW (SPAdes)... | ecosystem: Environmental > Aquatic >...
GCCAGGGTTGATCCGTTTTGTGGAGCCATGACCTCCCTATTGAGCCGGAATCCCGAGACTGGTCTTTACAGGGAAGGAGACATACACTTTCTCTCCCATAGGATAGGGCTTGTGATCCCACGGGTTCTGGACATCCACCTTGAAGATGAGCCCCTGCCCTATTTCTACGTCATATCGAACCGTGTTTCCGATATAGGAGGCAAAACTGACCGCTCCGGGAATGCAGTTCAGTCCTTCTTCGGCGCATGCAGAGCTGCTGATGGAAGCGGTTTCCGGACGGACGCAGATGATACACTTGTCTGAAGTCTTCAGCCGCCCGCTCGTCAATGACGTGAGCACACCGAATCCTGTTTTGACCTTGACCCGGCCTTCGCCATCGGATCCTCCCTGAACCTCACCCGGGATCAGGTTGTTGATGCCGATGAAGTCGGCAACAAAGGGGCATTCCGGCTTTTCATAGAGGTCCAGCGGAGTCCCTATCTGCTGAAGTTTCCCCAGGTTGATCACGGCGATGCGATCCGAGAGGGTCAAGGCCTCTTCCTGGTCATGGGTCACGTAAATGGTGGTGATACCCAGTTCCTTTTGCAGCTTTCGGATCTCCGCCCGCACCTGGACACGAATCTTCGCATCCAGATTGCTCAGCGGCTCGTCAAGAAGGAGTACGTCCGGATTCAGGACAAGAGCCCTGGCAAGAGCGACCCGCTGCTGCTGCCCTCCGGAGAGCTGCCCCGGATACCGTTGCTCCAGCCCTTTCAGGTTGACCAGGTTCAGGGTCTGCATGGCCTTGTCGCTGATCTCTTGTCTTGAGAACTTCTTGAGCTTGAGACCGTAGGCGACGTTGTTGAAAATCGTCATGTGAGGCCACAGGGCATAGTTTTGAAACACCATGCCGATGTTCCTCTCGTAAGGCGGAATGGGGTTCACTTTTTTCTCGCCGAAAAAGATCTCCCCCTGGTCAGGCTTGTGAAAGCCCCCAATGAGCCTGAGGATCGTCGTCTTTCCGCAACCCGAAGGGCCGAGAAGGGTGAACAGCTCTCCGTCCTTGATGTCGAGGGAAACGGAGCTCACCGCCTCCAACGACCCAAAGCGTTTCACGATGTTCTCGAGTCGAATATTCATAATGAAACAGTTTTGGGGAAAGCCCCAACCCGGAACAGCAAGGGCTTCCCCCAAAAGGTCCAGAGCTTACTTCTCTTTGATGATGTCCTTGTGTTTTTCAGCGATCTCCTTGCGGAAGTAGGAGTTCACATCTTCCATCCTCTTCTTGTCCCCGGCGACTTTGTCGTCGTACACGTTTCCCACCGGGATATCAAAGAAGGACCGCATGCCTCCAGTAAATGCAACAGCCTTCTCCTGTCCGGAACCCGGAGGACCCTGCACCTTGTACTTTGGCGTGATCGGGTAAACCCCCAGTTCCGCGAGAAGCCTCTGGCCTTCCTCGGTCAGGAGAAACTCGATGAACGCTTGCCCTGCTTTTGGGTGAGGAGCGCCTTTCAACACAGCGATGGGTTCCGGCGTCACGTAGGCGTTCTTGGGATAGACGAACTTCACATCATACCCTCCAAGGACCTCGGCAAAGGCCATGTAGCTCGGCACGGCGAAACCGACCGCAAACTCACCCTTCGCAACCACGCTGGGCACGTCACGAGATCGGGCCGTGAAGATCCCGGTGTTCGCGGCCAGCTTTCTCAGCCAGTCCCATCCCTTCTCCCATCCGTGCATGAAAAGGATCACCTCGTAGCTCGCATGGCTGGAACTGGATCGATCCGGAGTACACTGTGCGATCTGGCCTTTGAGCTTGGGATTGAGAAGATCATCCCAATCCTTGAGTTCCGCGCCCAATCGGGCCATCAGCTTCGGTTGGTAAATGAACCCATAGGGTTCAAGCGTTGTGCCCACCCAGAATTTCTTCGGATCCTTGAGAGGCAGGCCCACGGGCTTCCCTATGGTCGCCGGGATTTCATCAAGCATCTTCTGAGGGACCTGTATTTGATCCAGCAGCCCTTCAGCTGCAAGGGCATCGAAGAGGGTCCCCTCGCCTCCCCAGAATACGTCCGCCTGCGGCCTGCCCTTCCACTCGAGGATTTGACCGTAAGCGACCGGCGTGCCTTTGGGAATGGCACTTGTTTTCACATCAATGTTCCATTTCTTCTTGGCCCATGCGGCGAAAGCTTTCAGGCATGGATCATGAACATCTTTGGAAACAGGCGTGATGAGATAGAGTTCGTTTTCGATTCCCTGGGCAGAAGACATTCCCCAGGCGCCGAAAACCAGAAGGCCGAGGATCAACACAAACAGCAAAGTCCTTTTCATCAAACAACCCCCTTTCTCTGTGTTGAAGTTCCGACGATTGCGGCGACAAAGCCCCATGGGCCTTCATGGGTCTTAGCCCTTGTCCCCGCAGGAATTAAACCATACTTCTCAAGGCCCCTGAATGAGTTGTTCATGAAAACCTTTTGCGCGGAAGTCTAGTCAAAAGGCCGGTTTGAGTCAAGGCGAAACAGAGGTCGATCAGCTCACTTTACTTCCGGGTCGAGTCAGGGCATCAGGAGCCAACAGGTGAACACCGCTCTTGTCTTCAGCAGCGAGGACCATGCCGTTGGACTCCACCCCCATGAGCGTCGCAGGCTCCAGGTTGGCAACCACCACCACCTGCTTCCCCACAAGATCCGCTTCAGAGTAAAGACCGGCAAGCCCTGCGACAATCGTGCGCTCCTCGCCGATATCCAGCAGGATCTTGAGGAGCTTCTTCGAACCGGCAACGGGTTCGACCGACCGGATCGTTCCCACTCTCAAATCCAGTTTCTGAAAGTCTTTAATGGAGACTCTGTTAGCAAGATCTTCTTTCTTCTTTTCCACCTTCGTCTTGGCCGTTCCCTCCTTGGGGCTCTCCGGACCGATTCTCTGAAACAGATGGGGCGCCTTGGCAATGGTCCTGGACGGCTTTACCCTTCCCCATTCCCGGAAGTCCTGAAGTCGGAGATCCCCTCCTTTTCTCGGGAGGCCCAGCAGGTCCTGGATCTTCTCCGCCGTCTCCGGCATGACAGGCCAGATGAGAACGGAAATGATCTTGAGAGATTCCACGAGGTGATTCATGACTGTGGCCAGGCGCGTTGCGTCGGACTTGGCGAGGATCCAGGGCTCTGTCGTGACGATGTACTTGTTCACCCTGTTCATGAACTCCCAGACCGCAACGAGCGCTCTGTGGGGGCTCAGCTCTTCCATGAAATCAGAGTACCTGTCGATCAGGCTCAGGGCTTCTTTCCGGATTTCCTCGTCCCCAGGCTCCGCAGGCCCCGGTTCCGGCAACCGGCCCTGATAATAGTTCTGAACCATGGTGAGGCTCCGGCTCACCAGATTTCCCAGATCATTGGCCAGGTCGGAATTGATCCTCGCCACCAGGGCCTCTTCGCTGAAGTCGGAATCCAGGCCGAAAACCATTTCCCTGAGCAGGAAATACCTGAAGGCGTCCAGCCCGTAAATGTCCACGAGGTCCAGAGGCTTGACCACGTTCCCGAGGCTCTTGGACATCTTGCCCTGATTGACATTCCAGTAACCGTGAACGTTCAAGTGCCGGTAAGGCTCAATGCCTGCGGACTGGAGCATGCAGGGCCAGTAAATGCCGTGGGGTTTGAGAATATCCTTGGCCACAAGGTGCTGGACCACAGGCCAGTACTTCTTGAACCTAGGGCCTTCAGGATATCCCAGGGCGGAAGCGTAATTGATGAGCGCGTCGAACCACACATAGGTCACATAGTTTTCGTCGAAAGGCAGGGAAATGCCCCAGCTCAGCCTGGTTTTGGGCCTTGAAATGCACAGGTCTTCCAGGGGCTCTTTCAGGAACGCAAGCACCTCGTTCTTGTATCGCTCGGGCCGGATAAAATCGGGGTGTTTCTGAATGTGATCAATGAGCCAGTCCTGGTACTTGCTCATGCGGAAAAAATAGTTCGACTCGCTGATTTTGGTGGGTTCCACCTGGTGGTCAGGGCACTTGCCCTCGACCAGTTCCCTTTCTGTGTAGAAGCGCTCGCAGCCGAAGCAGTAAAGCCCTGAGTAATCGCTGAAATAAATGTCTCCCTTTTCCTTCACCTTGTTCAGGATCAGCTTCACCGTCTCCTGGTGCACGGCATCCGTGGTGCGGATGAAATCGTTGTTCCCGATGTTGAGCTTGGGCCAGAGCGCTCTGAACTGGGCGCTGACAGCGTCCACGTATTCTTTCGGGGCCTTTCCGGCCTTTTCCGCTGCGGCTACGATCTTATCCCCGTGTTCGTCCGTTCCGGTCAGGAAATAAGTCTCACAACCTGCAAGACGGTGGAACCGAGTCAACACATCCGCCACGATGGTGGTGTAAGCGTGACCGAGATGAGGCGCTGCATTCACATAGTAGATGGGGGTGGTGATGTAGAACGCGTTTTCCAAGGTTTGTGCTGGTTACTCCCTTCAAGGATCATTTCGATTATCGAAGTCATCCCTCGGATGGCTTATGGGTTATTATTGTCTTTCTGGGGGGCTTGTTCCCTGACAATTTCTTCGTAAGAGATCTCCTTTTCCTCTCCGGACTCGAGAAGGACCGTAAGTCTCTCTCTGAAGATGTTCTGGCGGATCACCTTGGCCATCCCGTAAGCGGTGTTCACCTTCTTGCCCACTTTCGGCAGATCCTTTTTGGCTTTCTCATAGTGATCGAACTCATAAGCGAGGCAGCACATCAGTCTCCCGCACATGCCTGAGATCTTGGAAGGATTAAGGGACAGGTTTTGCTCCTTGGCCATTTTGATGGACACCGGTGCAAACCCGTTGAGAAAACTCGTGCAGCACAAATGACGACCGCAGGTTCCCAGGCCCCCGACCATCTTGGCTTGATGGCGCACGCCGATCTGTCTCATCTCGATTCTTGTTCGGAATTTTTGCACCAGATCCTTGACGAGTTCACGAAAATCCACACGGCCTTCCGCCGTAAAATAGACCATGGTCTTGTGTTCGTCAAAAAGGCACTCCACGGAGACGAGGCACATGGGCAAGGATCTTTCCATGATCCTCATGTAGCAGAACGCATAGACCTCTCTTTCCATTTCGGCATTTCTCCCGAATCTCTCCACGTCCTGCCCATTCGCAACACGAATCACTTTTCTCGACGGTTTTTGCGATGCCGAGGTGGGTCTGGGCTCGGTGCACACCACACCAAAGGAGACCCCCTGTTCGGATTCGACGAGGACCCTGTCTCCCTTCTGAAGGGTGAGGTTGTTCAAATCAAAGCTCTGGACTCTCCCGTACTTGAGGATCTGAACCTCGACCACCAGGCTTGTCTCTTCTGAATTCGTCGTCATAACGTCACTAGACATTTCTTTCCGACTCGGTCTGTTTCAAGTGCAACACCGCGTTCTCCAGGACGAGTTCCTGATTTCGAAAGCGCAGGAGATCTCTTTCCGCCTGATCGAGCGCCTGGAGATTGGATACCAGGTGATCCATTCTAAATGCTTCAACAGCGATTTTCAACTCACGGGACAGGTCCCTGTTGATCAGCGACTCCTCAGGCCCCTGTGCTTTCAACAGCAGCAGATCCCGGTACCACGACTTCCACAACCCCAGGAGGGCGACTATCGCCTCCTGGCGCTCGTCTTTTTCGAGTTTTTTCTCAAAGCGGGATGCCCAGTCCACAGCGTCTTCTGGAGCGGATCTCTGAAGTTTGGCAAGCCAAAGAAGAGCTTCCTGGCGCCTTTCCAGAAAACCGCTCTCCTCCATCTCCAAGGCTCTCCCCAGGCTGCCGTCGGAAATCCTTGCGAGAACCGACGCTTTCTCCCGATCCATCCCCTGCGTGTCGATGAGCCATTTCTCTGTAAGATGCGGGGGGATCCGTCTGAAGACCACCTTCTGGCACCGGGAAACGATCGTGGGCAGGAGGTTCGAGGGCTCCGTCGCATTGAGAACCAGGACATTCCCCGCAGGAGGCTCCTCTAGCGTTTTCAGAAAAGCGTTGGAGGCTTCCTCGGTCATTGCCTCCGCAGGGCGGACCACCGTCACCCGGTAGCTTCCGGTAACCGGCTTGTATCCAAAGCGACGTTCAAGCTCCCTCACCTGTTCGATCTTGATGCTCTGGCCGTCGGGCTCCACCAACTCAAAATCCGGAAAGTTACCCCCCAACAACTGGCGACAAGGCCTGCAGCGACCGCAACTCTCGCCGTCCTGCGGTGCTTCGCAGTTCAATGCCTGAGCCATGGACAGGGCTGTGGTCGTTTTCCCCACCCCGGACACCCCTACAAAGAGGTAGGCGTGGGGCATTTTCTCCCGTTTGATCGTCTGTTTCAGGAGCTGAACCGCCCTCTCCTGGCCAATGATCTGCGAAAAAGGAATGACGACTCTCTTCATCGCCGTACGTCAAAACGCTCCGCCGAGAATATGCCGTTTCGCGTCAAGAACCGATGCAAATGGAAGCGGATTTTCGCTTCGATTTCCTTTCGGTTCACCGTTGCGTCAAGGATCACGAACCTGTTCCGGTTCTTGCGGGCAAGGTCAAGATAACCTTTCCTCACTTTACGATGGAACGACAGGGCCTCTTTTTCAAAGCGGTCCTGACCTTTCATGTTCCTCCCAAGGGCTCTCCTGAGCCCAACCTCTACCGGGCAATCCAGCAGAAAAGTGAGATGCGGCCGGATTCCGTCAGTGACAACACTATTCAGAAGCCGGATGAGCTTTCTGTCCTGCCCCCGGGCTGCCCCCTGGTAAACCACGGTGGCATCGGAGAAGCGGTCACAGATGACCCACTTCCCAGCCCTGAGAGCCGGCTTAATAACCTCCTCTACGTGTTGAGCCCTGTCCGCGGCATAGAGCATGAGTTCAGCCAGAGGGGTGAGAGCCTTGTTCCTGGAATCCAGCAACACCTGTCTCATTTTCCGGCCAATCACCGTCCCTCCCGGTTCTAAGGTCATCACATGGGCAATGCCCAAGTGGCCCAATCTCCTGGCCAGCCGTTTTGCCTGGGTGCTCTTGCCACATCCTTCCATCCCCTCAAAAGTGATAAAGACTCCTTGTTTCATCTTTCCCCTGTCTTTGAATCGTGTCACGCACTCTATGAAAAATTTACGTTATCACAGAATGAGAGAGCCCACAAGCGAACTGAATTCAGGCTGTCCGTCTCTAGAAATCCAGCCCGGAACAGGGGCCGGTTATTTTGTTGACAAAAATTTAAAAATGGGTATTTGTACTCTACTTTTGTTATCCTTGCCCTTTAGAAATCAGGGGCTTGATAATCGGTCCAACGTGAACGGCGGCTCACTTTCGAAGGTTCTTATCGGAGGAGGGGTCCATGAAATCAAGCAAGGACAAGAAACTCAAATCCAAGAAGAAAAAAGCTTCTGCCACAAGAAAAGTGAACAAGACACTCCGAAAGGCAGCCCCCAAGGTGAGCAAGAGGGTGCAACCCAAATCAAAGACAATCTCGAAGCCTAAAGGCCGCTCCAAACCCAAGACGATCCCCAAGCCGAAGAGTCCTTTAAAGCGCAAAAGCCTAGCCAGGCCGAAGAGTGTCCCTAAAGCCAAGGTCGTGCCCAAGCCCAAGGCTGCTTCCAAGCCCAAACCCGTAACCAAAGCCAAGGTTCCTGTCAAGGAAATCAAAAAAGCCGCGATCAGTCAGAAGAAAAAACCCATGCCCAAACCAGACGATTTTCGAACCACCTTCATGAAAAGCCTCGAGCTCAAGAAACAGGAACTTCAGCAAACCCTTGACCGTCTCATGAAAAGCCGTAAGGAATATGAAGGGCAACTCACCGCAGGGGATTTCATTGACGAAGTGGACGACGCTCAGAGAGAGATCTCCGCCTACAGCCAGTTCAGTCTCATCGAAAGAAAGAACAGGGAATTGCAGAAGATCGAATATCTTTTGAATCGAGTTGCCGAAGAGCAGGATTTCGGTCTTTGTGAGGAGTGCGGTACCCGGATCCCCAAGGAGCGCCTTCTTCTGGTGCCTGAGGCCACACTTTGCGTGGCCTGTCAACGGGAGCTCGAAAAAATGGACTCCAGAATGTCCATGGCTTCCCACTCGACCGGGTTCAGTCCTACCCGGAGAGAGGTCTCATGGGAAACCACGGAACCTCCTGAAGAAGACGAGAACCTCCTGGTCGAATACCACATCAGCACCATGCCGGATGTGGACATCAATGAAAGCGACACCGAAGGCCCGCCTGAAGACAAAGAGGACAAAGACGCCTGAAGAAAGTGACAAGTGACAAGCAACGAGTAACGAGTTCATGTATTAGTCTTGTCACTTGTCACTCGTCACTTGTCACTCGCCCCTAAGGCACTGAGGGGAAGAGCGTCCGGTCCGTGTGGGGAATGAATTTCGCGGCGCTGAACTCGTTCATGAACTCCTGGTTGACGTTCATCTCCACATAGGTCACGCGGTTCCGAATCTCATCCACCTCCTCTCTTTTTCTCAGAGACAGAAGAGCCCTGGTCGCCCCGGCAAGAGAAGTGTTGCCCAGCGCTTCATACCCATCGAGGGGCAGATCGGGCAGCATGCCGAGCACAATCGCCGATCTCGGGTTGATGTAGGAACCGAACGTGCCTGCCACATAAAATCTCCGGAAATCCTTCCACTCGAGATGCACCATTCGGATCACGGTGGTCAGGATGGTGTGCATGGCAGCCTTGGACCGCATGAGGGCGTCGATCTCCGCCTGGCTGAGGGTCAGGGTCTCCCCGGTGCCCGAGTCCTTTGAGAATACGACAATGAGATGCTGCATCTCATCGATCGTTCGCATCCTCCTTCCGCACTTCTCCGGGACGTATTTCCCCCTGATGTCGATCATGCCCGCCAGATAGAGTTGCGCCACCAAATCGATCATCCCTGACCCGCAAATACCCACAGGAGAAAGGCCGTCGATGGTTCTCACCTGGAATTCCCCCGAGGCCGGATCAATGACCACCTTGTCAATGACCCCAGGGCCGGCCATCATCCCCATGCTCGCCACTCCGCCCTCCAGCGCTGGGCCGGCAGCGCCTGCACAGGCGACAAGCCAATCCCTGTTTCCCAGGACCACTTCCGCGTTGGTCCCTACATCCACCAGGATGGAGAACTCTTCCTGGTGATTCATGCCCGAAGCCAAGATCCCGGCGATTAAATCTCCGCCAAAGTAACTCCCCGCGTTAGGAAAAACAAAGACCACGCCTCGCTCGTGAATCCCCAAGCCAACATCCCTCGGCCGGATAAGGCCCGGCCTGTTCAGGACCGGAATGTAGGGTTCCCGGCAGATCCAGTAAGGATCAAGCCCCAAAAAAAGGTGGGTCATCGTCGTATTGCCTGCGATGGAGGCCCCGACCATGTTCTTGGTGGAGATTCCTTGTCTCTCGGCGAGGGACTGAATTTCCTGATTGAGTCTGTTGATCAGGAGAGACTGCAGTTCCTGGAGCCCGCCCTCCTGGCCGGCGAAATGAATCCGGGTGAGGATGTCCGGCCCCACGTGAATTTGGGGGTTGAGAAAAGAAGTCTCCTCTTTAACTTCTCCTGTTTCAAGGTCCAGGAGACGGGCCGCGATCATGGACGTCCCAAGATCTACAGCAAGACCGTACACCGAAGGGGCCTCGTCCGGGGCAACGATGTTCACGAGATGCCAGGACGAGCGTCCCTTGTAGAGATCGGCTCTCACATGATAGCCGTGTTCTCTCAATAACAAGGGGACCTTCCTCGAAAACGCAAGATCAATGCCGACCTCTTCGCCGCCCAGCGCCTTTTCGGTCCCTTTGACTAAGCGATCGACGTCAGCCGTGTTGTCTTTTATCGCAGGAGGCGTCATGCGGACGGGGATGCGCCTGATCCACCGATCCTTTGGAGAAATGCCGGTCATAGGCAGGTCTTTTCCTCAAGACATCCGTCAGAAAACCGTGGTCTCGTCCCACTGAGGCTCCCGCTTCTCCAAAAACGCCCTGAAACCCTCCGTGGCATTGACGCTGACGCCGGCCAGGGCCATCATCTCTTTGGCATACTGGTAAGCCTGCCATTCGGTCATTTCCGCCTGGGCGTAGAAAACCTGTTTTGACATGGAGATGGCGTATTTGCTCGATCTGGCAATGCCCTTGGCAAACTTCCATGTCTCCTCTTCCAACTGGTCATCCGGGAAGACCTTGTTCACGAGCCCGAAGGTCTGAGCCTCGCGAGCCGAGTAGAGGGTTGCCGTCATGAGCATCTCCATGCATTTTTTCTGACCCACGCATCGGCTCACCGCCACGGTGGGGGTCGAGCAATTGTAGGAATAGATCAGGCCTGTCATTCCGAACTTGGCCTTTTCCTCGCCCGCGGTGATGAGGTCACAACCTGCAGCCAGGTGGCATCCGCCGGCCATGGCAACGCCCTGCACCTGGGCGATCACGCACTGGGGAAGCGTGCGCAGGGTTTGCATCATGTCGAAGGAGGTTTGGAATAAACGCCTGATGGCGCTGGCCGGCTGATTGAGGATCTCCAGTCGGTCGTGCCCCGAGCAGAATACATCGCCCTTCGCGGCCAGGATGATGACCTTTACATCATTTCTCTTGGCAGCGTCTTGAAGACAGGTGATGATTTCTTCCTCCGCCTCTCGGCCCAGCGCATTTCGCTTCTCAGGCCGGTTCAAGGTCAGCAACCCGATTTCGTCTCTTTCTTCGTAAAGAATAGAATGATACCCCATGTCCCTGTTCCTCCATGATGAAACTGGCTTTTACGGCATTGATTCTAGGCCTTGTTCCATTCCTTGTCCCTCAGCATGCGCCTCAGTGCTTTGCCCGAAGCAAGACGGGGAATCTCGTCGATAAACTCCACAGCCACCGGCACTTTGTAAGCGGCCATCCGCGATTTGCAGTATTCACGAATTTCTTCATAGCACGCCCTCTCGCCCTCCTTGAGAACGATAAAGGCTTTGGGCGCTTCCCCTTTAAGTTCGTCCGGGACCCCCACGATCACGATGTCTTTGATCTTGGGATGATCGATCATCATGTCTTCCACCTCGGAAGGAAACACCTTTTCGCCGCCCACGTTGATCATATCCTTTTTTCTGTCTACGATATAGGCATACCCGTCCTGATCCATGTAGGCGATGTCCCCGGAGTGAAACCATCCTTCCGCGTCAAAAGATGCCCTCGTCGCCTCCAGCTTGTTGAGGTAGCCCAGGGTGACGCAGCTTCCCCTCACACAGAGTTCCCCCTGCTTACCCGCGGGCAAGACGTTGCCCTGTTCGTCGATCACTTTGATCTCGGCATCCGCCATCCCCCTGCCGCACGACCCGATCCGTGTTTCCCTGTAAGGGGCTGTCGTGCCCACGCAGGAGACCTCGGTCAATCCCCAGGCCTCTGCATAGCGCCACTTCAGCTTCTCTTCCACCTGCCGGATCAGGTTTTCAGGCATCTTGGTCGCTGCAGAGAGGCAGAATGTCACCGAAGAAATCTCCCTCTTCTCCAGGTCCGGTTGCTTCAGCAAAAGGTTGTACATGGGAGGCACCCCTTGAAAGATGGTCGGCCTCAACCTCTCGATGTCCGCAAGCGCCTGATCAGGGGAAAAGCGCTCCACTGTAATCACCGTGCCGCCCTTTGCGAGCATGCCGAAGGTTCCATTCACCAAACCCCAACAGTGGAAGATGGGGGTGGCCACCATGATCGTGTCTTCCGGCGTGAAGTGCACCTTTCCGAACTCCGTGGCATTGTGGCAAATGTTGCGATGGGTTGCCATGACCCCCTTGGGCCAGCCGGTGGTCCCGGAGGTGTACATCAGGTGGCAAAGATCCGTCTCCCTCGTCTCCGGCTCATCAAAGCCGCCTTCTCCAAGGGCCAGCAGGGAATGAAAATCAGGACTGTGGCCGTCTTCGAGAAGAACGACATCTTCCAAAGCATCGAGTTCAGGTCGCGCCGCCTCCACAATGGGAAGTCGCTTTGAATCGGTCAAAATCCCTTTGGAACCGCAGTCCTTCAGGATATAGGCCACCTCGGTCTTCTGGAGCATGGCATTGACCAGGTTCACGGTGACTCCTGCTCTGACCGAGCCCAGATAGGCAATGATGAGCTCCGGACGGCTGGGCAGAAAGATGGACAGGACATCCCCTTTCCTGTAACCCATCTTTGTAACGCCATGCGCCATGCGCATGACCAACCTGTCCAGTTGCGCATAAGAAATCCTGCGTTCTCCAAAGAGGATGGCCGTCTTGTCAGGGGTCTCCGCCACGTGCGGTCTGACCATGTGAGACACGTTCATGGTTGTGCTCTCTTTTGATGTGCGGTACGGATTCGATGGGAAGGACGCTTTGAAAAACGGCAACGGGTTCTTTCTATCGTCGGAACCTTCATCTGTCAACCTTCAAAATCAACAGCCAACACAGTTCTCAGTTACTAGCCGAAGTCCGTCTGAGCCCGGGGCCGGGGGGTGTGGTCTCTTTGGAGCCCCAACCACATTAGGGGCTTGAGGAAACTCGATTTCACGTGTATAAGGTCTTTTGTCTTATGATTCTCCCTGTAAGGAGGGCTCTCGGATGGCGGCTAAAGACCACATCCCTCTGGGCGTGGGGTTTTACCCCGACTGGTTCTGGAACCATTACGGTATCTCCTTTGACCGGAAGTTCTACTTCGACCCCGAGACGCGGATTGAAGCCAGAATGGAGATGAGCAAGAAGCTCTACGAGAGATTCGGCGATGTGGGATTAGGAGACCCGAGTCCCAAGCCGGCACCGATCCTCACTGCGGCCATGATCACCCTGCCGGCAGTCTTCGGGTGCGAAATCATTTACAAGGACGACGCGATCCCATGGGCTGTGCCCCTCAACCTTTCGGAAGATCAAGTCATGAAGCTGGAGGTTCCGGATCTCTTGAACTCCTGGCCCATGACAGAGTGGATCAGGCAGATCGACTATCTCAAGAAAAAGTACGGCACGGTGATCGGGGACATCAACACCACGGGCATTCAAAACCTGGCCTTGAAAATCAGGGGGGATGAGCTCTACATCGACTATTTCGAAAACCTGGAACTGTGTCATCACCTCCTGCGAATCTGTGCGGAGTGCGTGAAACAGCTCTTTGAATTCAACTACAAGGTGACAGGGACCGGGGCGGTGGATGTGACCCCCATGTCCGACCCCAGGATCGCGGTCATTCCGAACTGCACCGAGGAGCAGATCTCCAACAACCTCTATGAAACCTTCCTCCTCCAGTACGACAATGAGGTGGCGGACGCTTTCCAGGACCACGGTTTCGGCATCCATCACTGCGGTTCGGTTGATGAAGTGCTGAAGGGATATTCCAAAGTCCGGCATCTCAAGTTCATTGAAATCGGTTTTGGTTCGGATGTGCAGCGTTGCCGAAAAACCCTAGGGCCGGACGTGGCTGTGAACGCCCGCATCAGCCCGGTGCTGATGAAAAACGGCACGGCCGAAGAGGTGGGCTCGGAGGTGAAAAAGCTCATCCAGGAAGGAGCGCCTTTGCGCAATTATTCCATTGACACGGTTGGCCTCACCTACGGCACCCCTGACGAAAACGTGAAAACCGCCAGAAGAACGGCCGAAGAATACGGAAAGATAGGGTAGCCATGGAAACAACGCTCAAAAGCCAAACGCAGACAGTGGTCATAGGTCCGGACCTCCCCATGGTGATCATCGGAGAGAGGATTAACCCGACGGGCCGGAAAAAACTGGCCAAGGCCCTTGAAGAGGGAAACCTGAAACTCGTTCAGGAAGAAGCGACCAAGCAGGTGCAGGAAGGCGCGCACGTCCTGGATGTGAACGTGGGGATTTCGGGAATCGACGAACCCAAGCTCCTGAAAGAAGCGATTCTGGCGGTCCGGGAAGTCACCGAGGTTCCTCTTTGCATTGACTCCGCCCTTCCCGCCGCTCTTGAAGCAGGGCTGCAGGTCTATGAAGGGAAAGCCCTCGTCAATTCCGTCAACGGGGAGGAAAGGAAGCTCAAGGAAGTCCTGCCCCTGGTCAAGCAGTACGGGGCGGCGGTCATCGGTTTGACCATGGACGATGACGGCATTCCCAAAGATGCGCAGAAGCGTCTCCAGATCGCCCGAAAGATCGTGGAGGAAGCAACGAAGATAGGAATCCCGCCGGAAGACGTGATCATCGACCCTCTGGCCATGGCCATCAGTACGGATCAGGGAGCGGCCCTTGAAACCTTAAAAACCCTGAGACTGATCAGGGATGAAATCGGGGTCAACCAGACTCTTGGGGTCAGCAATATCTCTTTTGGTCTTCCTGAACGGCATGCAATCAATGGGATCTTCCTCGCCCTCGCTGCCATAAGCGGTCTGACATGCCCGATCGTGGATCCCACGCTTTGGGAAATGAGAAGAGCATTACTGATTGCAGATTTGCTGCTTGCAAGGGATGATTACTGCATGAAGTTCATTACCGTTTATCGGGAGAAGTTCCCGAAGGAAGAATCCAAATAAGGAGACAACACCATGGCAGATCTGGAAGCCTTGAAACAGGCGGTGATATCTGGACAAAGGAAGAAGGCGATGGACATCACGCACAAGGCTATCTCGGAGGCCATCGATCCGGAGTCCCTCATCAACTCCACATTGATCCCCGCCCTGCGCGTAGTGGGTGACCGGTTCGAGAAAAAGGAGATCTTCGTTCCTGAGATGATGATCGCCGCAAAGTCGATGGAGGCTTGCATGGACCTTCTCAAACCGCTCATGAGCAAAGAGAGCGACAGGAGTCTGGGCACGGTGGTCATAGGGACCGTTTTCGGCGACCTTCATGATATCGGAAAAAACCTGGTGAAGCTCCTGCTCAAGAGCACCGGGTTCAACACCGTGGATTTGGGTGAAAACGTTCCTGCTCAGAAGTTTGTGGACGGCGCTAAGGCCCACCACGCAGTTGTCGTGGGTCTTTCCTCTCTGCTGACCACCGGAGACCTTTACGTGGAACAGACGGTCAAAGCACTCAAGTCCAGCGATATTGGAAGTGAAATAAAGGTGATCTGCGGCGGCGCCGCCCTTACTCAGAAATTCGTTGAGGAGAAGTGCGGAGCTGACGCCTATGCCAAAGATGCAGCGAGCGGAGTCAGAGAAATCAAGCGGCTGCTGGGAATCCCGATATGACGAAATGATGCAAGGCTCCTCTCCTAAGCTGATCAATATTGCCCCTGTAGCATTGCACCGCTGCAATATTATTAACGGAAACCTTGCAAAACCGCACACCAAGAGAGAGCCATCTGCGGGTGCAAGAGAAATTTATTTAGAGATATCAATCAGCTAATGTCTGAAAGAGGCGTGGCACAACAAGTGCACTTTCAAATCTGATTCGCGGGTTCCGTTACCTCCCCGGCCATGGTTCACATTCAAAAACACAGGTGAACACTTCAATTTCCTTGTTTTTTGGAAATGATGATATAAATTTGATTTTTTTAAGTTAGCAATCTCTTCTTCGTCCGAAGAAAAATCATGTCTTCCAGTTTTGAGGAATTCGAGCCGATCGATACTGCATTTTTGATTCTAGGCGGATCGTTTTGGTGGTGTTGTTCTATTTCAAACCCAAGGAGGGAAAGTCAATGAGAGGAAGAAAGGTGGTTTTCAAAGGGGCTATGGTGTTACTCATTCTCGCTCTCGCCTGCTTATTCACGGGTGTGGGCAGCGCTCTGGCTCAGGCGCAGAAACCCGCTGCCGAGCAGCCCAAAGAGCAACCCAAAACAGTGGGTAGCACCCTCGGTTTGTCTGGCAAGCTTGGAGAAGCGGTGGCCAAAAACCCTGTGGGAAAAGGACCCGGGCTGATTGACCCCAATGCTCCTAAAGGAGCCTTTGGAATACCGGGCGCTCCCGACATCAGCTGGGTTCTGGCCTTCTTCTGGGCCATTTGGGTGGGCTGGATCTTCTCCACCGTCGGCGCTTTCGGCGGCATCATGGCCGGCGTGGGCCATATCACGGTCTACGGTCTTGGCGATTACGCCAAAACCTTCGCAAAAACCAATCCTGGGCTGAACAAGACCTTGACGGACAGCATCAGGACCTCCAACCAGTTCCTGGTCGGCCTGTCCGCTTTGATCAGCAGCATCAATTACCTCAAGTCAAAACGTTTGGCCTGGCCCCTCGGCATCGCTCTGGCGCTCGGTTCCATAGCCGGCGCTGTCTTTATTCCCATCCTGACCGGCGGCAAGATCAGCTTCAGGCAGTACCAGGGATGGTTCGGAGTGTTCGTGTTTGTCGTGGGAGGCGTCCTTCTTTATGAACTGACGCCAAAAGGGCAGCAGAGCAAGAAAGCCGCCAAAGCAGCGGCCCAGGCCTTTGAGAAAACTGTGAAGGAAAAGAAAGACATCGCCAGCCAGGGCGTCACTCTCAAGCAATTCGGAATAACCAAAAGCACCTTCACTTTTTTTGGCCAGGATTTCGACTTCAATCCGATCTGGGCTTTTGTGGGCGGTCTGGTGATTGCCGCGATTTCCTCATTCATCGGAGTTGGCGGCGGTTTCCTTTACGTCCCCTACCTGACATCGATTGTAGGCGCTCCTATGTACGTCGTAGCAGGAACCTCCGCCATGGCAGTGCTCATCAGCATGCTGACCAGCATTGCCGGGTACATCACCGTGGCCAAAGCCGGCATGGATTGGGGGCTCGTAGGCATTCAGCTGGTGGGCATCTTCGTCGGTTCCATGGTCGGACCGAGGACCCAGAAGTACATCCCGGATAAGGTCTTGAAGATTATTTTCATCATCCTGGCTCTTTATGTGGGACTCGGCTATTTCAGCCAGGGATTCTTTGGCCAGAAATGGGTACCAATGTAGGTCTGGAACAACCCGTACGAAAATGGTGGTCGGATTGTCTTTTTTCCGAACCACTCAAAATCCCCCCTCGCCCCCCTTTAGTAAAGGGGGAGGGGGGGATTTGTGGGGATGGATTCGAGTGCGTATTGAAGCAGGTGGGTCGTGCAGATCCTTGATCCGATTCTTATAACCTTCTACAGGCTGACGGGTTATCCATTGGTAGACTATTACCTGGGTACTTTTTTGTTGGCTTTGCTGACGGTCGTGGTAGGGGAGCTGACGATTTCACTGGTTTTCCGGATCAACAAGGCTCACCTGGACAAGCTCAACGCGCACGTTGAAAAAATGAAACGCCTTTCTTCAGAGGCCTCCGCTTTAGGAGATCAGGCGGGCTACAAAGCCTGCAACAAGGAAGGGAACGATGCTTTTGGGCAGCTTTTTTTCAACAAGTTCGGGCTTTCCGCGGCGTCGCTCTGGCCGATTTTCTTTGCTTTGGCGTGGATGCAGGAACGATTCTCTGATATCGATCTCCCGCTGCCCTGGGTAGGATGGGACATCAATTATTTCTTTTTCTTTCTCCTGTGCTACATTCTAGCAAGGATTTTTTTTGGCCGCATCAAGCGGAAGCTGCCTTACTTTAAGGGCATCCATCAGACTCTTTTGACCTACGAAAAAACCGAGACAGGTCAGAAGTAAAAAAACCGAAGTCATCAAGGTGAATGGGTATTCTTCAGGAGGTTTTTTTATGCGAAATGAAGTCTACAGTATCTGCTTCATGTGCACCGTCAGGTGCCCGATCAAGGTGACCGTTGAAGACGGCGCCGTGAAGTGGGTCGAGGGCAACCCCCATCAGCTGAAAGGGGCTCTCTGCGCCAAGGGAGGCGCGGGAACTGCACTGCTCAATGACCCCGAAAGGCTTCGCTATCCCATGATCCGTGAAGGCGCACGGGGCCGAGGGAAATGGAAGCGTGTGAGCTGGGATGAGGCCCTCGACTACTCGGCGAAAAAACTCAGAGAAGCCATGGAAAAATATGGACCCCAAACGGTCGTCATGGGGGAGAGGCAGAACCTCAACACCCACATCACCAAGACCTTTTTGAGGGCCATTGGATCGCCGAATCATTACACCCACGACGCCCTGTGCAAGGGATCGGTGAACACCGCCTTCCGAACGCTTACCGGGTACACGGACGCTGAAGTCACTGTGGATTGGGCCAACACGAAGCACGTCATCCTTTACGGCCGGAATCTCTTCGAATCCCTGGAGCTGAAGCCGATCCAGGCCCTTATGGACGCCAAGGACAAAGGCGCCAGGGTCACCTACATCGACATTCGATCCACGGTCACCGCATCCCACGCGGACCGTTACTGGATGATCAGGCCGGGGACGGACTTGGCTCTCAACTATGCCCTGATCCACGTGATCCTCAAAGAAAACCTCTACGATGAAGAATATGTTCACCGATGGGTCACGGGCCTCACGGAATTGAGAGCCTTTGTCGAGCCCTACACCCCTGAGTGGGCAGAAGAAGAAACGGGGATCCCCGCTCAAGAGATTGTTGCGTTGGCACGGGAAGCGAGCAGAGATAAACCTCAGGTCATTTTCCACTACGGTTATCGGGGCGCCAACCACGCAAACGAGATCTACTTCCGGCGCTCGCTGATTATTTTGAACGCCCTTATGGGCAGCATCGAAAGCAAGGGAGGCCTCATCATTAAGAAAGGC
>Ga0209450_10000593_pt1 | contig 18429 bp, 20 predicted proteins | sample FrelakmetLWP11LW_FD_187149 | JGI IMG/M metagenome (GOLD analysis project Ga0209450, IMG submission 187149) | Freshwater lake sediment microbial communities from the University of Notre Dame, USA, for methane emissions studies - LWP11 LW (SPAdes)... | ecosystem: Environmental > Aquatic >...
ACCTTCCGCATTTACCAAACCCGCATTTCATCCTGTTCTCGAGGGTAGTAAAAATGTCCTTATCACGGAATCCGAGTTTCTTCAATACCGGCATTGTGAATTTGATCATCACCGGTGGACCACACAGAATTGCAATGGTATTTTCAGAGGATGGGGCCAGTTTCTCAACGACCATCGGTACGTATCCGATCTCTCCTTTCCAGTCGGGGGTCTGTCCGCCAGGGTCAACGGTTGTTATCAGCTTGATGTCAGGTCTTTCGCTCCACTCTTTCAATTCGTGCTTGTAAACCAGGTCCCTGGTGCTTCTTGCCCCGTAAACGATGGTGATGCCTTTATATTTTTCTCTCAGATCGATTGTATTCCATATAACGCACCGCATAGGCGGCAAAGCGATTCCTCCAGCTATATAGAGAAGGTTTTTCCCTTCCCATTCATCTACCGGGAATGTATTTCCATAGGGGCCTCTGAAACCTACGGTATCTCCTATTTCAAGGTTTGCGAGAGCGTTGGTTACACGGCCTGCTTTTCTGAAGGTACACTCAATATATCCTTTTCTTGTGGGAGATGAAGCAACACAAAAGGTTGATTCTCCTTCACCCATGACTGAGTACTCACCGAATTGTCCGGCTTTGAAAGAGAATTTTTCAGCTTCCTCGCTGTTCTTGAATTTTAAGCGGAAAGTCCTGACATCCGGAGTCTCTTCAATAATATTCTCGATCTCCATGAGATAGGGCTTATAAATGTTTTCGCTCATTTTGAACTCAGGTTAAATGTTTTGTATTGTTTCAAGTTGCTCTGCAATATTCATATCGACGGGGCAGCCGCTGGAACACCTTCCGCAACCGACACATCCGAGTGATTCATTCCGTTCAGGCATATATGAGAACTTGTGCATTATCCTCTGTCGCCATCTCTGGCTTTGTACATGACGCGGATTGTGTCCGGAAGTGTGCAGTGTGAACAATCCGAATCCGCATGAATCCCAGCACCTGTATCTTTTACCCTCCTTTCCTCTTGTCTCATCCTGAATGTCAAAGCATGCGCAGGTGGGACACAGATAGGCGCAGGCGCCGCATCCGATGCACCTGAGGGAGTTTTCTAACCAGAACGGATGTTCAAAAGCTGTAGCAAGCCTTTCTGTCACCTTTTCATGACTGAATTTTTGTTTCACCTCAGTGATCATCGGGTTTTCCGATGAATCAGGTTCAAACAATTCCGGATATAAGGAGACGATCCCGTTTCCTTTCTCTGTCAATATATCTGCCTGATAATCTCCGTTCTGCAATCTTGAAAGCAGTATGTCGCTGCCTTTTGACGAATCCGGACTGAGCCCGACTGAAGAGCAAAAACAGTAATCATCGCTTTGGTGGCAACTCAGTCCTATAACAGTAGTCTTTTCAAGCCGTTCTGTAAAAAACAGGTCATTGGTGTCCCAGCAGAATATTGACCGGAGAGACTCGAAGGCTGCATTATCACAGGGATGCGTTCCCCACAGCACCACTTCCGGGATTTCTCCAGTATCTATATCGCGGATTGTGCTCTCAGTTTTGGAGTTAGTATAGAATAACAGGTTTTCAACTTTTGGGAAAACCACATTCTTGACCGACAGAGTCGATCTGATATGTTCGAATGTGATCTCCTCATAGGCCGGGTTGTATCTGTACTCTGTCTGATTGTCTGATTTAACAACAGGAGCATATATCTTTCTGGTGTCAGCAAGATTATTGTACAGTTTTTCCAGCGAATGCTTTCGTATCAGTTTCCCGGTTGGTTCCATATCAAATTATAAAACTTTCTTTATCATCAGGTTCAAACGTTGACAACACGGAACTCATTTTCTCAGAGGTTCCGGCATAAACTTTAAAATAGTCATAAACCTTATCGGTGAGGTGCATTGTGAGCAGATGGCAGGGGATACCTACCGGACAAGCCCTGCCGCATTCTCCGCAGCTTATGCAACGGCCCGCAAGGTGCATAGCTCTCAGGATATGCCATTCCATGTTACCGTGTGTATTTGCCTGTACGGGAATCCACTGAGGCTGGTTCACCTCAACGGTGCACCTTATGCAATAACACATAGGGCATGCCTGTCGGCACGCATAGCATTTGATACATTTTGACAGTACCTCCTGCCAGTAACTGAATCTCTCTTTCTGACTTAACTTGCTCAGTTCATCGAGAGGCGTCTTAAACTTTTCAGGATTTTTGAGATCAGATTTTTCAATGTACCCCTTCATCACAGAGATATCAGCAATATCAAGCAGCTTTCCATCGGTTGAAATACCAAGAACAACTATATTCTCAGGGTCCACCTGTTTCTCCGAGATCAGCATCATTATGCTTCTCATTATGGGCAGTGTAGCGACTATTGCCGTTTTCCCCATCTGCTTTACTTCATGTTTGGTCAGATAGACTGCCAGATTGTGTGAGCAACGGTCATCAAAAACCAGCTTATCTGTCTTCACAGGATCAGTTATGAAAGCAGGGCGGGCAAGGCCTGTTGGACCTGTCTCAAAGCCTATCACCACATCCACTGTTTTATTTTCAAGCAATTCTTTTGCCCTGCTGACAAGATTAGTCATGTTTAACCTCCTCTTCAACGGTTCTGTTTACCATATCCCTGTATGATACGTAAGGTCCCATCTCTCGTAAACGCGTTACAGCAGAGTTTACTACTTCTGCCCATTTTGCACCTTCGGCAGCCGAGACCCACGAAAAAGTAACCCGGGCCATATCGATTCCCATGAAATCCATAAGTTCCCTGAACATTATCCATCGGCGTTTGGCATGAAAGTTTCCGGAGGTGTAATGACAGTCATTCGGATGGCAGCCTGACACAATGATCCCGTCGGCGCCATTGGCAAAAGCCTTTAGCAGAAGCATAAAATCGATACGACCGGTACAGGGGAATCTGATGATTTTGACGTTTGATGCATACTTTATGCGGCTGGTTCCGGTCAAATCAGCTCCGGCATAGGTGCACCAGTTACAAACGAAGGCAACGACTTTTGGTTCAAATTCTGACATCTTATTATTATAAATCTGATCTTTTCAACTGATTAAAATTCATTCAACAGGGCGACAACCTCAGCATAAACCTGGTTGTTAGAATAACCATGCAGATCGATTGATTTTGATCTGCACAGAGCTACACAAGTACCGCATCCCTGGCAGAGACCTTCATTGATTCTTGCAGCTTTCTTCACTACTTTTCCATCGCGGGTCTTAAACTCTTCAGTATCAATAGCCTGGTATGGACAGACAGAAATACACATGCCGCAGGCTACACATGTTGAATACAATGGCGGAGCTGCACGGTTAACTACTGCTACCAGAGGTTCCCTGGTAAGCTCGCTCTGTGAAAAGAGTGCGGCTACTTTGACTGCAGCGCCTGATGCCTGTGACACTGAGTCAGGAATGTCTTTCGGGTTCTGGCATGCACCGGCAAGGAATATCCCTGCCGTGTTTGTCTCAACAGGTTTAAGTTTTGGGTGTGCTTCAGCAAAAAACTTATGTGAATCATAAGAAATATGCAGTTTCTGTGCAAGATCTTCTGCTCCCTGGTTAGCTACTCCTGCCGTTGCCAGCACCACCATATCGGCAACCACCTCAACAGGCTGTGCTCCAAGGAGGGTGTCGACACCTTTAACTATAAGCTTACCGTCCCTCTCATAAATTGTTGAGACCCTGCCACGGACATAATTCACATGGTCTTCTTCAATGGCGCGGCGGACGAATTCTTCATAGTTTTTACCGCCAGACCTGATATCCATGTAGAAGACATGTGCCTTCCCGTCATGTACCTTATGCTTGTAAAGCATTGCATGCTTAGCCGTATACATGCAGCAAATCTTTGAACAGTATGCTATACCTTTTGCAGGGTCGCGAGAGCCGGCACAGGCAATGAACACTATGTTTTTTGGCACCTGTCCGTCAGAAGGTCTCAGTATTGAACCGTTCGTGGGGCCGGAAGCTGAGGCCAGCCTCTCAAACTGAAGTCCGTCAATTACATCCTTATACTTCCCGTATCCATATTCAGGGAAGAAATCTGAGTGTTTGATGTCAAACCCTGTTGCTGCAACTATTGCACCAATTTCAAGCTCAAGTATCTCATCCTCCTGATCAAAGCGGATTGCTTTTGTGGGGCATACTATTTCACAAATCTTGCACTTTCCTTTAATATAGTAGGTGCAATGTTCCCTGTCAATTACCGGCCTGTTTGGCACAGCCTGGGGAAATGGGACATAAATAGCAGGTCTCATTCCCATCCCCTGTTCAAATTCATTAGGGATCTTTTTCTGGGGGCACTTTGTGGTGCATAATCCGCAACCCGTGCACGCTTTTTCGTCAAGGCTCTTGGCTTTCTTCCTGATCCTTACCTTGAAATTACCGATAAAACCTTCCACACTCTCTACCTCAGCATATGTATAGAGTGTGATGTTAGGATGCTGAGCCACCTCAACCATTCTAGGAGTGAGGATACACTGTGAGCAGTCAAGGGTAGGAAAGGTCTCTGAAAGCTGAGACATGTGACCCCCGATTGAGGGAGATCTTTCTACCATAATGACCTTGTGACCTGTATTAGCGATATCTAAAGCTGACTGTATTCCTGCAATACCTCCACCGATGACCAGCGCTGTTTTGGTAACGGGGACCCGTATCGGCTGTAAAGCAGAATTAAGTTTGACTTTTTCAACCTGGGTTCTTACAATATCTATTGCCTTTTCTGTTGTCAGCTCATTTTTATCGTGAACCCATGAACAATGTTCACGAAGGTTTGCCATTTCACACAGATAGGGATTAAGACCTCCTTCTGCGCAGGCTTTCCGGAATGTAGGTTCATGCATACGGGGTGAACATGCTGAAACGACAATTCCTGTAAGATTATGCTCCTTAATGGCCTCCTTGATCAGGTTCTGACCGGGATCGGAGCACATATATTTATACTCAGTACTGTAAGCTACATGCTTCAATTCGCCAATAGCACCTGCCACCTTCCCGCAATCGACGGTTGCACTTATATTCTCACCACAATGACAGACAAAAACACCTATTCTAGCCATCTGCTATCTGATTATCTTTAACTGATATTTACTTCAACGAAATGTCTCTTAAGGCCTACCTTCGAGGCAGGCAATCCAACAGCCAGTCCGATGGCCTGGGTAATAAAAACGACAGGAATATTGAATTTTCTACCCCAGTATTTATTTATATCGTTCCGGCGCATATCCAGATTTGAATGGCACATAGGGCAGGCAACGATGATTGCCTCGGCACCCCGGTGCTCGGCATCTTCAATTATTTTGCCCGAGAGTTTTGAGACTATATCTGTATTTGACACTGAGAATCCGGCTCCGCAGCATTCGGTCTTGAAAGGATATTCAACCGTGGTTGCACCGATCTTGCTCATTACAATGTCCATAGTCTGCGGGTCTTCAGCACGGTCATATCTGAGCACCTTGTCCGGTCTTACCAGGAGACAGCCATAATAGCATGCAACTTTATGGCTGAATGGATTTGATATCTTCCCGTCAAGTTTGGGAATTATGTATTTGTCGATCCATTCGATGACATTAAGTATTGCGGATGTGCCCCTGTAATCCATGTTCAGGACTTCACATACCCTGTTCTTGAGCTCAGGATTTTTCTTCAGTTCATGCTGGGTGACAACCAGACGGCTGTAACAGGCAGCACATGGCACAACTATCTCATCGAGTCCATGCTTCTCAGCAAGCGCGAGTATGCGCGCCGGCAGGGCCAGAGACAACTCTTTATTAAGGTTATGGGCAGCCGTTGCTCCACAGCAGTTCCAGTCCGGAATCTGGACAAAATCAATATCAAAAGCTTCTGCAAGTGCAAATACAGATTCATTGTAGTCACGTGCAGACCCTGTCAAAGAACATCCGGGATAAATTCCGATCTTCATTTATGCCTTATTTATTGCGGGTTTTTTTAAAAATATTGGCGATGTGTGTCTTGTCTCTGACCATATCAGGTATAATATGAAGCTTGCCTCTGGAGATCATTTTTGGGGCAAGTGTAATATCCTGCGTCATATTGAGCGACTGTCGCTTATAGTCCAGTATTAGTCCAAGCTCAAATAACCTGCCAGTGAACCTGATTGAATTAAGGAATGATTTGTGAAAGGCTATTATCTTTTTCGCCTTTGGATTGACTTTCTTCTCTTTAATGGATTTTTGTCTGAGGAAGTCCATCATCGATGGGATATCAATTTCCATCGGGCATCGGCTCAGGCACATTTCACAGGTTACGCACAGCCATATCGACATGGAGCGAAGCACTTTTTCTTCATTAGCAGGCTCTTCGGTTTGCAAAAGCCTGAGAACCATGCTGGGAGGCAGGTCCATCTCTTCCGCCACCGGGCAGCCGGCAGAACATTTTCCGCATTGATAACACTTCTGGGTATGCACCTCAACATTTTTTTCTATGCTGTATGCGAGAGTATTATTTTCGATATTGTGATGTTGATGAGTCATATCCGGGTATATGTATTATTATTCAACACTTGAGAAAAGACGAAGAAATTGCACACGTTCATAAGAAGCAGGATTTTGAACGTTTGCCTTGCTCAGTAATCCCTTAAAATCACTGATGCTCCTGTAGCTGTGCCTGGTCATCCATGTTTCAACGCCACTGATCAGATCAGGGAGAATATCGAAATGATGTTTATAAAATACTGATACCAAATGCACTGCATCTGCTCCGGCCAGTAACTGTTTAATAATGGTTTCGGAGCTATGGATGCCGGTTGAGGCTGCAATATCACATTTAAGTTTTCCAGACAGAAGAGCAACCCAACGCAAAGTATGAGAGTATTCTGAATCGTTGCTGAACATATTGGAAGCATTTGTCTGCAGCAGATCAATGTCAATATCCGGATTATAAGGCCTGTTGAAGAGTGTAAGTCCGGCGATACCTGATTCAGATAATTGCTTCGTCGTCCGTGCAAGGCTGGAGAAATAGAAGCCTATTTTCAATGAAAGTGGTATCGAAATATATTTTTTTACTTCTCTGATGATATCAAAAAAGACTTTTTCATTATCATCTCCGGTTTTTTCAAAATCGGAAGGCAGCAGGTAAATATTCAGTTCAATTGCATCAGCGCCTGATTCCTGAATTCTTCTGGCAAAATACTGCCAGTCAAGGCGGGTACTGCAATTTATGCTGGCGATTACAGGAATATGAATAGCTTCTTTTGCTTCGGAAATCAAAGAGAGATAGTTTTTAAGGGTATGATCCTTTGCATAATTGGTGAGATACTCGTAAGCCTCGTCATAATAAAATTCCGTCTTGCTGACAATATTCTGAAAGGCCTCCTGCCATGATTTAATGTCCGGACTATCGGAAGCAAGCAACTTGTCAGATTCAAATTTTATTTGTTCTTCAAAAACAGATTTGAGAACAACTGCACCTGCGCCCTTGTGGTATATGGTTTTCAGGTTCTCCAAAGAAGATGTCAGACCCGAGCTTCCGACGACTATCGGATTTCTTAAATCTAATCCCAGATATTTACACGAAAGATCAATCATGATGAGGATTTTTTCGACAATAAATATAAAAACATATAAATTAGGGCCAAATGATTAATGTTGTAATATGATTTCCACCCTGATATTTAATAAATGACAGACAGAAAAAAGATTATTATTATTGGTGGTGGGTTTGGCGGGTTGCAGCTTGCCAGGAAACTTAGCAAATCTTTATTCAGTGTACTTTTGATTGACAGGCAGAACCATCACCAGTTTCAGCCTCTGTTTTACCAGGTTGCAAGTGCCCGTCTGGAGCCGTCAACGATCTCTTTTCCATTCCGGAAAATTTTTCAGCGTTCAAGGAATCTCAGCTTCCATCTCGCCGATGTAACCGGAATAATTCCCGAAAAGAATCAGGTTACAACTTCAATAGGGGTGTTCAGTTATGATTATCTGGTCATTGCCACAGGCTGCAAAACCAATTATTTCGGCAATGAAGAGATGGAGGAAAAGGCACTGCCAATGAAAACCACTATGGATGCTATCGAGATCAGGAACAGGATTCTCCTGGGTTTCGAGGAGCTAATTTCAACGAGAGACAGTGATGCCGATGCGCTCCTGAACATTGTCATTGTAGGAGCAGGACCTACAGGCGTTGAACTGGCAGGTGCCTTTGCAGAAATGAAAAGGGCTATACTTCCAAAGGATTACCCCGGATATGATTTTTCCGGATTTAAGGTCATTCTGCTCGAAGGAAGTGCGAACACACTGAATAATATGAGCGAAACAGCCAGGAAGGCATCTCACAAGTACCTCACAGAGCTGGGAGTAATAGTCAGGACTGAAGTGTTCGTAACAGGTTACGACGGAATGACAATAACACTCAGTAATCAGGAAAGGATCTCCTGTAAGAATTTGATCTGGGCAGCTGGCGTTACAGGCAATCTTATAGAGGGGATTGACAAGAAATGCATAACACGATCAGGCAGATATATTGTTGACCGCTATAACAGGGTCATCAGCTATTCAAATATTTTTTCAGTAGGTGATATTGCATACATGGAGACACCGCTTTATCCTCATGGCCATCCTCAGGTCGCCAATGTAGCCATCAACCAGGGGAAGAACCTTGCCCACAATCTGAGTTCAATGCTATCCGGCAGGAAGCTCAGGGAATTTGAATACAAAGATCTTGGTTCAATGGCAACAATTGGAAAGCACAGGGCTGTTGTAGACCTTCCGTTCATCAGCCTGAAAGGATATTTTGCGTGGTTTATATGGATGTTCCTTCACCTTATGCTCATTCTCAGTGTAAAGAATAAACTAATGATCTTTATTGACTGGGCCTGGAATTATCTTACAAATGACTCATCGCTTCGTCTGATATTTTATCCGAGGGATCGAAATTACAGTTAATCGATCCGGATAAAGCAATGACAGCCAGCAGGTGATGGAGTATGCAATGTTCTGATCCATGTCAGTCGCATATATAGCAACTTGCAGAGCTTGCCTGTTCACATTGCTCCAGAGAGGTATAACAATTACCTGCATTATCCATGTATGGATGATCAATATCACATGCACATAATCCCAGGATGGCACAACCAGGCAGTGTAACCATGCCAAGAACAAGTACTATCATGCATAACTTCATCAGGGCTTTTGAAAGATTCATTCTTTTCATGATGCAAGTTTTTATAAGAATAAATAAGGCAAACTGCCACTAATCCTTCACACAACGAACTGAAAAACCATCTCTTGGACTGGTATGATTTCTGAAAATATAGGTGCTGCTATATGACCATGTACGATACCATCCATCTGACTGAGGGGCCTCCGTAGCTGTCCACCAGTAACCATATTGCTTTAATCCGTTGAATTTTGTCTTCATAGCCGGTTGCTTTGAGGTTGCATTTCCTGATGCCATGAAAGGGATCTTCTCATGTTCACATTCCCTTCAGTCAAAGTTACATCAGCAAAAAGCTGAAGTCAAGTTCGCCTTTTCCTATAAACTGGGTCTTACTAATCGTCCCAAAGATTTTTCTCTGCGTACCAATTTTGAGCTTAACACTTCAAATGGGGCGCGGGTTGCAACTCGGGGAACAGGGCCGGGGGCGGCAAGGAGTCCTGGAGGGGTGACACTGATGCCGGAGACATTATTGTTATAAACCCCCTTATTTCCAAGTTGGCCTCTTTGATTCTCTAGTGACTTTCATTTGCTTTACGGCTCTGACTATTAACTAAAACGATGCTTGACTCAGGCTTTTTGAAAGCGTAACTTTACATAATAAAAGGAGAGGCAAAAACCCTGTTTCAATGAGAAAGCTAATCATGATATGTCTTATCATATGGAGCATTCCGATATTATCCTCTGCACAGGAAGACACCCAGGTAAGGTCTAAAATTTACAGAACATGGGTATTAGGATCCGAAGAGGCAGGTACGATTAAAGGCATATTATACAGTGCGGCAGATTCTTCTGTTATGGTTGCTACTTCTATGAATAAACAGCTGATTAATAAGAACGATTTATTTGTCGGAGCCTATAATTTATCAAAAGTACATTTTAAAGATATTTATAATCTAAAGGTGAGACGCCATAGCAGTGTACCAAGGAATATGTTGATTTTCAGTCTGGTTGGGGCATCAGTGGGGGCAATCATTGGTGCAATAGCATACGAGCCTTCACCTACTTATCCAACTACTGCAGACGATTCCCCATCATTTGCTTATAGCATACATTTTACTCAGGCAGAAAGTATTGGGATAGGAGCGGTTACAGGGACTATATGCGGTCTGGGAGTGGGCGCCTTGACTGGATTAATCAAAATTAAAATACCAATCAATGCAAATATTGACACATTCAGCCAAAACAAGAGCAGGCTGGAAAAGTATTCTTATCTGAAATAGCACCGAAAGGTGCGAAGAGCTGTTGAATATAATCGTCACGAAGTGACGAAATGTGAATAACCCCGGGTGACAGCCAACGGAATTGAAGATCATTAAAGCCTATTTATCACAGTCGCATATCTCAAAATATATTTGACATTCGACATGCAAAGGGCTAACTTGCAATAACATTGCCGAGAATAAGGTTAGTTATTGGTTGAACAACTCAGACATAATGAGAAAAGTTTTCATCCTGATCACGACGATACTACTGTTTAATGTGGATGGCAATTGTCAGGTCAAACCAAAAATATCCAATGACCAGTATTTAAGTCAGCTTACGCCGGAGGAGCTGAACGAACAGCTTGGCGTACATAAGAAAATGATATATTTTGATATTGGGGCCCTGGCTATTGGTACAACATTTATTATTGTCGGGAGTAATCTTCTGAAAAAGGCAGATGAAGAGCCGTTAACCTTAGAGGGTGCTTATGACTACACTTTTGAAACGGTTTTTGGATATATCCTTCTGCCTACAGGCATAATAATTGATCTTGGAGGATTAGTCCTGTTGCCCCTCAATTTGTCCCAGATTAGTAAAATCAATAAGATCCTGGAGAATTCTGAAATTAAAGTTGGCTTTATGACCAATCCGCCACAGGGCATTTACAACACTTCATTTATTGCTCCTATCCCTGGTATTTCTGTTACGATACGTTTCTAATTAATGCCGGAGCTTCTTTGAAAAGGCTAATCTCTTCAGGTTCAGATGCTCATCTCCCGGTATGATTTGAAATACATGATACTCGATATAGCCAGGGCAAGTCCGATAGCGATATAGATAACTGACAGGAACGATTTGGGAAGAGATGAGTGGCGAAGGGCAATGCCGAAAGACATCATCACCAGCACGAGGAGATAGCTTTTGAGAGTCATGAATGAGAAGAAGCATCTCTCTCCCGGAAGAGCTTCGATACGTTCAATATTCTTTCTGGCGATCTTCCCGAAACCAAAAAGGGAGATGAGAATTCCTGCCGATATTCCTGCTACTGCAAATATAACTGGATGGGTTTCTGACTGCAGCCATCTGAAAGCCAAGGTGCAAAGCATAACACCCACCCCGAACCAAGCAAAACCGGCAGGAAGAAGGAGATATTCCTTTCTCACTGCCGGGTTGTATTTTTTAATCCCTTCCTTAAGCCAGCTCACTGGTGAAGAGTAATCTTGTCAACGTTTACGTTGGCATACATGATCTTAAGTGCACTGGCACGCCGAAGAGCCTGCTTCACATCAGTGACAACACCCATTTTTGTGTTTTCATCTATCTTAAGAACAACAAGCATCTTGGTTTTGTCGGCCTCGTTGAGCTGCTCGCGCTCCTGGGCTATAAAATCCTGTATGTCAACTATCTCCTTGAAGGTATCATTGAGTTGTATCTTTGGTTCCGTACCGTACATTGTCTGGAAGGTCTCAAGGGGCTCGCCTATATAGATAAAGCTTGCAAGAGATTTCTTCTCGAGTATCTTTCCTTCGGTGGCTTCAGGGATTCTTACGGTAACCAGAACATCTGTCTCGCGCAGCGTGGTAATGGCCATGAAAAAGAACAGGGTGATGAATACAATGTCGGGAAGTGACGCAGTACTGATGGCCGCTACCTGTTTTTCACCTGTTTTAACAAACCTTGCCATATTAATTCTCTCCTATTCGTTTTGGTTCAGCTTCTGAGATAGGCACTTTGTAAAAATCATCTACAGCACCTTTCTTCTCCTCATCGAGTTTATCATACGGTACTCCGAAGGTCTCAACGGCCAGGCTTTCGCGCAGGCTGTTCCTGGCGGCAATGAGCTCATTCTGTACAGCAATGTAGACGCCGTACTTCGTGCCAATATCATTCTGAAGAGAAATGACTGCCTTTGTGACCTCAACATCACCGAAATAAGGCAGGCTTACCAACTCTTTTTCAGGCATATCAGGCGAGTTCTGAGCATTAACGATGAACCTGTGGGTAATCTCTCTCAGCTGACTGAACTGTGTCAGTTCTCCTTCCACGAGCAGGAGGTTATCTTTATTGACTTTGACTTCAAGGATATTCCTGTCGTTGATCTTATTGACATCCTGAGGCATGTTGGGGTCAGGAATCGCCGGGAGCTGTCGCATCAGGCCTGTGTCAGTATCAAGAGTTGTAACAGCCAGGAAAAAAATCAGAAGGAGGAATGCAATGTCAGCCATCGAGCTTGCATTTATTTCCGGTACTTGCCTTCTTTTTCTTGCCATTTGATAGATGTATTATCCGCCCAGGGGCGGTCTGTTAAGTTATTTCTTAAAGTATTTGGATATCACGGTGTAAATGATAGCCAGAAAGGCAAGACCAAGAAGGAAATATGCAACATATAATCCTACATCTGTCAGAAATAGTGTTCTGGGAACATTGTCTTTTCCTTTGTAATGCGGCAGGTCCAGAACAGTATTGTCAGCCAGCATGGCAGCGATACCGATCAGTACAATCCCTAAAACCAGAACCATAAGAGTCATCCTGATGTTTTTGGGGTGCAACACAAAGTTTCTAACGGTGAAAAAGGCTGTCAGAATGAGTGTTAGAACCAGAAGAATATAGGCATAAATGATGAAAGAGTTGGTAACTTTTGGTTGCTCATATCTTGTTCCCTCTGTGCCAGGCACTACGCCGCCAACATAAAAAAGGACAGCGAAGATCAGGGTGAGTGCCATCAGCACCCACGAGAGGATCTGCGTTAGCTTGTTAAAGTTCACTGACATAACAGTTTATTTTTGATTATACTTGGCCAGCATATCGATGAGGGTAATCGAAGAATCTTCCATCTGGTTGGAAATGCCATCGATTTTTGAGAGAAGGTAGTTGTAGAATACCTGGAGAATAATTGCCACGACGAGACCGAAGACGGTGGTGATAAGAGCTACCTTGATACCGCCTGCCACGATTGTTGCGGATACCGTTCCTGCCTGTTCGATGGCATCAAAGGCCTGGATCATGCCGATTACTGTTCCGAGGAACCCGAGCATGGGGGCAAGAGCAATAAAAAGTGAGATCCATGAGAGATTCTTTTCAAGCAAGCCTACCTGGACGCCGCCATAGGCGACAACTGATTTTTCTGCCATGTCAACACCTTCATGAGCTCTGTCGAGTCCCTGGTAGAAGATGCTTGCCACTGGTCCGCGGGTATTGCGGCAAACCTCTTTTGCTGCGTCAACGCCTTCATCTTTAAGGGCTTTGTCAATCTTCATAAGCAGCTTTTCAGTGTTTGTTGTTGCCAGGTTCAGATAGATAATCCTTTCGATGGCGATTGCGAGGCCAAAGATAAGGCAGAGAAGAATGGTTGCCATAAATCCTGCACCGCCCTCGATGAAGAGGCGTTTGATCTCCTTATGGAGTACGACCTCACCTACTGGGGTGGTCGCCTGGGCCTGTTCAGTGAGTTGCTGCGTTGTTGCTGCAGGTTGTTCGGTCTGTGCCGTTGATGTCTGTGTTGTGCCCATCAGCAGGAGGGCTGCAAATGCCATAAAAACAAAAACTCTTTTCATCATGATAGTTAGTTGTTGGAATTACAGACAAAAATAGAAAAAAATGGAAACAGTGCAACGGTGAGGGGTTTTTAAAAAAATCTATTTTCTGAGAGAGTTTTTTGCATGGAGTATCGGGAGCAGAGCATAAAGCTTTTAGCGTAGAGCGCAAAGCGGAGGGGGCTGATTTGTTAGTTAGTTGTTTCCCCTCCTGAGTGAGGAGGGGTCCGTCCGCCAGCCGGCGGACGTGTGGTGGTCTGTCATACCAGGGTATATTCAGAAAAGTGTGGGATTACTCTCCGCCGGTCCCTGAGCCTGTCGAAGGGTGGCGAAGGGGTCGGAGGCAGGGAGCGAAGGAGGCGACTTTGCGAGGGAGCGACTGGGCGGGGGAGCAATGGGATTACCTTCGGTGATCCCTCTGGTAGGAACCGATAAACCATATCACTCCCTCAAGAGCGGAGCTCTTGAGGTGTTTTTATTTTCCGTCATCACTCACTCCGGCAAGCCGGGTTCGCAACGCCGTAAAATAAAAATCCCGCCCGCCTATGGCGGACGGGAGTGATATGGTTTGCGGAGAGAAAGGGATTCGAACCCCCGGTACCCTTTTGAGGTACACACGCTTTCCAGGCGTGCCAGTTAAACCACTCCTGCATCTCTCCGGTGGCATCGTCCGGGTCGGGTAACCCTCCCCTGAAAAACCGGCGCAATTTACAAAAAAAATACAGACAGCTGCCGTCTCAGCTCATTTCACCGCATATCGACTTCGAGAGGAGCGATAAAATCCTCTCACGTGACAGCTCACTGCCGAGAAGTATCATCATCTTTGTCACCGCCGCTTCGGTGGTGAGATCTTTCCCGCTTATCACCCCTGCGCTGCGCAATCCTTCAGATGTCTCGTAGAGACCCATCTCAACACTGCCGGCAGGACACTGTGTGACATTAAGTACAATGCCTCCCCTGACGATGAATGCCCGGAGCTCATCATAGAACCATGAGAGCGTCGGTGCGTTGCCCGTGCCGTAGCTCTCAAGAATGAGCCCGCGAAGACCCTCTGTTGCCAGCATACTGTGAACCAGTGACCTGCCTAACCCCGGAAACAGTCTCATGATGCCAACCCCTGTTTCAAACTTTGCGGATATTGTCAGTGGCCTCCTGACGGTAGGATATCTTATCAGGTTGCGGTTATATCTTATCTGCAGTCCTGCCTCGGCAAGAGGAGGCAGATTCGGCGATGTGAACGCATTGAAGTGCTCGGCGCTGTACTTGGTAGTCCTGTTGCCGCGCAGCAGCCTGTTCTCAAAATAGACACACACCTCAGGTACCTTGGGAGTGTTGTTATCCCTGGCTGCGGCTATCTCAATCGATGTGATAAGGTTCTCCTTGCCGTCAGTGCGCAGCACACCTATCGGCAGCTGCGCCCCGGTGAAGATAACGGGCTTCTCAAGTCCCGACAACATGAAGCTGAGGGCAGAGGCTGAATAAGCCATCGTATCCGTCCCATGCAAAACCACAAACCCGTCAAACTCATCATATCTCTTTGCAATGGTTCCGGCAATTTTTCCCCATGTGTCGGGACTCACATCAGATGAGTCAATTACAGGATCAAAGGTCACCGTTTCAAGCCTGCACCCGAAGCGGCGCAGTTCGGGGACCTGGTCGGAGATATGGCTGAAATCGATGGGTACCAGAGTTCCGGTTACCGGCTCATTGACCATGCCGATTGTGCCTCCGGTGTAGATAATAAGGATTGAAGGGCTCTTATCCATATGTTATATTTTGAAGAGTCTTATGGCGTTGGCTGTCGTTCTCTCAGCCACCTCCGCAGGTGTAATTGCCAATAGTTCAGAAAGTTTTTCGATAATCAGGGTCAGATAGCTGCTCTCGTTCCTCTTTCCGCGGTAGGGTACAGGAGCCAGGTAGGGTGCGTCAGTCTCAATGACAATATTGTTTATTCCGGCTTCAATGGCAGCGTCACCCAGCCTGCTGTTGCGAAAGGTCACCACACCACCGGTGCCGATCATGAACCCCATTTCTACCACCCGCCTGGCGTCCTCCGGTCCTCCGGGAAAGGCATGGAAGATACCACTTACCCTGCCGACACCGAAGGAGACTATTTCATTTATGATCACCTCTAGAGACTCCCTGGCATGTATCACCACAGGAAGGTCATATTTCTCCGCCAGTTCAAGGTGACGCCTGAATGAGACAAGCTGTTCCCGAAGGAAGGTCTTGTCCCAGTAGAGATCTATGCCGGTCTCGCCGATGCCGTAGTATTTATGCTCCTTCAGATGCGCTTCCACCGTACTTAGCTCCTCCATGAAATTCTCCTTCACAGATGTCGGATGCAATCCCATCATCGGCAGGCAATACCCCGGATATTTCTCTTCAGCTTCAAGCATCGGCACAACAGATGAGGAGTCAATGTTCGGCATTATGATCCTGCTGACCCCTGCAGCGACAGCCCTGCCGATCACTTCATCGCGGTCAGCGTCAAATTCAGGGAGGTATATATGGCAATGGGTGTCTATTAATTGCATGAGGCAAAAGTAATGCTTTTTCAGGCAGGTGACTGAGGGCATTGACGGATATTGAATTGAGAAAATACCACCTCCCCCCGCCCGTCTAATGACGGACGGGGTACTCCTCCTTGCCAAGGAGGAGAAATGTAATTTATGGAAACTTTAAAATCTTTACCCCTCAAACCTTCAGACGTCAGACCTTCCGACATCAGACCTCAGACGTCAGACCTTCCGACATCAGACCTCAGATGTCAGACCTTCCGACATCAGACCTCAGACGTCAGACCTTCCGACATCAGACCTCAGACGTCAAACCTTCAGACAACCGACCTCTTGCATTTCTTGACAATTCGTCATATATTTACTATGTCTCGCTAACATCTATACTTCATGTCAACAGAATCGCTGGTGCATAAGATCGCACTCGGAATGATTCCGGGTGTCGGTGATATAACGGCACGCAAGCTGGTCTCATATACCGGCAGCGTTGAAGCAGTCTTCAGTGAGTCGTACAGGAGCCTCACCAGGATACCTGGGGTGGGTGACCAACTGGCAAAAGCAGTAGCCGGACGTGAGTACCTGGCTGAGGCCGCCAGGGAGGCTGAATTTGTTGAAAAACACGGCATAAAGGTCTTCTTTTATCTTGACGATGACTATCCCCTCCGGCTACGCCAGTGCGAAGACTCTCCGGTGACATTTTATTTAAGGGGTAAGGCCGACCTCAACTCCCACTTTATACTAAGCATCGTCGGCACACGCAACGCAACACAGCGCGGACGCGAGATTTGCCAGAAGATAGTTGCCGGACTGTCGGTGCACTTCCCCGGCCTCGTTATCATAAGCGGACTGGCTTACGGAATCGATATCGCAGCCCATAAGGCTGCCCTGGCCAACGGCCTGCCAACGGTGGCGGTGCTGGGTCACGGGCTGAAGACGATTTATCCTTCGCTTCACGCAGGAGTTGCAAAATCGATTCTTGAGAATGGGGGACAGCTGACAGATTTCTCTTCCGATACACTCCCGGAACGGAACAACTTCATCAGGCGCAACAGGATAATAGCAGGTATCTCCGATGCGACGCTGATTGTTGAGTCAGGCCTAAGGGGAGGAGCGCTTATAACCGCAGACATAGCGGCATCATACAACCGCGACGTGATGGCAGTACCCGGCAGGCCTGGCGACGAGTGGTCGGCCGGATGCAATGCGCTGATCAGGTGCAACAAGGCAGCCCTGGTGGAGGGGCATGAGGATATCGAGTACCTGCTTGGTTGGAAGCCCGCTGCCCTTGCGGCACCTGTTCAGACGGTGCTCTTCTCAGGCATGACCGACAGTGAGAGGAAGATCTATGAGGCCCTGAAGACAGAAGGCGATATGACAGTTGACCTTCTTACGAGGCTGCTTGATATCCCTGTAAACAAACTGTCAACTATCCTTCTGCAGATGGAGCTGGCGGGACTGATAACACCCTGTCCGGGAAGTGTATATCGTATCAGGGGATAAAAAACAGTAGAGACGTTGCATGCAACGTCTCTACTGCTAATATGTGATGTCAATTGTGATAATTTATACTACACCCTGATCGAGCATTGCATTGGCAACCTTCAGGAAACCGGCGATGTTGGCACCCTTGACATAGTCTACATAGCCATCGCTGGCTGTGCCGTGCTTGACGCATGCCTCATGGATGTTGACCATTATCGAATGAAGCTTCTGGTCAACCTCTTCCCTGCTCCAGTTCAGTTTCATGGAGTTCTGTGTCATCTCGAGTCCTGACGTGGCAACGCCTCCTGCATTAGCTGCCTTGCCGGGAGCAAAGAGAAGCTTGGCCTTCTGTATGATCTCAATGGCTTCAGGGGTACAGGGCATGTTGGCACCTTCGCTCACGCATATGCAACCGTTGTTTACCAGTGTCTTGGCATCCTCTTTACCCAGTTCGTTCTGTGTTGCACACGGAAGTGCGATGTCAACCTTTGCTTCCCAGGGCCTCTTGCCCT
>Ga0209450_10000594_pt1 | contig 18418 bp, 19 predicted proteins | sample FrelakmetLWP11LW_FD_187149 | JGI IMG/M metagenome (GOLD analysis project Ga0209450, IMG submission 187149) | Freshwater lake sediment microbial communities from the University of Notre Dame, USA, for methane emissions studies - LWP11 LW (SPAdes)... | ecosystem: Environmental > Aquatic >...
CCTCTCGACAATATCAAGATGACCATAGGTAATGGGGTCAAAGGAACCTGGATAGATGGCCACTTTTCCCATGAGGTTATCTTCTCCTTTCTTCTTCGGTGTCATTTCAATTGCCCCTTAGATCGTTACCCCTCCTGGGTAGGGAGAAAAAAGTTCAGGATTTTATTTCTACCTCGGTTGGGTAAGAACCTTTCCGAGGAGCTAAAAAAGAAATCAGCGTGTCTCCGATCTGCTGTTGGCGAATAAGATTCCATCCCTCCAAGAGTTGAGGAAGAGGTTCCCGCCTTGTATGTTCGATGACCAGGATGGAGTCCTCGTGATAAATTGTATGGGAGTTCAGTTTCCTTAAGGTTCTCTGAATCCATCCCTTCTCGTAAGGAGGATCCATCAGGATCAAATCGAAAGATTCTCCTCTCTGTTTGAGAATTCCAATCGCTCGGTTGGTGTCCTTGGGAAGAATTTCAGACCGTTCTTCCAACCCGCATTGAGCGAGATTTTTTTGAATGAGTCGTATCGCCTGTCTTCTCTTCTCAACGAAGATGGTTTTCTCTGCCCCTCGACTGAGGGCTTCGATTCCTAAATTCCCTGTGCCTGCGAAGAGGTCAAGGACTACTTTTCCTTCTATCTCCTCCCTGAGGATGTTAAAGAGAGATTCCTTAACTCGATCAGAGGTAGGGCGAATCCCTTGACCCTTTGGCCTGGCCAATCTCCTTCCTTTTGATCTTCCAGTGATGATGCGCATCCACACACCTATAAATCCGAAATTCGAATACCGTGCGAAGCATTCCGCAGGAATCAATCCGAAAAAAATTCCACACGACGGATTCATTACCCGAAAACCATGAAAATGCCCCTCACCCCGCCCCTCCCCCTCGAGGGGGGAGGGTGAGGGAGGGGGTGACAAAGCTAATTTCAACGTAATCTTAATACCGAATGACAAAAAGTTTAGAACATTTATATTTCTTATTTTTAAAATTGTTTCGTATTTCGGATTTCGTGCTTCGGATTTATAGCCAATTTAAATTTTAACAATGAATCACTAATAACTAAGATGGCTGAAGGAGCTCTTCAATTTTCTTCTGCATATGGTCCTGATGAGATCCCTTCCAATAGATCCTTAAACATTGTGGACACCTCGAAAATTCTTTCTGTTGGTAGAAAATAAAATCCGGAACATTCCCTTCCGCTTCTTCCCGGGAGATTTTATCAAGAAGAATATTGCAAAGAAGGCACCTGGAAAAAGGGTCTCCTTCCTTCCATGAGATCACTCCTTTTTGACGGAGCTCCTTTAACTGGAGAGGAGGTTTATCCTCTATGACCCTGATGATGCAATCCTCTGGTTTTTTAGGAAGGAGTTTGGTATTTCGGGTGAGGATCACTCTCCCTTCTTCACGAGCTAATTTTACCAGGGGATATATATTTTCACCTCGGTAATAAACGGTATCATACCCCAGCATCCTCAATTCCTTTGCCAATTTCCCCAACATGCGATCGGCAAGAAACTTCATTCACCCACCCTTCCCCTCTCCTCATCACAGGAGAGGGATGGCCTGCCTGCCCCGCCCTCGGTCTATGATAGTACGGGACCGGGGCCGGTAGGCAGGGGAGAGGAGATGCCCTCCTCATTTTATATATTTACCAATGATGGGTTCCAGATCTTTTTTTGCTTTTTCAGAAATAAATTTTTTGTTGGTGATCATGGCATATTTTAAAGCGTTGGCACACTGGCAATCTATCTTTCCTGGAAGATGTTTGATCGCGTGCCGAATAGCACTTTTCGCTATTTTTGTGCTCTGAGCGAGAATTCTCAGGACATCACCGATCGAGACGTCTCCTGCGTCCTCATGCCAACAATCGTAATCGGTTGCAAAGGCAAGGGTGGAATAACAGATCTCGGCTTCCCGAGCCAGTTTTGCTTCAGGAAGGTTGGTCATTCCAATGATATCCACCCCCCAGGTTCGGTAAAGTTTTGACTCGGCACGAGTCGAAAATTGGGGCCCTTCAATACATAAGTACGTTCCATTTTGATGGACCGTTGCACCGACTTCTTTTCCCGCCTTGAAAAGGATCTGGCTGAGATTGGGGCAAACAGGGTCGGCGAAACTGATATGACCTACGATGCCATCGCTGAAGAAGGTGTTCGGACGGCCTTTCGTTTGATCAATGAATTGGTTTGGAATGACCATCTCCCCAGGATGAATCGATTCTTTCATCGATCCCACGGCGCTGACACCGATGATCCATTGGACACCCAACTTTTTCATCCCATAGATATTGGCTCTGAAGTTAAGAGAAGAAGGCTGGATGCGATGGCCCTTTCCATGTCGAGGTAAAAAGGCAACCTTTACTCCTTCAAGACGTCCGACGATATACGAATCGGAGGGATCTCCAAAAGGCGTCTTCAAAGTGACCGTTTGAACTTCCTCCAGTCCTTCCATTTCGTACAGGCCCGACCCACCAATCACCCCAACCATTTTTTCACCCATTCATATCCTCCTCCATTTTTTAAAAATGTTAATTGATTTCTAAGACTCTGTCAAATAATAGAAACAGGGAAAGATGTCTCCCCGATCCTTGAACTTTGGAATTAATTATTGCATACACCTACTATTTGGCATAGACATAATGTATGCAGGGAAATACAGAATTGGAGAACGAAGGAGGAAATTTAAGGTTTGCCCCCTAAGAGATTGGCAACCATTTCTTTTTGGAGTTCAGGACACCAAACCAAAATTCAGGATTGGGAGAAAGTGTCCGAAAAGATAGCAAAGACAGCATCTAAAAGTTTACAACTTCCTTCCCAAAAAGTTGTTTTACATTTTTGTCTCACCATACAACATTTGAAGTAGTAATCGATAAAACAAAGGCACATATTGAATCACGAGATGAGAAATGATTCTTGTTGAAGTTTTCATTCTAAATTAGTAGACTCTTATCAAACCATAGGGGTTCCTGCAAATAGATGATATCCATCATGAGAGGTAATCGGATATGATTTCTAAACTCTGCATTCTGGTCGTGGCGCTAGCAGCCTTTCTTCTCGTGGGATGCAGCAAGCCCTTGTTCCCTTATTCGCTTGACACGTATCCTCTGGTCCTTACGCCTTCTTCCCTGGCCAAAATAGAGGATGGGCGGGATCGTTTCAGGGAAATCTATTGTGCGGTCCAAAGAGACCACGGATCTGGGCTGCCCTACAACCGGCCATGCGAAGAGGTAATATTAAGGCTGGAAGGTGAACTTGAACCAAAAGGAAACCCCGTCTGGCTCGGACCTTCGATACTTAAATTACGGATCCTGATTGTGTCTGGCCTATTCAGCGAGTGTGTTAAGTTCACTAGCGCTTATTCCTATGCGCGTGCGCACCTAGAACGTTATGGGTATAAGGTGGAAAGCCTCCCGGTAAGCGGGAGATCCAGCAGCACCCATTGCGCATTGGAGATCAGAAATGCACTCCTTAGCATGGAAATCCTGCCGGAAGAAAGAATTGTGTTTGTTGGCTATTCAAAGGGAGTACCGGATATTTTAGAAGCGGTTGTTGCTTACCCTGAGATTCGGAGCAGAATAGCGGCAGTGGTGTCCGTCGCAGGTGCTGTAAACGGATCGCCGATGATTGAGCTGGTTAACAAACCTCTCCAAGACCTGCTTAAGAGAATCCCACTTTCCCAATGCCCTCCTGGGGTGGGGGACCCTTTTGAAAGCCTGAAGCGGTCAACGCGGTTGCAGTGGCTTTCACGAAATCCGCTTCCGGAATCTATAAAGTATTTCTCTCTGGTCGCCTTTGCCGAGCGGGAAGATATTTCCACGATCCTCCGGCCCTCCTATGATCGGCTGGCACTGATCGACCCGCGCAATGACAGCCAAGTGATTTTCTACGATGCTATCATCCCGGGGAGTACCCTCCTTGGCTTCGTCAAAGCAGATCATTATGCAGTAGCTGTGCCCCTTTCCCAAGACGCGCCTCTGCTTTCGGCCGGACTGATCGATAAAAACGAATTTCCCCGAGAAGTCCTTCTGGAGGCGATTATTCGCGCTGTCGAGGAAAATCTTCTGGAATCTGATTGAAGAACCGTTATATGACAACTGGCTGTCCTTGAACTGGAGGCTAAACAGAAACAAACAAGTGAGCGCCGGTGACACGCAAGGCGGGCCTGAAGTGAGTATAGGTAACTTGTAAAAAGTCCTCTTTCGTTAAGCCATGCACATTCCCACCCTTAATCATTGACCCTCAGATCCATCTCAGATTGTAGACTTGTGAAACCTTAAAGCTAACTATTTGACCGGCGAATTTTTTGAAAAATCGAGGAATCATTCCTGTAACATTCATTTCCCTAATTATAGAAAAAGGTGTATATTACAACTGCAAATGAACAATGCGGATATACCTCGACCCCAATTATTCATTCTGAAATTAACTCGATTCTATAGAATATATAATATTGTTCAAAACGATCTTTTATGGAAAAATAGCATGAAATCCTTAATTCTTCCATCTCTCACGTTGTTCATCATTGCACTGTGGGTTCCCCAACCACTTCATGCCGCGCAGGGTTATGGTCAAGGTTGTAGCGTATTCAAACCCTGTGGCGTTGGGCTGAGTTGCCATCCCTTAATGCAGAAGTGTTTTCACGAACCACGGCTCGAAGGAGAACCATGTATGGCTGGGTTTGGATGTGCCGAGGGATTAACTTGCGAGGCAAGCAGCCTAGAATGCCGGGCTCCTGGTAAGGTCGGTGATCCGTGTCATGCAACTCGACCCTGTGGTGATGGATTGAGCTGCCAACCGGGAGTTCAAAAATGCTATCACGTCCCAAGGCAAAAGGATGAACCCTGTTGCGTAGGCTTCGGATGTGCTCTTGGGCTACAGTGCGATGGAATGTCGCTTATCTGCCGTGAACCTGGGAAGGAGGGTGACCGATGCCACCTCACGCGTCAATGTGGCCAAGGTCTCAAGTGTGAGGCTGGATCAAATCAATGCAGACCAGTCAAGCCTAATTTGGTGGTGAAGATCAATATGGATTGTGGTTCGCAGTTGGCCAAGCTGGAAAACACATTATCCTTGTTTGCCTATAACCTTTTCTTAATCTTTCCTAGTAAACATATGGGTTCCAACCCAAGGCGAGCCATTGAGATTCCCAATTGGATCAAACAGAATGGTTCGCAGTTTGACGTGGTCGTTTTTTCAGAAGCCTGGCTCCACCCCGGGACGGTTGCCAGCGGAATGGGTCTAGCCGGCTTCTGTAATCATGTATATGACAAACGGGAAATGAATGGTAGCGGCCTTGCCATCTACTCCAAGTATCCCATTGAGGATTACGACTTCTTAAATTTTGGCGCCTACAGTACTGGGGCAGATTCGTTGGCGGACAAGGCCGTCCTTTATGCAAAAATCAATAAAGAGGGAAAGCGGTTTCATGTCTTTGGAACGCACACCAACGCTGAAGTCGACCAGTTTGAGACACGTGTTCAGCAGTACGGCATCATCCGCAATTTTATCAAGTCGAAAGTAATCCTAAAGGATGAACTCGTACTAATTGCCGGAGACCTCAATGAGGATCGAATCCATCAAGCGGACAAATATGACACTATGCTCAATGAGGTCTGGGCGGAGGATATTCCGTTAGATACCTCAGGTGGACTGTATTCTTATGATGGAAAGGAAAATATACTCGCCTCCGGTGATGATCGGGAAGCACTCGATCACGTACTCCATGTGACTGATCCAGATATCAGCGCGACTGTCATTTTGCCGGAGTCCAGTTGCAAGTACATCAAGCCGAAGGCAAATTATTTAGATTTCATCAACCGGGATCTCAGCGACCATTATGCGATGGGATGTACAATCAAATGGGATTCTTTGACCTCCGTTGCAAATAGCAAAAACTTTCCTCAAGAGAGGCTTATAGAACCTAATAAAATTGATGTCACCAATATACCACTGGATGATGCCCTTTTGATGGGGGATCATCAAGCCAAATGGCGTGTTATCGTTTTTACCGATCCTGATTGACTCTTATGTGCAATGCTTCATCAGGTGATGAAGAAGATCATACAGATGAGAAAGGACATTGCTTTCTATATAAAAATATTTCCACCCAAGCGACATACCGAGGCCTATGAAAAATCAAAGTCTATCGTTTGCGAAAAATCGCTTACACTGCTTAGGGATGCCTTTAAAAAGAAGGAACTCCCTAAACCAAATTGCGAAACTTATGCTGTTGATGAAAATATGAAACTCGCCCAAGAATTAGGTATTAACACTGTTCCTATTATAATTCTGCCTGATGGGAGGCTCCTCCCAGGATACAACGATACTAAAACCCTTATCAACCTGATTGGGAATTGACACTTGGATTAGGCCTATTTCATCATTATTTCACTTTCAGAAAAACCTCAAAGCAAATATTTGTGCACTAAACAACCCGTTTTTTGACACTTCCATCCTCTTCTAAGATTTGAAATTCCAGCTATAATCAAAGGCTTGAAATGGTAATCGTTAAAAGATACTTTTCAAAGTCAATTTTTCTTATTGACAAAATTACCATTTTTATTATCTTTGATTCTACAATCTTAATAAAACTTTGATAAGTTGCCACCCAAGTATGCAGTTATCTTTTTTTTCACTCATCTCAGACCTCTCTTTAAAACCTTTTAGATGGGTTGTTCCAAAGATGATCCGGTTTGGCATGTCAGGGGGACGTCATGAGGAAGTTATGTTCTTAAGAGGATCCGACTCTAAAAAGGAAGAAGAACTTTCCGGAAAGAATCGCTTCTTGAGGATCCTTGCAATCCTGTTGCTCCTATTTTTTCTAAATACGGGCTGTGCTCATTATCCAATTAATCAACCTCTCAAACAGATTGACAGGCAGACCGGTTACCGCGCGAAGTTCAGAGGTGTCCCAGGAAACTCAGAAGCACTCCTCTTTTACCTCACCTTTTCAGGTGGTGGAACGCGTGCGGCAGCTTTAGGTTATGGCGTCCTGGAGACACTGAAAGAAACCATGGTCATGATCGACGGGAAGGAGCGGCGCCTCCTCGATGAAGTGGACGTCATCTCAGCTGTCTCCGGAGGAAGTTTTACAGCAGGCTATTATGGCCTATTCGGAGAAGGCCTTTTCCAGGATTTCGAGCAAAAATTTCTGAAGAAGGACATCCAGGGCCCCCTCGCCACAAGATTGCTTCTTGACCCTATCCATTGGCTCCGACTTGCTTCCGAAAACTTCAGTCGAAGTGATGCCGCAGCGGAGTATTATGATCGTTATGTATTCGACCACGGTACTTTCGGGGACATGGCGGCTCGCAAGGGACCGCTGATCCTCATCAGTGCTACAGACATAATCAGGGGAACCCTTGTGTCCTTTACCCAGGAGAACTTCGATCCTATCTGTTCTGATTTGTCACGGTTCCCTGTGGCTAGGGCAGCCGCAGCCTCCACTGCCTTACCTGCAGTCTTTAGCCCCATCACACTTCGGAATTATGCAGGGCAGTGCGACTATCACCCTCCTGGAATCATAGAGCGTGTGATGACGGAAGCGGATGTTTCAAAGCGCCAGTATCACCTCATAAACGACATGATGATTTACCTCGACCCTGAGAAAACACGGTATATCCATTTGGTCGATGGTGGAGTATCTGATAACCTCGGCGTGCGGGCTATTCTGGATCGAGTCCACGCCCAAGGAGGGTTTTGGGCGACGCTGAAGCGGTCGAAGCAGGAGGCTGCTCGGAAGATTGTTTTTCTTGTGGTAAACGCTGAAACGGAAGTGGATGATCAGTGGAGCCGATCTTCGAAGCCACCTCCTCTCGGGACTGCGATTGAGTCCTACACCTCCATCGTTAACACACGATACAACTTTGAAACCATCATGTTGCTCAGGGAAAGCTTTGGCCCATGGGCTGAAGAGATCCGGAAGGGCAGGTGTGGGGACCAACCAATCTTGCTGGACCCTGGAGCTTGCGGGGATATTCAGTTTTACCTGATTGAGATCAAATTTGACAATATCCGAGACAAGGACTTGCGGAGACACTTTAAGAGATTCCCCACCTCGTTTAAGTTGGATCCAATAGAGGTGGATCAGTTGCGTGCGGTTGCCAAAAAGTTGCTTGAAGAATCACCCGAATACCAGCGCCTCCTCAAAGACCTACGTTGAGAGGTCAAGAATGTTAGAGAAGTTGTCAATACTTTAATTGGTAATCATCTATGTTTTTTATGACATATCCTCGTTACCATACTGGGTTTTTCCCATTGGCGACAAGCTTCTGTCTGTTTTTGCCGTCTGATGTCACAGCGCATATGCAAATCCCTCCTATGCCGCACTGCTCATCACCATAGGTCCAATAAACAATAAACCTCCCGCCGGGAGAAAAGTATGGATCAAGTGCATCCTTAACGATGATGGAATCATTGCCACTTTTCGTGTCGAGCACATGTACCTCGTTGAAGCCGCTCCCCTGAAGTCGATCATAACCATAAGCCAAGTGACGTTCATCGGGATGCCAGGATAACCTGGTGGCACCGCGGTTATGGCGACTACCTCTATGTGTCGGTTCGTCATACGAGGCAACCACTGCGAGTCTTTTCACCTCCCACCCGCTCGGGGGCTCTCCTTCTGATCCGTTTTTCGCCTCGGCGATCCAGATGTCTCCATTACGGGTGAAAGCCAGTTTTTTCCCCGAGGGCGACCATGCCGGGTGTGCGTGGTCTGTAAAGAAGAAACTCGTGCCGCCTTCGAAAAGATCATATCGTACGGTGGCCTTGCCTGGCTCTGTTCCGCTCAGGCGAATATCAAATATGGAACTTCCGACTATGATACCCCTGGCCGCTTTTCGTGTAGGGACAATTCCTCCCGTTCCATCAACGCGCTCGGGCTTGAATACCTCCTTATGGGAAAATGTGAGTGAACCATCCCTTGGGTGCCAGGAGATGCTGATGCCCAAATCAGAAAACCAAGACTCGCGATTTCGCTCATAATCCTTCCACTGCGATGTAATAGGGCGCTGTTTGCTTCCGTCGGCCATTGCCACCCAGATGTTATTTTGGCGAACAAACGCTATCTGAGACTTATCCGGAGACCATGACGGTGTTTGCCCGTTTTCGATGATGAGCCTCTGATCCGTTCCATCGCCGTTAGAAACCCATATATTGTTGTCGCGAACAAATGCCAGTTTCCAAGGTCGAAGGGTTCCAGATAAAGAGAGATATTGGTCCTCTGCCATGGCAAAGCTGGTAAGCTCTATAAGGAACAAGGTTATGATTAAGAATCGCGTCATATTATAAAAAACCCCTTTCATCTCATTTCCGTCTTGAACGAGTCGTGATATTGTTACATGCCATTTCGATATTCTTAATCTGCAATACGAAAAGTATTCCAAAATTCCTGAAATTGCTTTTCCGCCTTCTCATATTCCTTCTTGATCTCCAGTAAGTCCCTTTGATGAATTTCTCCTGATTTCGATTTTCTTTGCGCCAACTCGTATGTTAACTTCTTTATAAGATATTCCTGTTTTAATAGTGTTCCTTTAATAGCTTCCACATGATTGACGAAACCCAGATTCTGCATTTCCCAACTCGTATTTCCTATTTTACCCAACGTTTCTTTAGGTATTTTATTAGCCGCTGTCTCTGTGAGTTTTTTAAAACTATCCAATGCAGATTTAATTGTGGCCAGGCGTTCCAGCGAGTTTTTGGAAGAAAACCTTTCATGAAATGTATAGTCAGCTGGTTCATCAGGATTCAGAGATTTTAAATCCAAATCACCATATGCAGGAAAACTGATAGCGACGATCGAACAAATAATTAGTATACGCAACATACTTACCCCCTTTCATATCCTTAACGGAAAGGCTCACTCGTAACCAGGTTTATCGGCGACGATCTTCCCCCGAAAAAGTGGACACAACTTAGTTCACCACTTTCAACTTATACTCTTTTGGAGTATGGCAGTCAATGCCAAGATGCAGAAAGGGCTTGGTGAGTGATTTGGGAGAAATCCCAAATTCTACTTGACATTCAACACCCTTTTTCATATTAACTTATCCCAAAGCGAGTTCTTATCAAAGAAACATAATTCCTTTATGCTGTTTCGCCTTATGAAGAGGCCGTCAAAAGGGAATTACTAGAGATTAAAAGGAGGTCCTATCATGCCACGGATCATTTTAGCAATTCTATTCATTCTCACGTGCATCTCAGGCTGTGCAACCCGCGCTCCCAATCAGGACGCCGCGCCTCGTGGGGTCTCACGGTCTAATCCGTCCTCGAAAGTGTACCTGCCAAGTGAATACACGGTAACCGGATTGATCCATAAAGGTTGTGTGGAGTTCCGGGATCCAGAGGAGATTGTTAGCAAAGGCCCAATTACCAAGGTCGAAGTGGCTTTTGGCGGATTCATTCACGGAATTCGCCTCTATTACGGCCGGGACGGTCAAGGTCTCTTTCACCTCGGCCCAGGAGAAAACGAGCTACCAGGTCGGTCCATATGGAGGGTCCCAGAAGGTGAGAGAATTGTTCGCATTGAAGGGGAAATTGCCGGCCATTATATAAGCCGTCTTAGATTCTTCACCAACAGAGGAACGGCGTCTCCCCAATTCGGGGGAGAGGCTGGAAAGAGCTTTGTTGTCAATGAGCCAGGCATCGGGGGGTTGAGAACCATCAGCGGGCATGTCAATAAAATGAGACAAAGCGCCAAAAGCATTCACCGCGCCGTCACCAGCATGACGTTTCATTTCGGCGCACCCTCCTACATCAAAGATATTAAATATGACCTCGCCGCGCTCGAGGCCGCCAGTCTCAAAGCGGTTCCAGAGCGGCTGGCACAGCAAGAGATACCAAACAGAACTTCAGTTGAACAATCAGTTGAATACAAAGACACGAAGAAGGTGACCACGACAAAGACTCTAACATTCAAGGCCACAGCCGGGTTGAAGTTTGGAGCTGAGGTCTCAGCAGGATTGCCAGGAGGAATGGTTGGAGCTAAGGCAAGCTTTGAACTGTCTGCTTCTACCGAATTGGGCAATTCGTACGAAAACAAAAGCACGCAGGAGGTGTCTTGGTCTGTTCCCGTCAGGGTACCGCCAGGCAAGAAGATCATCGCAGTTTCGACGGTCAAGCGATACAAAGCCACTGTGCCCTTCACGTACACGGTTGCCTGGTATTGGGGAACGAGGGACAATATCCTAAGTGAAGTTACGCTACCTGGGGTATACGAGGGTGTCCACGTTGAGGACCTAAAACACGACTTCAGGGAGGTATCCCTCGAGTGAGGTTGCCTTGCATGACGCCGACGATCTGCCCTTGATCGTTGGCTTTTTTTCGAGAAATTTTGGACTGAACATTCCAGAGACCTGACCTTTCAGGTTTGTCCTTGAATATATGTTTGGATGGAGGATACCAATGAAGTGGGTGTTCGTAATCGTGGCGATTGTATTATCCACTTCAACTGCTTACGCCGATTTCTTTTACAAGCTGGTAGGCTACGAATGTGATGAAAAGGCAAAAGCAGTTATTCTCACGTATACCGGTGCTCTTAACGAAGCCGGAAAGAAAATGATGAAAAACAAAGGCCCCCGGCAATGGGATCCCTGGTCGCTTATTGTTAAAGATAAGAAAAATAGAAACTATATAGGTTCACACAAAACCGTTAACGGCCAATGCCAGCTAAGTGATGGCATCTACGAAATCACGATCGGCCCGTTGCCCGGCAACGCCAACTTGCAGGGCATGTGCGGCGGGTTTATGTCCGCCTGGGCCGAAGTGAGACGAGGCTCAGAAATAGTGTTGCCTCATCATGCTTTTGAATTCGGTGACTGTCACGTTGCACAACCAGTGACTACGAAGATCATCATAGAAGCAGGTGGCAAGGAACCTGTTATTAAGAAAGTCCCTTGGGATGACTTCTATAAATAGGACATCCTTTCTGTCTCCACAGGTCTATAGATGGCTCTGCATCTTTGTTTATTTCAATCGCAAACCTTCACCAAACTCTACCTGCCGCTTATGAATAGGTGTTATTCGGTTCTCCGGACTCAAGGAAGTGGTTTGGCTTGGAGTTGACCACAAGCCGCTGAAATCTCCTCCCCTTTACTCGTTCGGATAATGACCGTAAGGCCCCCCTCCATTAAGATTTCTTGAAACCGTTTTACTTTCTCGTCCAAAGGCCTTTTAAATGGAATCCCCTGGGCTTCGTTCAGGGGGATGAGATTGATCTTGGAAGGAATATTTCGCAACATTCTCAGCAGTCTCTTTGCATCCCGTAGAGAATCGTTGATCCCATCGACCATCACATATTCAAAGGTGATACGGGCTCTTGGTTTTAAAGGAAAATTGCGACACATCTCCAGGATCTTCTTTAATGGATAACGTCGGTTAACAGGCATCAATTGACTTCGGGTTTCTTCGTCTGAAGCGTTGAGTGAAATGGCCAGGCGGAATGAAATCTTTTCTTTCGTCAGTCGTTCCAACTCTGGGAGAAGACCTACTGTAGATAAAGTGATCCTTCTTGATGAAAATTTGAAGGCATCGGGGTGATGCATCAGGTGAATCGCCTTGATGGTATTGTCATAATTTGAAAGAGGTTCTCCCATCCCCATCAGAACAATATTGGTGATGGAGGATTTCCCCTCTATTGTTTCCCTCGCACCTAAAATCTGATTGACAATCTCAGACGCCGACAAATCTCTTTTCCATCCCATTTTACCTGTTAGGCAGAAGCGGCATCCAAAGGCACACCCCACCTGGGTCGAAAGACAGAGGGTGAGACGCCTTTTATCTGGAATCAGGACACTTTCGATCCGGTTTCCATCTTCGAGTTGGAATAAGAATTTTTTTGTCCCATCCCTCGCTTGTTCCACCTGCAAGGGATGAAGGGTTGAGACATAACTGACCTGATCTAACTCCTGACGGAATCTCTTTGAAAGGTTGGTCATCTCATCGAAGGAATGAACCCCCTTCTGGTAGAGCCATCTCAAGATCTGGATACTTCGGTAGTGTTCTTTCCCAAAGGTCGCGAGGAATTCATTGAGTTCGGGAGGGCTTAAATTCTTAAGGTCGACCTTTTCTGATGGAGCTTTTTTCAATATTCAAACATCTCCAATGAGTTAAAGAAATAACTGATCTCAAAGGAGGCTGTCTCAGGGGCATCAGATCCGTGAACCACATTCCTCTCAATATTGGTCGCATACTGACGCCTCAGCGTCCCCTCCTTAGCCTTTTGAGGGTCAGTGGCACCCATCAATTCTCTTGTTTTAGAAATAGCGCCTTCCCCCTCCAGCACCATCACCACCGAAGGGCCGGAGGACATGAACGTGGTTAAACTATCGTAAAAAGGTTTGCCTCGATGAACTGCATAAAATCCCTCCGCCTCTTTCTTTTCCATGGAGATCATCTTTAATCCGACCACTTTTAATCCGTGATCTTCAAAACGTTTAATGACCTCACCGATCCGATGTTTCTGAACTCCATCCGGTTTTACAATGGATAATGTCCTTTCCATATCCTCCTCCTTTAGCCCCAATTATAAGCGTTTAATCTATCTTTCACAAACCTTAAATGTCAATGGAATTCCTCCAATATCCATTGACAAAGAGGTCATCGATGTCCTATTCTGAGTTCATCTTTCGGATAAGGAGGAGTTGATGGAAGGCGGAGAACGAAAGAGTTACGAAGTAATTATTATTGGGGGAGGACCTGCAGGCCTGACCGCAGGTCTCTATACATCCAGGTCGAGGCTTCATACTCTCCTTATTGAGATCGGCCTTTTAGGAGGGCAGATGACCACCACAGAGGTCATCGAAAACTATCCAGGTTTTCCACAGGGAATTACAGGAGATGAATTAAGCCGTTTGATGGAAGAGCAATCGAAACGATTTGGTCTGGAAGTGGTTTCCCATGAAGTGGTGGAAGTGAAGCTGGAAGGGGAGAAGAAAATGGTTAAGACTGAGGAGTCAACCTATCTCTGTGAAACCTTGATTATCTGTACCGGTAATGAATGGCGCAAATTGGGAGTTCCTGGCGAAAAGGAATTTACAGGCAAAGGGGTTTCTTATTGTGCTACTTGCGATGGGGCTTTTTTCCAGGATTCTCAAATTATTGTAGTAGGAGGAGGGGATTCGGCACTCACCGAGGCTCTTTTTCTCACTAAGTTTGCCAAAGAGATTACGATCATCCATCGAAGAGATGCTCTGCGAGGAACGAAAATCTATCAGGAAAGGGTCTTTGCAAACCCGAAAATAAAATTACTCTGGAATTCGGTGGTGCAAGAGATCAAAGGAGATTCAGTGGTTCAATCCGTCCTCGCAAAAAATGTTAAAACGGGAGAAATGAGTGAATTGAAAACCGAAGGTGTTTTTCTTTTTGTAGGACTGTCGCCGAGAACTGAATTCTTAAAAGGTTTGGTCAACCTTGATGCGGCAGGATATATAATCACAGGTGAGAACGGTGAAACTTCAGTGGAGGGTATCTTTGCTGCCGGAGATTGCAGGAAAAAGTTGTTGCGGCAAATTGCCACTGCCGTCGGGGATGGAGCGACGGCTGCCTTCGCTGCAGAAAAATATTTAGAGGGCCGGAAATAAAACTCAAACGCCATGATTGAAAGGATAAAAATCAAGGTTCAAGGAATTGGAATTTGGATATTCTTTTCTCTCATTTTTTTGGGAATTCTAACCCTACCTATTATTCTGATGGGCCAAGAGGTGAATAGAGAAGGATGGGCTATTCCTGATTTAAAAGGTCTCATCCCTTATTCGATACAGGTGAACCAAGTGGATGGAGTGGAGAAGATGGTTGAAAAATTTTTTATCCCTGATGGAGGACATATCGCAAGGATAAGAGGAAATGGTAAGACTTTTGCGTATGCAGTCGATAGCGATAGAGAACCACCCATCGACTATCTTATACTCGATCCAGATGGATTTGGAAAATTTACACAAAAATTTAGGTCTGAGGATTTATATAAGATCCCTGAGTGGGTCTCCCATTAATCTCACCCTGTCGGTATAGACATTCCCCACTAAAATTTTTGTTGTCTATAGCAAAAAAAGGCACTTCATATCAATATTTAAAAATCCTAAAACTAAATTTATCCCATAGAAATCAATAGGTTTAACGAATATAGTTTGTTTGGCATTGAAAATGCAATTTATAGATAACAAAGCCAAACCAAGAGTAATCATAGGGAGGTATTGAGGATGACCATTCGAAGACTCTGCAAATTTCATCGGGATACTGGATCGATTCATAAAGGCCAGAGCGCTGGGTATTGTGATCTTGACTGTGAGCAAACGATTTGTGACGGAGATATTGATTTATGTGGGAAAACCGATTCTTTAAAGAGGTATCTCTTTGCACAAATGAAAAAGGAAGGTGGTTTGGAATGGGAGAGAAAAAGAAATGTCCTCTTTTCAGAAAACCAGAAAGTCTGAGTATGGGGAAGGGGATCGGTTACTGCGACATGGATAGTAGTAATACGACCTGTGAAGCAGATGTCATATTTTGTGAGAGGCCTGATGCCTTGAGGGGTTACCTCCGAAAAAAAATAGAAGAATTCTATAAGAAAAAGGACTGATGTTTTCCTGCCTCGAGAGCATTTGCATTGCCCCCGCTCTCGCGTGTACAAGCCTTCCGCAACAGGACGATTCATTACATTATCCTTATTTTTTCGATTACAAAAGCTAATAAAATCAATAATATTTTTTGTGATCAATAATCATTATGTGTTATTATTAATGATACTATGTTTTTAAAAATGATAAAAATGATGGAGGAGGTGAAACCAAGATGAGAGAGAATGTAGAAAAGGCATTGCAGAAGATCCGGCCTTCCCTTCAAGCCGATGGAGGGGATATCGAGTTGGTCGATGTCGTAGACGGGATTGTGAAGGTCAGATTGACCGGTGCTTGCGGTGGTTGCCCCATGTCACAAATGACTTTAAAGATGGGGGTGGAGAAAGTCCTTAAACAGCAAGTTCCAGAAGTAAAGAGCGTTGAGACCGTTTAAGGCTGTTAGAGGGGGGCGTTCTTAGCGAACCCCCCTCAAGGAGTGTAAGATGGAAATGAATCGTCTTACCCCTCAAGCGGTAACTATTTTAGAAAAAAGGTATTTGAAAAAAGATGCGTGGGGTAAAACCATCGAATCTCCCGAAGAGATGTTCCGGCGTGTGGCTAGAAATATTGCTGAGGCCGAACGATGTTATGGGCATCAGAGCTCTCCTGAAGAGCTTTCAGAGATTTTCTTTCGGATGATGGCATCCTTAGACTTTCTCCCTAACTCTCCCTGTCTGATGAATGCGGGGAGAGACCTTCAACAATTAGCCGCCTGTTTTGTCCTTCCCATTGAAGATTCCCTGGATTCCATCTTTGAGACAGTGAAACAAACAGCCCTTATTCATCAAAGTGGAGGGGGAACAGGCTTCTCCTTCAGCCGATTGAGACCGAAAGACGATGCCGTTCAATCCACAGGAGGGATAGCCAGTGGCCCAATTTCCTTTATGAGGGTTTTCAATATGGCCACAGAGGTTATTAAACAAGGGGGTACAAGGCGAGGGGCGAACATGGGAGTCTTGAGGGTCGATCATCCTGATATCGTGGAATTTATCACGATCAAAAAGAACCTGAAGGAAATGGATAATTTCAACTTATCGGTGGGGATCACAAAAGTATTTATGGAAGCCCTTGCGAAAAATGATGAATATGATCTGATCAACCCAAGGACAAAGAAACCTATCAGACGCATCAAGGCCAAAGAAATATTTGAGGAACTTGTGAGTGCGGCTTGGGAGACCGGGGACCCAGGAGTCTTATTTTTAGATCGCATTAATGAGGCGAATCCCACCCCGCAATTGGGAGTGATGGAAAGCACCAATCCATGCGGTGAAGTCCCCCTCCTTCCTTTCGAACCTTGTGTCTTAGGCTCGATTAACCTTTTAAATATGCTGAAAGAGAAGGATGGGAGATGGGAAGTTGATTTTGACAAATTAAGAATAATCGTCAGGCAGGCCGTTCATTTTTTAGATAACGTCATTGATATGAACCAGTATCCACTACCCCAAATTTCTCAGATGGCTAAAGGCAATAGAAAAATAGGTCTCGGGGTGATGGGATTAGCGCATTTCTTTATTCGACTGGGCGTTGCTTATCATTCTCAGAAGGCTTTAGAGGTGATCAAGGGTCTCATGAGTTTCATTCAATATCAAGCCCGGGAACGGTCGATGGAACTCGCTGAGAGGAGAGGGGTCTTTCCAAATTTTAAAGGCTCCATTTACGATAAACCCGACGGAATGAAGTTAAGGAATGCCACCCTTACAACGATCGCTCCAACGGGGACCCTCAGCCTTTTGGCCAACTGTTCAAGTGGCATCGAACCTCTCTTTGCGATTCAATATTCTCGAAGGGCTTTAGAGGATATGGAATTTCAAATCACAGATCCCATTTTTGTCGAGTACGGAAAGAAAAGTGGATTTTTAAATCCTGAATTAATCGCATCCCTCTCTGAGGGGATCAGTCTTCGGGAGTTACCCCAAGTTCCAAAAGATGTGAAAGACCTTTTCATCACTGCTTTTGAAATTGCTCCGGTTTCGCATATCAAGATTCAAGCGGCTTTTCAAGAGTATACAGATAACGCTGTGTCGAAAACGATCAACTTTCGAAGGGATGCGACCAAGGAGGAGGTGAGGGAGGCCTTTCTGATGGCTTATCAGGAACGATGCAAAGGCATTACGATTTACCGAAGCGGGAGCAAGCCGAGTCAAGTGTTAGCCTGTGGAACGAAACAAATCTGTTAAAAATAAATTCGAAATCCGAAGCACGGGCGAAGCATCCCGCAGGGATCAATTCGAAACAAGCACTAATATTCAAAATACTAATTTTCTAAACATAAATTTTTAGAGTTTTAAGTTATGGATTTCGGGTTTGTTTCGAGTTTCGATATTCGAATTTCGGATTTTTAAGTAGAAGATGTATCCTATTGTAGACCCAGAAAAATGCAATGGTTGTGGAAACTGTGTTGAGATCTGTCCCAGCGAGGTCTATGAAATCGAATCAGACAAATCAAATCCTGTTCATCTAGGAGACTGTATTGAATGCTGGGCCTGTGTCACCCAATGTCCGACGGAATCCATCCAACTTCATGAGGATTGACATTCCTCAGATTCCTTTCATGTTCATCTTTATTAACAGTCTCAAAATAGCAACAACATCGATTTGTAAAATCTCCACTGACCTTCCTTTGCCTGCCCTCGGCAGGGAAAACATACCTAATGGAGGGATTATCCCACTTTGGCCAAGAGGGGTGGGGGGAGATTTTCCAATGCTTATGTCAATTCAATTCTGAGACAGTTAATAACTTAAAAATCACTTGAAAAAAAAGATTGGCTTTTCTATGATGAGGGTAAGATTTCAATTCTTTAAGAGATTATTACTTTAAATCAATTTG
>Ga0209450_10000595_pt1 | contig 18408 bp, 14 predicted proteins | sample FrelakmetLWP11LW_FD_187149 | JGI IMG/M metagenome (GOLD analysis project Ga0209450, IMG submission 187149) | Freshwater lake sediment microbial communities from the University of Notre Dame, USA, for methane emissions studies - LWP11 LW (SPAdes)... | ecosystem: Environmental > Aquatic >...
GAGCTCGCGATCCGTGCGATCGATAATCGTTTGAACTGTTTTGTGCGGGTATTCCAGTAATTCAATGCCAGAAAGGAGCCGCTTACCAGGAGCGTCGGTGGAATCAACCAGAAAAATTGACCTAGCTGCGGGGCTTTCAGAAACTGTACAATGGGTTGCTGCAGCATAAAAAGCAGGGGAATCATTGTGATGCTGATTACAGCTACCAGAACCATACACAACCCGAATATGTTTGCTGCTTCTTCGTCAGATTTTGGGAGGACAATTGCTAATTCATAACGAAGACAGACAAGGACACCGAGAATGCCGGTTATCGAGGTGAAAAGTGCAACAAGACCAAATGCTTCCGGACCATAGAGACGGGTGATAATCGGGGATGCGAGCGTGGTGATAATAAGTGAGACGGTCGTGCCAGTAACGAGGGTGAAGACATCTTTTGAGAAGCGGGATTCGCTCATGGATTGACTTTTCCCCTTGATTCACAGGTCTCTTCAAGAACCTCTGCAAACTTTCCTGCCATTTCCCGGTGACTGTATTTCTCGATTTCCGGAATAATGCCAGAAAAATTGACTGACCCGTTTTCCTTGTATTCCCGGTATAATTGTAATATCTGGTCCCTGATCTCTACATCTGATGCCACGTTTACTCCGGCTTGTGTCTGAAGGAGTAAATCTGTAACCACGCTCCCGTGAAGGCCTATTGCAAGGACTGGTCTTCGTGCTGCAAGATAGTCAAATATTTTTCCGGTATAAATTCCTTTTTCACGTGGATCATTCCAGGTCAGGAGAAGGAGAACTTGAGACTCACGTTGTTTCTGAATAGATTCTTCCCGGGATATGTGTCCGTGTATCTGAACAATGTGTTCCAGGTTATACTTGTTAACATCATTAATTAACCAGCTTTCATGATTACCAAAAAAATGTACTTCGATTGTTGCGGGATCAAGCATTTTTTCATCTATAAGGGCTTTCAAAACCCTGAAAAGCGGCTCAGGCTCCTGCCGTCCCCTGTATACATAACCGGTATAAGTAATACTGAATTTCTTGGTCAGGGGAATTTTCGGATTTACCTGGGTGGGATCGTACCCGTTTGTAATGGTAAATACTTTTTTATTTTTATGTAATTCTTTCAATTTTTCTGATAAAGGGCAAGAGGTAGTGGTAAGGGCATTTGCGGAGGATACCGTGTCAAGTTCAAGTCGCTTTTCAAAAAAATGCCTGATCCCAGAATAGCTATAATAATGGTTCTGGGTCCATAAATCACGAAAATCTGCGATCCAGGGGATTTTTTTCCTTTTTGCCAATTCTTTGGCAATGATATGGGATGTAGGAGGATTCATAGAACTGATTATTGCATCAAAATGAACTTCATGTAATAATTCATCACCTTTTTGAATGGCAGATACCGACCAGTCGATGGTTGGGTCTGGGTAGATGAAAATTTCCTCCCAGAGATGTACCAGTCTGTCAGGGATCGATTTTTTTTCCTTATGAGTGGGTACATTATAGTGTTCTTTCCATGTTTTATGTACTGGTAAACCCATTCGTTTTTTCCATACACTATATGCATCCTCATAGGGCGTTTCAAAAATTCTCTCTGTTTTTTCCGGTCCTTCAGAAGTTTTTACCGTTAAAACAACCGGATTCCATCCGAATTCGGGAAGATATTTTACTAACCCACGCAACCGTACGGCAGCAATGGATGATGACTGGTTAAAAAAAAAAGTTATGATGAGTACATTTCGCACGTTTTTCCCCCCTGCTACTGATGTGAAATTAAAAATACCTCGAGATTTCTGTTTGAATACACCTGTTGAACTTTAGGATCTGTTTTTAACCGTTCAAAGTCCTCGGCGAGAAAACGCCAGTTACTTTTAAATTCCGGATACATATTGGGATAAAAATCTCTTCCAAGATCATCCAGTAACACATATTTTGAGGTATAGGATAAATTACCCCAGAGTGATGCATTTTGATAGCCAAAATGATCAGCTGGTACCGTATATTTATATTGATAATAAATATTTAATCTTGGAGCCGACGGGCCATAGATTGCATCATAAAACCGGTTTGAAACTGATCCTAATTCCAAAACGGGTATGGAGGTATCCCGGTATAAGAAAAAGGTATTCATGCCGGTATAATCAGTTCTTGGTACTTGTTGATTGGCAGATTTGGTAAGTGGTGAAAGGAAGAGTGTAAAGACCGAGAAATAGGTGATACAACCAATGATAAAACATATCCCGGCCAGTTTTAGTATGGTCTTACCGGTAATTGACCTGTCATTGGTTTTATATAAAAAGAGATAAACTCCCGTCGGAATAATCAGCAGAGAGAACAAAGTTGCAAAAGCATATACCCTTCCAAAACCAAAACTGCCATTGGAAACCAACAAGGCGATCGATACCATCAGTAAGACGATATATCCCATTATGGAAAATCCCCGGTAAAAGTCTGGTTTTATCCGGTGATTTTTGATTGATATAAGTATCAATCCTATGCAAAGAAACGTTAAAATCCCCAGCAAAATCGTTTTCCCGTAAAAATTAAAAATCAGGTTTATCAGATAAACCGGATCGGGATTTACCTGAGAAATGAGATTAACATTTCTTTCCAGCTCTGACTGGGTTTTAATATCTCCCAAAAAATGGCTGATAATTGGTTCAACAATCTGAGTTGCCATTCTGAGATAGGTTGACCAGATTGAGAACACGGCGATAACAAAAAGAAGGGTATAGGTATAATTTACTTTTTTTAAGATCCTGTTTTCATATTTTTCCTGGATATACTGGACGATTTGCATAAAGAATAAGAGTAAAATAATCATGATGGTAACGAGGGGATGATAAAGAACGATAAGGAAGCTCAACAGCAGGAGTAAAAAATTATATTTATTGGTATTTACTCCCTGATACATCTTAAAGGCCAGATATAAAAACAGGGGTATTAAAAAAGCCGATTGTGCATTCGGTACGAAAGCCAGCTGACCATTTCCCCCCAATAAGAGTGAGGATACTACCACGAACATCAGTAGTTCAAATTGAGAAGGAAAAATTATTTTCCCTACATAATACATCGATAAAATAAAAAAAAGGGAAAAAACCGGAGGAATGATAAGAGTTACATCAGCAAGCGGGAATCCGCTTATCAGATGAACAATTACTCCAAGTATATGATCAACAGGATAATGATTTGTTCCGATGCTGGATGTGCCAAGGATTTCCTTCATGTATCCGATATGGGTAAGGACATCACCACTGCCATATATATAATAGCCTCTGATAACCGGTAAGAAGAGTAATATGGCGTTTGATAGCAGAATTGCACACAACCCAAAGACCCAGTAATTTTTTTTGGATTGGGTAACCGCCGATCCAAGAATAACAACAATTCCACAAAAAATGGCTGAAAAGATGAGGATCCAGAAATATCCGGGATATGCATCATAGATTGAGAATTCGTACGATGCTGCTGGCCCTGCCTTTAGTAGTATAATCAGGATAAGAAGTATCAAAAAAAAACTGATAAGTGACATAATTTTAAAAAATCTGTCATGCCAAAGATTATTCGAAAACATGCTGGTATCATCCATTTTTTAAACAATATTCTATCTTCTTTTTATTTTTTAAAGAGTTAATTTTATGGCTCTGGTGAATTCATTTGTTACGGTACGAACTACAAAGCCCGGCACGACCCTTGTCCGCCCAGTCCCCCTCATTAATGAGAGATGGTGACGTCTTGTTGTCCGGGTTATCGTTTTTTTAGGGAAGCCCAAGCGGAAGGAGGGCAACCCCTGTTTTTACATTGCACGGTAATTGAGCATTTCTCCTGAAGTAATGTTATGCAAATAAGTTTAATGGGTTTTTTGGCCCTGTTTTAAAAACTTATGACTCATGTGAAGGCATTTTTTCTGTTGAAATTTTCCCTTCCACGCCAATCTGGCAGCTTCTGCGAATTCTCATGAAGAACCATGCAATGACCCACTGATATCTGCATAGAGCTTCTCGGTTCTTTTGGCAATTTCATCCCATGAGTAATTTTTTATCAATACTTTATTCAAATCTCCCATTTCCTTCCTTATACTATCATGTTCCATGAGAAACCTGATCGCCTCTTCCAGTTCAGAAGAATTTCCGGGCTGGCAAAGCAACCCGTTCTTACCATGAGTGATTATTTCGGGTATTCCGCTGATATTTGAAGCAATTACCGGAAGACCCGAAGCCATGGCTTCCAGAATGGCAAGTGGAAAACACTCGTATATTGAGGGAAGACAAAAAATATCGGCTGCCTTTAATACCCTCGCCTTATATTTTTTATCGCTGATGTATCCTAAAAACACTACATGGTTGTCCAGACCCAGTTGATGAGTCAGATCCTTTAATTCTTTTCCCTGAATCCCCGTCCCCATCAAAACCAGAAGAACCTCCGGATGCTTTCGGATAATACTGCTGAGTGCCTTTATAAGAAATTCCGGGCCTTTGTGCGGGGCCAAAAAACCCATAAATACCATGATCTGATGATCCTGGGGAAGACCGAGAATGTTTCGACATTCTTCTTTTGAGGAATTGACCGTAAAATCTTCGATATTCACACCATTTGGAATACACACTACTTTGTGTGAATATTTCTTCAAAAATCTGGATTCCTGGATATAGTGAGTTGATGGTGAAATAATAACTGCGGATTGTTCTAAGATTTTGTCAACAAGAAACGTGTTAAAGAACTGAGTAGCAAAATTTCTAAAAGCTCCCCCATAATTACTCACCCAATCCCCATGGTAGGTCAGAACCAGAGGTATCTTTTTCTTTTTAGCATAGTTTGATCCTATCACTGGATTTGGGGGAATATCAAAATGAACGTGAGCAATATCAACATCCTGGTTATGGATATTCAATATCATATTCAGGGATATGCTCGATGTATACAGGCTGAACGTCGTGCCAAATCGATAAATCTTCGGGTTGTTATTAACCTCTTCGGAGTCCTTTGCATCCTGAGAAGTGGTAAATATCCGGACATCCTGATCCCTTCCAGCCATTTTTACTGCCAGATTGTATGCAGCGATGGTAGAACCCCCAAACGAGTAATTCTCATAATTTTGATCATAAGGATACCTGATAACAAAATATCCGATTCTCATAAGGGGATCTCCTCTTCTCTTGTTGGTTTTTACTGATTTTTCCAGGACCGCGGGTTGCAAAACTTGTGGGAGAATACTGCTTGTGAAAATTAAATCTGGTTTGAATACACAACACTGTCGTTTTTCAGCAGTCGAAACAGGATTATCCGGACTCCGGTCCAGAGATAGTCTTCAATAATTACCTTGGTGTATTTTTTGATATATTTTCTCATATTTTTTTGAAAGGACAGACCAGGAATAATGTGCTTCAACATAGGATCTGGTATCCGGATTTCTCGATTCGGGATATCCCTGCTTCACTAATTTCAGGACCTGTTCTGCGATTTCCCGCTCATTTTTTGGATTAACAAAGAGTGCCAGATCAGAGAAACTCTCCCTTAATGCGGGAATATCTGATGTGATTACCGGCACATTAAAAAAGAGTGCTTCAAGAATTGCTGTAGGCATTCCTTCTGATAATGAGGGAAGAATAAATGCGTTTGCAATCCGGTAATATTCAACTAATTCTGAAAAAGGGACTCTTCCCCGGAATGAAATATATTTTTCAAGGTTCATTTTTTTTACTAATCCCTGCATACTTTCTGATTCAGGCCCGGAACCAACAATAAGCAAGGCAATATCCTGATCTGAAATATGATTCCGGATTTCTGACATGGCGCCGATCAACTGTTTTATTCCCTTTCGATAGGTGATTTCTCCAACGTATAACAGGACAAATTTACTGCTTAACCCAAAAGATTCCCGTAAGGTTGTGGTATCGATGGTAGGAGAATTTTCGAATGCTGAAATATCGATTCCATTGGGAATAATCCGGATTCTGTCTCTTTTCATTCCCAGGGAAGCAAGAAAATCTGCGTCGACTGCAGTGAGCGCAACACTACAATGAATATTTTTTACAATTTTTTTACCAATACTTGCTTCATAAAAATGCACCACAGTATCCTTAAAAAAACTTCCAAACTTCAGGTTTCCATGGTGTGTGAGGACAATGGGTTTTTTTATCCGGCTCTTTTTTATCCCCGCAAAGACACTCGAAAATGCATAAATATTGTGGATGTGAATGATATCAAAATTGTTGAAACCTTTTATTGAAAATAAACTATCCGGAGTAATCGGATTTCTCAGTAGTTCACCATAGCATGGTAACCGGGTTACCGTAATTCCCTTCATTTTTTCCGTCTTCAAACCCATAGGACTGTTTGAAGTAATTACATCAACCTGATGACCTTGCTTGACCAGATAGCTGCTTAAATTAAAAACATATTGTTCTACTCCTCCAGTATGCGGTAAAAAATAAGGAGTAATTTGTAATATCTTCATTGGAGAAACCCACGTTTTTATTCATTGATACGGGTGGAAAAATCAATTTTGCAGTAATACCTGTTGGTAATTTACGACTGCGGCGCCGTACTCCTGTTCTTAGATTATCTTCTGCACGGAATATCAAGGTTCCCCAGACCTCCGCTCTAAGACGGCAGGGCGGGCTGTCACGCAGTAATTCTTTACCGCATCTGGGTGAACTGCGGGCATGAAAATACACCTGGCGAGTATCCCCTGGGAAATCCGCGGGCTTTTAGTCAGGGCAATCTGGAGATCAGAACGCAATGGTCCTTTTTTTTAAAAATGGGGGATGTACCCTGTGAAGGTACCCCTACCGGCTGTTTAAAAGGTTTTTTAAAAAAAATTTTTCTGTTTATGTGCCTAATGAACTCGCTTATCGTAGATAGATACAACGGGAATGCCGTTCAGGTTTTTTTTGAAAACAGGTAAAGGAACCATTGAGGATTATTGGCATGAGGAAATGTGATGCGGAACGAAAAGGGATTAATCGGGGAACCAGATGGAGAATGGGAACGGGGGTACAGATTTTTATTAATTTTTTAATTTTAATTTGATTTTTCTTTGCAGGATCTCTATATAATTCGCTCTCCATTTCTCCATTGAATAATTTTCCATTACAAATTCATGACCCCTTAGATTTGGTTGCCAATTTTCTACCAAAGATGGGATCGAATCGGATAATTTTTTCAGGTTCTCAATTTTATGGGTATGGGGGAAATCGTAGGTCCATAAGACTTCAAGATTAAAATAGAGAGCTTCTAAAACACTCACTGATAATCCATCGTGTTTAGTATATCGAATAAAAAACTTTGAACGCTGATAGAATCCAGGCATTTTTTTTCTCTCAACTCTTGGGGAAAATAGTATATTTTTAGGCATTTTTTCAATAAAATCCGCGGGTATTTCAGTGAGATCAGGGCAGATAATTAAAAATTGATATTGGTGCCATCTGGTTGCAAGTTTTACTATTTTGTCCCCCCCATAAAAACTAAACCTGTTGAAAGGAACATAACTAAAAAAATCAATGTCTTTTATAACGTGACTATCCACCATTCCAAGAATATCAACATCAATGGAAGTGATAGGTACATAAGTTGCCTGAATCTGTAATTTTGATAATTCATCGACTAACCACGGAGCACTCACCAGATGAATTAATCCTCCCCTCTTCGTCTTAAACCAGTATAGGAGATCTATGAAAAAATACCTTATTCGTCGTATTTCTTGCTGTTGTTTTCTTTCTATCTCGTCAATAACATCCGTTCCTATCCAATGATTGATAATAAGTGGATTTTTTTTAATCCAAAAAAGAAAATATTTTTTTATGGAGGGACCTCGTGGACTGACCCAATAGATAATATCCGGGTTTTCTAATGTTTGAGAATTATCAACTTCAATTCCATCAAGGGTATTCAGGCAGTTAATAATAATATCATTACAGGAGACGGGCCCTTGATTTCCACAAACCGCTATTTTTATCCGTTTGTCCATTTATCTCCTTCTTGTTCGTTCACAATTTTGAGTTTTATACAATAAAAAATAATGTGATATCAAAAATCATGGGATGAAAAAGGCGAGATCTCGAGAAGTGCGTTATTACCTGTTCTGGGGTTCATCATAATTGGGGGCACCAGAGTGGCGGGGGCAAGCCGAAGGTGAAGCCTCCTGGAACGTTATGAGTTGGTGTTAAACTGGTAGTTTACCCAAAAGTAATTCCGCAAAGTTGCAGCATCTTTTAAAAAAAATCATGGAGAATCATTCAATCTCTGAAAAAACCCTTTTCCAGTTCTCAAATGTTTTTTCAAAGGAAAAGTTTTCCTGAATAAACCCTCTGCCGTTCTCTGCGATCTTCTCGAGATCCGGTTCGCTCAACACCCTGAGCAGATTCTGTGCAATTATTTCCGGCGAGTTATTCTCCATGATAAAACCCGTCTTCCCCTCGATTATCAGATCAGGTATCGCCCCAACCGGATTTGCCAGAACCGGAGTTCCGCAGGCCATTGCTTCTAACATAACATTGGGTAATCCTTCTGTATCCGAGGGGATTATCAATAATTTCATCTGATTGAAACAATCCGGCAGGATGTCATGAGATACCCAGCCATGAAGAATGATCGTATCACTGAGATGATTATCCTGAATATACTGCCGGATCGTATGCTTAAGAGGTCCATCGCCAATGAATAAAAATCGAATATCCGGTTTTTTACTGACAGTGTCCGGAATCGCATGCAACAGATGCATTATCCCTTTTTCTTCACTGAACCGACCAATATATCCGACAATGCATTCTCGTGAAATGTAGTCTTTTTTTATTTTGAAACTATTAAAGTCAATAAAATGCTGGTGGGCAATTACAATTTTTCCTGCCCATCTTTCAAGAGAATCCCCTCTGATAATACTCTTTGAATATACAATGATTTTATCGGCAAGCGTCCAGGTAAAAAACTGTAAAATTTTTAATCCAAAGACGAGAGGATCATTGCCGGAAGATTTTACCAATGAGCCAGCGTACAACAGAAATACTTTTTTTCTTAAAAGATGAGCAGTTATGATCGGCAACAGGAGAACATCACTACCGATAAAAAAAAAATAAAAATCAACTTGTTTTCTTGTGTTGAAAATAGCCAGGGAAATTTTTAATTGCAGGGACAGGTAATTAAAAATTCTTTGCAGAGAAAATGTACTTGAATTATGAGGAATATTCAGGGCGGTTATTCTCGTATCATTCCTGAAAAAATCATACCCCTCACCTCCGGTTATAAGAAAAATATTTTTTGACCGCGAAAAAATAATTTTTATTAAATCAGATAAAGGAATGATACCACTTTTTGAAATTGGAGTTGTAATTATACCGATGGTATTTTCTGACATTTACTCTCCATTTTTTACGTTAATATGTTGAGGTTCAGATTTTTAAACAGCAGGACTATTTCTTCTTCATTCATTACGTTCTTTTTTCATCGGTTTTATCTATTCGAATGCTCTTCCACAATCACAATCACCGCATTCAGAATGAGCGCTGCAACTCCCATTAATAACCCCAGGATTAAAAACATTTCACTTATCATCGACAGGACAAAGGGAAACTTCGATGTCAGATAATATTCAGAAAAAGCCATATAGGCAGCACCAATACCCAGAAAAACCAGAATTATTCCGGGTATTCCAAACATAGGGAGTGGTCTTAGGCAGCTGATCTGGACAATGATATGATACAGTACCGACGCTCCGTGCGATAATGGATTCTGGGTGGAAGTATCCTGTATATCATAGCGCACATTAATCGGCACTTCTACCAGCGTGAGGTTCTTGTTGCTGATCTGGATGAGAATCTCAGAACCCGCAGACATCCCCCGACCGTTAAGACTGATGACGCTGATTGCTTTTTTACCGTACGCGCGAAATCCGCTCTGGGTATCTGTCCCTTTTTTTACGCCGGCAGTTGTTGTTGCGGTGTCCAGTACTTTCATACCCAGCCTGCGGTAATGAGGGATGGTATTGGCAGATTTATCCAGGAATCGTGAACCATTTACCACATCTGCGCCGTGCAGTAACGGCTCAAGGACTTTTTCAATATCTGCAGGATTATGCTGTCCGTCAGCGTCCATGATGATCAGCGCATCGATGTTGAGATTCCGTGCGGTAGAAAAGATAGTCTGTAGTGCTGCACCGTAACCCCGGTTCTCCGGGTGCTTTATGACATATGCTCCCATCTGCAGGGAGATATTTTCTGTTTCATCGGTGGAGCCATCATCAACAACAATAACCATATCAACAAACGATTTTATAAGCGGGATATTTTTTGCAAGAAATGTCTCTTCATTGAATGCCGGGAGTGCAGCGATGACGGTAGCAGAATAATCCCATCCGGTTTTTGGCAGGTTACCGGTATGGTCGGTGATGGCAACTTCTTTTATCGAGAGATTTTTTAAGAAAGATTGTTTGATGAGGTTCTGGTGAAAACGTGTCTTTTCAAACGGGAAATCCAGATGGTCCAGGGTTTTACGGCTGAATGCCATAAACCCGGAAAGGGGATCAGTCGGAATAAGGTCACAAGGAGTATCAGCAGGAAGCTGCAGCATTCGTTGTTTGATTTTTTGTTTTATGGGCAAGGTTTCGATTTTATCGAGATAACGGGATCCGATAACAAGGTCAGCCTGACCATCGAAAACCAATCCCGCAAGACGGGGGATCTCCCGGGGATCGTGATGGCCATCCGAATCGAGTATCACTGCTACGGTGCATCCGGTTTCGATGGCATGCCGGAGACCGAGAAGAATTGCATACGCTTTTCCTGTAGTATGTTCGACAGGGATTACTTCAGCACCGGCTAATTTTGCTACCTGGGCCGTGCGATCTGAAGAACCATCATCAACAACAATAACCCTCTCAGCGTACTGTTTTGTACGAAGGACAAGGGAACCAATGACTATTTCATCATTATATGCAGGAAATACTGCGCAAAGACCTTTTCTTGGGAGGTATTCAGCGTCAGTGTCTTTGAGCGCAACAAGATTCGGATTATTTGTTAAAGAGGAGGTATTTTTCCCTGAGGGCTGATCCGGTAGAATTGTTGATGAAGGAGCCGGGGTCATGGTAACCTAAAATATTTTCTCTTCCGAAAGGTGACTGGTCGCGATATCATATCAGCTTGAAGAACTATTGTGTATATTTAGTTGTATATAATCTTATTTTCATCCAGACGAATCTAAAAATACATTTAATAAATTATAAACTCTGGCAATGCCCCGATGCATTGCAGAGATTCTTCCCCCGGGTTTTTTGTCCCGGTAACAGGAACATATATTCAGGAATGATGATAGAGTCTCTGATGCAGGAATCCGGATGAGAAAACAACAGATAGCAATCATCGCCCTCACCATGTGGCTTACGATCGTGTCGCTCTTCATGCTTCTTGGGCAGCCGATAGATTTTAAGATCCTCATTGTGCTCTGGTTTATGGGGATCCTTGTTATCATGGCGCTGATTGAACCACAATATGTCAAGCCTGGTTACCTGCGGTACATCAGGTATTTTACCGCAGCGGGAATAGTGATATTCGTTGCGATTGTTGCCCTCAAAGTACTGGAAATCCTTGGACTGGAAATTGTTTTTTAAAAACGGCTCTGTTGAATTATTTTTCCATTGATATGAAATTCAAGATGCTGGTACACTGAATGAGAGGACCGTGCCCGACCCCCTGCACCGCCCCTGCGGCTGAGCAGGATGATGATGCATTACCTTTTCGGGAGTTATCGCATAGGGGGAGCCACAGCAACGGGGGTGAAACCCCATTGAGCGTTTAGCCGGTGATTGAGCATTTCCCATGAAAATTGAACTATTCAGGTATGATACGAGATTTTTTCACACTCCTCCCTGTACTATGGACGCTGCCGCCCGCGGCGGGTCGCCATCGCGGCGGATCAGGAACAAACAATTCAAAAAACCCCTGCCCCCCGTGCTTCGAAGAGGTCCTGAGGCGGGGTTCCATCGAATACATTACACAATTTTCATGGTTTGGGTGCGAACACTCTGGTCATGCACGTTTCTACAGAGTCAAAAAAACAAGAAATTCTTGGATTAACAAGCTGTCCGGCATCTCCCGGGAATGCAAAACATCAAGGATACCACACACATATTTCTTTGAGAAGGTTAAATCTTAGAGAAGGTTAAAAAAAAACAAAAGATCAATGCTCAGGGTGTACCCTGCTGAAAACCCAGGGAAACGGCGATAACAGCAAGCATTGAAGATTCTGGTGAAAGGAAATACGGCATGAGCATGTTAGTATGAGGGTAACAGATGAAACTTAGAATGCCAGACAAATACTCAATTGCTGCCCTTCTCCTTGTGGTAACAGCGGGGGTGATGATAGCGCTCGCTCTTGTTAACGACACCGGAGAGAGTGTAACGGTTGCACTGGTGATTGCCGGCATGATCTGCGCTATAACAGGAATTTTTATCCTTACATTTTCCGGAGATGAAACTGTTGATCCACGGCTTATCGGCATTCTGCCGGCACAGGGTTCAATCAATCTCAGCCGAATAATGCATCATTTCGATATCCACGGTAAAGCCCATTTTCTCCCTCCCGCTGTTACCAGAGAGAACCGGGTCATGCAGTTCAATCCGGCCTCCACGGAGAAGTTAAGCATAGGATCTACACCAGGATCCTTCCGGGAAACAGGTCCCCCGGGACTTGTTACAATACCCTCATCAGCACTGTTGATCGATGATCTTAAAAAGAAAAATGCGTTAATAATTCCGGATAACGAGGAAAATATTACTCAGCTTCTCCGTGAAACCATCGAAGATGTTTTGAAACTTGCTCCGCGGGTGTCTGCCCGGTGGAGCGGCACCACCGTCACCCTCACGTTTCACGACTATCCCTCCATCTACGGGTGCAACGTCATTGCACGAATCTCAAGGGATTATTGCAGCATGAATCCTTGCCCGGTATGCAGTCTCTGCGGTGCTTTGATTGCTGAAGGCAGAGATAAGGTAGTCATGCTTGAAGGGTGCTCTGCCGGCCTTTCATCAAAAGATGTCATAGCCGTCTTCTCAATCGTACCCTGATTCTCAGAAAGGATCCGGACCTGCCCTTACCTGCTGTTCACCCACAAGTGGAGGTTTCGGTAGCTTGCATTTATTCGATCGCTGCCGGTAACCTCAGAACCCGGTACACTGTCGTTGAATAACAGGAACTCCACCCTGGTGTACCCGGGTTTGATCACAAACAGGTTAAACGGTAGTATCTTTGTTTCGTTATGGGCCAGGGTAAGTGTAAGCCGGTCATTGGGATCCATCTCCAGAATAGTTGAGCTGTTTGTTACGTTATCAAATTCCGTGCGCAGTGTCCATGTCTCGATCGTATAAGTGATAGTACGGTATTCGTGGTTTCCTACGCCAATGTACATCGGGTAATTTTCGGCAGGAAGGATCAGGTCAGGGTAATCGGCAGCGGTCTGATTTTTACCGAGAATGTAAAACTCAGAGAACCGCTCAGCCCCTTCTTTGGGGACAACAATTACATAGATCGTTGTCAGTATCACAACGAGAATGACAAGCATGAGAACGACACTGAGGAATCGGTCAACCCGTTTCTCCCCCTGTGGTAAAAACTGCCCGTGGATTCTCCCCGCAATCGCGGAAAATGAAACCCGGAATCGTTCCTCCCTGGGGAGACCTGCCCGTTGGTAATGAGCAAAGAGGACCATCACCCAGGTCAATAAGATTATTGCAACCACTATGGGTTCAAAACGGATCCCCCACGGGGTGAAATTTAACCCAAACCCTATAAGGGGGACAATGACAATGGAAAACCCGATAGAGAGCATAATCCGTTCCATAAGACCAAGATCATCGCTTTTTGGAAAGAGTATAGCGATGAGACAATATCCCGGGATAAAGAGAAGGACCGGAAGGGCAAGCAACATCCTGAGGGGTGTTTCGCTCAAACCAGGAATATAAAGTGTAATGACACATGCTGCCAGCCAGAGTACCACCAGTGCCAGGTCTGCAGGAAACTGCTGGCCGAAAAACGCTGAAGAGATCTTTTCACTGCCAGTTTTTTCAGACACCAGAATCACGCTCATATACAAAAATGAATCTTGTGATCAGGCAGGCTGAATGATCACCAGCGTTCCGCCAATCTCCCCGGGAAGCAGGGTAGTTTCCTGTATCGGGTATCGCTGTTGATTTCATGGGTAATTTACCGTTATATTCTGACCAGGGGCTGATTTCCCCGTGATGATTCTTTGAACCGTTGTTTAAGGTCGTTTAAATAAATGGTGATTGTTATAGTACTCGTGGGTGCTTAATCATTATTATAGACAATGGAGGCCTTGACACGTCCTGATTGTATGAGGCTGTGAATTAAGGACTACAGCTTTTTTCCATAACCCAGTATTACCATAATTTCATTCTGTTATAATTATCAGAAAACATAGATCCATTTTATTGGAAAATTATTAAAAAAAATATTAGATGAAGGAAGTGACAGTGCCTGACCAGCTGTAACACCTTATGCTCAAGGGTGATGAAAACAGCATACCTCTTTTCAGCAAGTATCGCATTTTTCCCGGCACCAAACAGAAAAGTCCCTGATGACAACCCTGGGTAAAATGCAAATAATTATACTTCATTATGCACGAGTATACAGAAGGAAATTCATCATAAACCGAGTTGATAAAAAATTACGATCAGGAATATGTCATTACCCGGCAAAAAATGGGGATTACTGGTGAAAAAATACACAGTTCTCACATTTTTTATCATCATTGCGTGTGTTCTGGTTGCAGGATGTACCACTCCGACGATCAAGGAAATAAAACCTGTAACGTCCCCATCCCCGACCGTAACACCCTCTCTGCTTGCAACAACTCCTGATGTTACGGTAACTCCTGTCCAGATGTCAAACTCAACAGAGATCAAGAAGGGACAAGTGAACGTTTCCATCGGCAATTATGTAGGTGAATTGCCGGTCTTTATTGACAATAAAACCGCGGGAAATGTTACCCTGAATAAGCCGCTGAACACGACCGTGAATGTGGGGCGGCATGCAGTCAGGATCTGTGTCCGCGATCTCTGTAAAACTGAGGAAATTGTGGTATTATCTTCAGGTCCTGCCACCGTTGATTTTGGGGAATGGTTAACAAAAGAGATCGTCACCGGGCCCCTGACCATCTCCCTCGGAGGATATAATGCCGATCTACCGATCCTTGTTGATAACATCACTGTTGGAAATCTATCCCAGGGGGAGCTGCTGAACCTGATGGTGAGTGAGGGTAATCACACCGTAAAGGTATGTGTTGGGATGATCTGTGTAAATGAAACTGTTGGAGTAAAATTTGCCAAGCCAGCAAATGTTGACTTTGGCGATCGATTAAGAAAGGTTGCAGAATTCTCAACACCTACCGCCAGAATCGTCAATACCCGTCAGGCTGGTGCACGGGTCATGGTTGATATGGAATTTATAAACCCCCTGACAAAAGACATCACTTTTACAACGATGGTCCAGTGCACCTATACCTATATCGATCCTCAAGGGAGAAAAGGAAATTTTAAACAAATCACTGTTACGAAATCGGTGAGACCCGGTATGAGGGCAAACCACACTGCGGATATTTATCTGGACGGAGGGAGATCGTATGTTATTGAGGCTCCCCATATCCTGGAGACAACGTTCAAGTAAAATTCAGACAGCGTTCTTTATCTTTTTTCGATTCATTTTTTGACAGTCCAAGACTATCATCGTGACATGGGTCTGCGGCAAAATTCCTTTTTTTTAAGTAATTTTCCATAAATCTGCACTTTGCGTGCATTATCCCCCCTTCTGGTGAAAATCCCCGACAAAAAACACCTCAGTAACAAATTATAAGTACTCATGAAGAGAACGATTGAATCAACGAATTACAATAATACATAGTATTATTGTTAATCAATAAATCTCATATCTTAAATTGTAAACCCAGGACGGTCGAGTGACATGAGAAACAGGGAAATTATTTTGACAACTCCGAAAGAGTCTGCACGTGAAAAAAAAGTGTCCGCGTTTAAAACCCTCTCGTTTCTTGAAAGCTTTCCCGAGAACGAACCAGGAGCCGGTTTTTCAGATTACCCGGGTGGGGATGAGGGTCCTCATGCACAGGTACCGCATCCATAAGGGAGACTGATGCTGTATGGCTGCAACTGAAGAACACACCTGCTCCCGAATAAACCCGGCTTTTCTGCATGAAAAAAATACTGTTACCGGGGGAATGTGTACCGAAAAAATCACCGCCATTACCCTATCATTCCCGGAAGCAGGAGACCTGACATTACCTGCCCTCTCGCTTCAGGGATCCAATGGTGCGGACATTTCCCAGAAAAAGGATGAACGCGTTGACTATCCCGGAAGATCTGTCTTGTATTCCCGACAATTCCGCCCCTTTACCCTGGATCACCAGCACAAAATTATACAACCCCGGTCGGATGAACCATGAGTCAGACCTCCCGTACAATTATTATCCTGATAAGTTTTCTGGCTCTCAGCCTGCCATGGGTATCTGCTGCAGGGAACAGCGCCGGTTCTGCTGAAGCATTTACGAGTCAGGACCTGCCGGACCTTTCATCGTGCGGGACCCCCAATGATACTATCCTTGATCCTGAGTGTCCTTTCTGGGATGGAGAGCATGCAAAACCCGATCCTTTCCTCGTATATGATTTCTCCAGGAAATTAGAAGAGAACAAATATGGCATATCGAGCCTGCAGCCACCCCCCGGCTGGCGTGGACTGCCCACGAAAGGTACGGTGAGAATCCCGGTATTTCTCGTGGATTTTTCGGATGCCCCCCATGATCCCAACCAGACCTCTGTTGAGGTACAGTCAAAAATGTTCGGGAATGGAAGCGGGGATTATCCATACGAGAGCATGAAGAATTATTATCAGCGATCTTCGTATAACCAGCTGACCATTACCGGTGATGTCTATGACTGGTACCGGGCGGATTATCCAAGAAGTTATTACCAGTCTTTGAACAATCCGTTGGGAAGGGTAACACTGATCAACGAAATTCTTCAGAAGCATGACGGTCTGGTCAATTTTGCGGATTATGATACGGATCATAATGGAAAAATGGATGCCCTTTTTATCAAGTGGGCCGGTTCTGATACCGGCTGGGCTACCTTCTGGTGGGCATCTATGTCTACGGATAATTCCCCCATCACTGTTGATGGGGTAAAACCCTACAAATATGTCTGGTCCTGGTATTCGAAACCGGTGAACGGAACCTACTATCCCCGTGTCGACATCCATGAAACGGGACATCTCCTGGGATTACCGGATTATTATGATTATGATGCCAGTACCGGGCCGAAAGGCGGGGTTGGCGGCTGGGATATGATGGATGCCAACTGGGGGGATCATAATGCATTTTCAAAATATATGCTTGGCTGGATCGATCCCATTGTTATCAATTCGGGAACCCGGGAAGTAATTCTGCCACCAACAAGTACGACACCGTCCGATAATGCCGTGCTGATTATGCCCAATGCAACACCGGATTCGTTTGGGGAGTTTTTCCTTATCCAGTACCGGGAACCCGGAACCGGCAATGATCCCCTGAAAGCGGGTCTTGGTAAAGCGGTCTGGATATGGCACGTTGATTCAACCCTTTCAGCCGGTGGATGGAGTTATCTCTATGATAATTCCTATACCCCCCACAAGCTGCTCCGTCTCATGGAGGCCGATGGCCTCGAAGAGATCGAAAAGGGTACCGGGAATTGGGACGCAGACGATTTTTACCTTCCCGGTAAAGTGCTGGGACCGGTAACCGTGCCGAATACCAATACTTATTCCGGTCTGACAACAAATGTTACCATCGATACCCTGGTACAGAGCAATTCCTCAATGCGCGTGAATTTCAGTATTCCCCTGACCGGACCTGTTGCCAATTTTACCACAAATATCACAACTGGCTCCCCACCCCTTGCTGTGCAGTTCACGGATGCCTCCTCAGGTGCAGGAATTGCAGCCTGGGCCTGGGATTTTAACAATGATATGATTATTGACAGCACGTCAAGAAACCCGGCCTATACCTACGTCTTACCGGGCACCTATTCGGTCAACCTGACGGTCACCGGGACCGACGGGAGTGACAGCGAAGTGAAGACCAGCTGCATCAATGTTACTCCAAGGCTTTCGTCAAAAATCGGTATTTACCGTGATGGAACCTGGTACTCTGACTACAACGGGAACGGGGTTTGGGATGCCGGTACTGACAAGGTGTATGCTTTTGGAACGATCGGCTGGTCACCGGTTCTTGGGGACTGGAACGGAGACGGTACGAGCAAAATTGGTATCTACCGGGATGGCACCTGGTACCTTGACTACAACGGGAACGGGGTTTGGGATGCCGGTACTGACAAGGTGTATGCTTTTGGAACGA
>Ga0209450_10000596_pt1 | contig 18389 bp, 18 predicted proteins | sample FrelakmetLWP11LW_FD_187149 | JGI IMG/M metagenome (GOLD analysis project Ga0209450, IMG submission 187149) | Freshwater lake sediment microbial communities from the University of Notre Dame, USA, for methane emissions studies - LWP11 LW (SPAdes)... | ecosystem: Environmental > Aquatic >...
ATTGGCGCGCACCGAATTCCAGCCGATCTGCAGGCGTGGCCGACAGGCAAAGGCGCGGATCTGCCCGGGAAAGAAATCCAAACCCGGCACCCCCAGCGCTTCCTCGCTGGCGCTGAACAGCAGCTGCATGCCCAGGCAGATGCCCAGGAAGGGGCGGTCGGCCCGCAGCCAGTCGCCGATGGCGGGCAGCAGCGCACCGTCCCGCAGGCGCATCATGGCGTTGCCGAAGTGGCCGACACCCGGCAACAGCAGTTTGTCACAGGGGGCCAAGTCATCCGGATTGCTGACAATCGAGTTGGCCAAGCCGAGATAGTCAAGCGCCTTTTGTACCGAAAACAGGTTGCCGGCGCCATAATCGATGATGCCGATCATAGGATCCCCTTGGAGGAGAGAACGTGACCCTGCAAGCGCGGCTCTGGCCGGCAGGCCGCCCGCAGCGCCCGGCCCAGTGCTTTGAACATGGCTTCGAGCTTGTGATGGTCGCTGCGGCCGCAGCGAATCGTGGCGTGAATGGTGGCCGCCATGGCCTGGCTGAAGGCGATGAGAAAATCGAGGCTCAAGGCCGGCGGGAAAGTGCCCAGCAGGCTTTCTCCCCAATCGCCTTGAAAGACACAATTGGACCGGCCGCAGAGATCGATGGCCACTTCAGCCAGAGCTTCATCCATCGGCATGAGAAAAAATCCGGCGCGGGCAATACCGGACCGGTCTCCCAGAGCCTGGCTGAAAGCCTGGCCCAGCACCAATCCACAGTCCTCGACCAGGTGGTGCGCTTCGACGCCCAGATCACCGCGGGCGCTCAAATCCAGATCGAACAAACCATGGCGGGAAAAGGACTCGAGCATGTGGCCGAAAAAATCGACCGGGCAATCGACACGGCTTTGGCCGCGGCCATCAATATGAAGGGTTACCCGTATTTGCGTTTCCCGGGTTTCACGCTGGATCGTCGCTTGTCTCATTCAGCACCTCCAGAATATCGTTGATGTCGTCAATGAAGAGATCGGCCCCGGCTTGCTGCAAGCACGGTTCCATGGCTGGACCGCTGGCAGCGGCCATGGGTTTGATGGCGATGGCTCGACAACCCGCCGCCCTGGCTGCCAGCATGTCGTCGACCCGGTCGCCGACAACCACAGCGCGTCGAACGCCCAAGCGCCGCAAAGCCAAACGAATGCCTCGGCCATGGGGCTTGGGCTTGTTGGCCGTATCCTCGGCGGCGATTACAACCGTGAAGTAGCGGTCGCAGCCGAAACGATTCAGGGTCCATTGGGCTTCCGCTCGCGGTCGGCCGGTAACGATGCCGAGTGGAAAATGCGCGGCCAGCTTTTTCAATCTCGTTTTGGACAGCAGCCAACGCTCCTGTTGGCAGAGGCCATCGTAATTCAAGCCAAGGTATACCTGCTGAAAGCGGGCCACGACATCGGCAAAATCGACCCGGCAATTTCGTGCCTGCAGCAAGGCCGCCGCAGCCTGCCAATCGTTGTTGAAGCCGGCGCTCCGGCGCAAAGACCGCAATTCAAGCGGGTCGGGTTCCTGACCGCAAAAAAAAGCGACCGTCTGCAGGATGGCCTGGTCGTACGAGGCGCTGGCATCGACCAGCACCCCGTCCATGTCGAAAAGGACGGCCTGCACGGGAAGGATTGCGGCCAGGGCTTTCAGCAAACGGTGATTGTCGCTGCGCCGGCCCACGGTGATGCGCAGGAAACCCGCCACCTGCGGCTCGTGCTCCAGGCTCTTGACCAGGATGCCTCTCTGGCGCAGTTCTCGCCATACGGATCCGGCATCGTCAAAACGGGCCAGGATGAAATTGGCCTGCGTGTCGCGGCAGGGTATGCCGAGATGGTGCAGCGCCTGGATCAGGTATCGCTTCTGACGCTGCAGCCGGAGGGCCTGGCGCCGGGCATGATCGACATCAGCCAGCGCCGCCAGCCCAGCCTGGATGCTCGCCGCGCCCAGCGGATACGGCAGGGCGACCTTCGCGATCTCCCTGAGCGTTGCGCCTGCGCCCAGCAGGTAGCCGAGCCGCATGCCGGCCAGGGCGAAGACCTTGGAAAACGAGTGCAAAATGATCAGGTTGGGAAACTCGCGCACCCAGGCCGAGTGATCGGAGCCAAAAAAGCCGTAGGCCTCGTCCAGCAACACCAGCGTCTTTCCCGAGCATTGGAGTATCCGGCGCAACGCGTCATCGCTGACGATTGTGCCGGTCGGGTTGTTGGGGCTGACCAACACCAGCAGGCTGGGCTTCCTGGCCAAGGCGGCAACGATTTTTTTCAGCGGAAAACTGAAATCCTCGCCAAAAGGAACACGTCGAATCCGGGCCTGCCGCAAACGGGCGCAGAGCGGGTAGATACTGAAGGTCGGTGACGCCCAGACGACCCGTTCTCCCGCTTCAACCACGGCTTCAAAAACCCAGCGGATCGCCTGGTCGCCGCCGTTGGCCAGCAAGACGTTCTCCGGCTTCAGGCCGTGGTTTTTCGCCAATTCCCGCCGCAGGGGCTCCGCCTCGGGATACATGGCCAGATCCTGGGGCTGAAGGCGGCGCAGCGCCTGCCGCACTCCCGGGGCCGGATCGAAGCGGTTTTCGTTGAGGTCAAGGCGGATAAAGGCCCGGCGCGAACCGCCGGGGGTGGCATAGGGGACGATCGCGGCGAGCAATTTTCGCGGGCCCATGTCACGGCACCACCTTGCGAAACTCGGTCTCCAGGATGTCGCTGGCCCCCATTTTCTTCAATTGCGTGATCAGCCCGGCCGCCTCGCGTTTCCTGACCGCCGTCTTGACCGCGTAGCCTTGGCCCCCGAACAGGGGCGAAACCGTCGGCGCCCGCATGCAAGGCAACACCCTGACGACTTCGGCCAGCTTGTCTTCGGCGACGTTCATCTCGAGCATCACCCGCTCGCGGGCATCGAGCACGGCCCGGAACAGGGTCTTCATCTGCTCGATCTTGTCGCGCTTGAACGGATCGCGCAGGGCCTTGCGGTTGGCGATGAAGCGCGTCGACGACTCGAGCAGCGTGGCGATCACTTTCAGGCCATGCTCTTTCAAGGTGCGGCCGCTGGCCATGTTGTCGATGATGATGTCGGCGTCGTCGGGGGGAAAGACCTCGGTGGCGCCGAAGGTGCGGATGAAAATGGCGCGGCGATAGCGCCGCTCGAGAAAGCGACGGGCCAGCCGCTCGTATTCGGAAGCGGCCACGACGGGCCGGCGCCGGGGCGCTGCCGCGGCGCGCGGAGCGGCAGCCACGATCGTTACGGGATCGAATCCCAGATCCATGACCTCGACCACGTCGGCGCCCGTCTCCGCCACCCAGTCGTGGCCGCAGAAAGCGGCATCGTGCGAGCCGAGCTCGATCAGGCGCGGCATGTTCTGCGGCTTCAGCAGCTTGGCTTCGATCTCGGTGTCGGCGACGCGGGGGACGTAGCATCGCTCATCGCTGTCGACGCCGTAGCCGCAGTCGTTGAGCAGCTCGACCACGCGGGCGTGCAGCCGGCCCTTGGGGATGATGATCTTCAGGCTGGGCACGGGGCACCTCGCCGCGTCCCGGCCGCCGTTTCCAAAAACAAACCTGTATTCCTCATGATGGGAATCCTCCTGTACGAATTGAAAAAATGGATGGGAGGGTGGTTTAGTTTTTTATGGGCGTGGGGCGCCCATGATGGAAATGGCGGTACAGGCTGGCAAGTGCCGCGATGCGCAACATTGGTATTATTATAGCACAGATCGTTTTCACTGCCAAACTCCGGCGCCCGGCCGCTTGCATTTTTCATCCCGCCTGTCTATAATCGTTGCCTCGAGCGATTCCCGCACGAACGGGAGGGAGACCCATGAACGGCGATCCACAAAAAAGATCCCGAACCGGCAAGCGGCTGCTTGTTTTGGGCGCCGCGATCCTGGGATTGCTGCTGGTCAACGTGGCGGTGCCGCGGAAAAAAGTCCTGCCGCAGCTCAGCGCCCGCACCCTCAAGGACCTGGCCGAGCTGGCCACGGTCGAGTACAGCGTGACCAAGATCGTCTCCTACAAGGACGTGGCCTGGTACGGCGACCGCAAGATCCTCTTCGAGACCGCCGCCATCGTCAAGGCCGGCATCGACCTCAATGAGCTGGCCGACCGGGACATCCAGCTGCATGGCGCCGACGCGGTGACCGTCACCCTGCCCCGGCCGAGGATCCTCCTCTTCAACATGAAGCCCGAGCACATGCGCGAGATCTTCAACGAGTCGGGGGTCCTGCGCAGCGATTTCTCCAACGAGGAGAAGGACGGCCTGCTCAGCCAGGGCGAGAAGGACATCCGCGCCAAGGTCGCGCGCATGGACATCCTCGAGCGGGCGGCGCGCAACGCCCGCATCCTGGTCGAGTCGTGGCTCAAGAAGTCGGGGTACGCGGCGGTTCGCGTCGAGTTCCGCGCCCAGGGGGGTGCGAAATGAAGCGCCTCATGACCGCGCTGAACATCGCCGCCCTGGCGGCCGTGCTGCTGCTGCTCTACAACCCGCTGGCCAAGCTGGGCCTGCTGCCCTCGCTCTCCGCGCTGCTGCGCGGCGGGACGCACGAGATCGAGGAGACGCCGGTGATCGTCCAGCAGGTGAAGAACATCGCCCAGATGTTCACCCAGATCTACCACGACGAATACGTCTACGACACCGGCATCATCCGCACGCCGGTTTTCAGCCAGAACAAGCGGCTGATCTTCATCGCCAAGGGCGAGGTCATCGCCGGCTTCGACCTGTCTGGCCTGAACGAGGGCGCGATCATCCGCCGCGACAAGTCGATCGTGGTCAAGCTGCCGCCGGCGCGCGTGCTCGACGTGGTGATCAACCCCTCGGGCTTCGAGACCTTCATCGAGAAGGGCGAGATCACCTTCGAGGAGAGCAAGAAGTTCCACGAGGACGCCCGGCGCATCTTCGAGTTCAACGCCCTGCGCAAGGGCATCCTCAAGAACAGCGCCGAGCAGGGGCGGCAGACGCTGGAGAAGTTCTTCCGCCTGCTGGGCTTCGAGACGGTCGACATCATCATCCCCGAGAGCCGGTAGGCCAGCGTTGGGCGAGCGCTCCCGGCAGGCGTCGGCGCTCGCCGCGAGAGGAGAAGACATGATACCGTCCGTCAACACCCCCTGGGCACTGACGCCGGAGCAGGTGATCGAGGCCACGGCGTCGCACTGCGACGGGCTGGATTCAGCGACGGCCGCGCAACGGCTTATCGATCACGGCGGCAACGTGCTCGCCGCCACGGACCACGAGCCATGGTATAGCGTCTTCCTGCAGCAGTTCGCCAATCCACTGGTCTACATGCTGATCGGCGCGGCAGGCCTGAAGGCTTATCTCAAGGGCATCACGGATGCCGCCGTGATCGTCGTTGTGCTCCTGTTCATGGCCACGATTGGCTTTGCCCAGGAAATGAAGGCCAGGAAGGCCATGGCGGCCTTGCTCAGCTTGAGCGCCCCCAAAGCCAAGCTGCGCCGGGATGGCGGCATCCGCCTGGTCGACGCGACGGAGGTCGTAAGCGGCGACCTCCTGATCCTGGAAACAGGCGACCGCGTGGCCGCGGACGCGAGGTTGCTGGAAGCGGTGAATTTCCAGCTCAACGAGTCGGCCTTCACCGGCGAATCCCTCCCCGTGGAGAAAGACACCCGCACCATGGCGGCGGACGCCCCGATCCATGACCGGCGAAACACGGTGTTCATGGGCACGACGGTCAGCCGCGGACGGGCATTGGCGGTCGTCACGGCCACCGGGATGCACACCGAAATCGGCCGCATCGCGGCGGCGGTCAGCAGCACGAAAAAGGACAAGACCCCGCTGCAGCAGAGCATCGACCGGTTGGGGCATGCGCTCATCTGGGTGGTTGTGGGCGCCTGTATCCTGCTGGCCGCGGCGGCCCTGCTGCGGGGGATGAGTTGGCTGGACACCATGATGCTGGCTGTGGCCGCCGCGGTTTCGGGAATCCCGGAAGGCCTCCCGGCGGCCGTCACCGTCGTCCTGGCCATCTGCGTGAATGCCATGGCCAGGAGGAATGTCCTGATTCGGAGGCTGGCCGCCGTCGAGACCCTCGGGACCGCGACCGTGATATGTTCAGACAAGACCGGGACGTTGACGCTCAACCAGATGACCGTGCGCGGAATCTGGACGGGAGGACGGCACCTGACCGTGACCGGCAGTGGCTACGAACCGCTGGGTGACTTCCTGCACGACGCCACCGGCGTGGAGCCGGGCAGCGATGCGCCGCTGCTGAACACGTTGCGTGGCGCTGCGCTCTGCAACGATGCCATCCTGAGCCATGCCCACTCCGGGTATCAGGTCCTGGGGGATCCAACCGAGGGAGCGCTGCTCGCGGCGGCCGGGAAGGCCGGCCTGAGCCAGAAGGAATTGGAGGCATCCCACCCGCGGCTTGGGGAGATTCCCTTCGAGAGCGAGCAGCAGTTCATGGCAACGCTGCATGCCGAAGGCGATCAGCGCGTGGTCTATGTCAAGGGCTCGCTGGAGCGGCTGCTGGGCATGTGCGCTCGCGTGCGCACCTCACGCGGCGAGAGTGACCTGGATGAAGGCGCGCGCCAAGAGGTGATCGCTGCCGGCGAGTTCCTGGCCGCCCAGGCGCTGCGCGTTCTGGCTATCGCCACGGCATCCTATCCCCTGACCCTGGGCCGACTCGACGCCGCCCTGCTGCCTGGACGCCTAGTCCTGTTGGGGCTGGTGGGGATGATCGATCCTCCCCGCGAGGAGGCCCGCCTCGCCATTCAGGCCTGCAAACAGGCTGGTATCCGAGTGGCCATGATCACCGGGGACAGCCCGGGCACGGCCGCGGCGATCGCCGCGGAACTCGGCATCAGCCAATCCGGCAGGAAGGCGCTGACCGGCAGGGAGATCGAGGCGATGGACGACGAGCAGCTGCACGCCGCATGCCGCACCCATGACGTGTACGCCCGCATCGAACCCCTGCACAAGTTGCGGATCATCCAGGCATTCAAGCAGGACGGCCACGTTGCGGCCATGACCGGCGACGGCGTGAACGATGCGCCGGCGCTGGAAGCCGCAGCAATCGGCATCGCCATGGGCATCACGGGCACCGATGTCGCGAAGGAGGCGGCCGACATGGTGCTGACCGACGACAACTTCGCCTCGATCGTGGCCGCCGTCGAAGAGGGCCGCATCGTCTTCAACCGCCTGCGCAACGTGACGTTCTTCCTGCTGTTGACGTGCATGGGCGAGCTCATGACCCTGTTCTTGAGCGTCGCGCTCTACGGGGAATCGCCGCTCGAACCGATCCAGATCTTGTGGATCAACCTGGTAACCGGCGCTCTCGTCGCCATCCCGCTGGGCCTGGAGCCCGGCACCGGCGACGAGCTGAACCAGCCGCCCCGCGACCCGCGCGTCGGGTTGTTGTATCCGGGAATGCTCCTGCGGATCGCCCTGGCAGGACTTTGCATGGCGCTGCCGGTGACGTGGATTTTTCATCATGCACCCCTGCCCAGTCTCGCCGAAGGCACGACCGCGCACGCGTTGCGCCAGACCATCGCCTTCACCAGCATCGTGGTTTTTGAGTGGCTCTTTGCCTTCCAGGTCCGTTCGACCGAGAAGGGCGTGCTCGCGCTCGGTCTTTTCCGCAACCGCTCGCTGTTTTTCTGCATGATCCTCGGGCTCGGGTTGCAGGGACTGGTGGTCTACCTGCCTGTCGCCAACCGCATCTTCCATACTCAGCCGCTGCCCCCCGCGGAATGGGGGTGGATCGTGCTTCCCGCGGTCGTGGCCGTCACGCTCGAAGCCATCCGCAAGCGGTTGGCCCCGCGCCTGTTTGCTGCGGGTCAATGGAAGCCCTTCCGCATGCGCGGACGCGAGCAGCAAGCAGAACGGTTGCGGGCGTGAAGCAAGACTCTGCGACCGGTGGCCACCCCACACGCTCATGCGACGCGGCGCCAACGCGTGCCGCCCGGCGCATCTTCGAGCACAACGCCCGCGACAAGTGCATCCTGAAGAACAGCCCCGAGCATGGGCGGCAGATGCTGGAGAAGTTCTTCCGCCTGCTGGGCTTCGAGACGGTGGACATCATCATCCCCGAAAGCCGCTGAAGGGCCGGGAAGCCCGGACAATCCCCGCTTCCTTGATTTTGCCTGTTCGAGCGGATATGCTGTCCCTTGACGAGGTTGCTTCTCAGCATGAATGCGGCAAATGATCCATCCAATCCCAGGCCGGCCGGGGAAAAGCTCTGGAACCGCGATTTTTTCATCCTGTGGCAGGGGCAGTTGGTCTCGGCCCTGGGCGACGTCATCTATGCCATCGCCCTGGGCTTCTGGATCCTGGCCAGGACAGGCTCCACGGCTCTAATGGGTGCCCTGATGGCTGCCGCCTCCCTGCCGCGGGTGCTGGCTTCCCCCTTCGCCGGCGTGCTGGTCGACCGTGGCGACCGCAAGCGCCTGCTGATCCTCACGGACACGGTCCGTGGCCTGGCCTTGGCCCTGGTCGGAGTGGCCGCGCTGCTGGGAGTCGTCCAGGTCTGGATGGTATTCGCGGCCGCCATCGTGATCGGCCTGGGGGGAGCATTCTTCAATCCCGCCGTGGCCAGCTCCCTCCCCGACATCGTCAGCCGCGAAAAACTCGTGCAGGCCAACTCGGTCTTTCACATGATCTACACGCTGTCGGGCCTGGCGGGGAATTCAGTTGGAGGTATCCTGTTCAAAGTCCTTGGCGCTCCGGTCATGTTTCTGTTCAACGGCCTCTCCTACCTCTTTTCGGCCCTGGCTATCCCGTTCGTGAAGATCCCCAAGATCGAGGCCAGGAAGGAACGCTCCCATTTTTTTTCCGACATGAAGGAGGGTTTTGCCTTCGTTTGGCGCTTCATTGGTCTGCGCCACTTGCTGACCTTCGCCGCCATCGTGAATTTTTTTACTTCCATGGGCATCATGTTGATCCTGCCGCTCTTCGAGCGCCAGCGCCACCTGGGGCCCGCCCTCTACGGCCTGGTGATGGCCTGCTTCACCGGCGGCCTCCTGGCCGGCCTGCTCTTTGCGTCCCTGGTGCATATCCAGCCCGCCAGGCGTTTCCGTCTCTTCGCGGCCTGCGGTCTTCTCTCCTCGTTTACCATGATCTTGTTTCCCGCTTACCTTTTCTTCCCGCTCATGGCCCTGCTGGCCTTCGTGTGCGGCGTGGCTTCGGCGCTGCTCAACACCTTCATGGCCAGCGTCATCCAGCTCACCGTGCCCCAGGAGATGCGCGGCAAGGTGTTCGGCATCCTGGGCAGCATCAGCACCGGTTTCATGCCCCTGGCGATGGTCACGGGGGGCGTACTGGCCGAGTTCATCCCCATCCGCGTCCTGATCTCGGTCAGCTTCGCGGTCACGATCCTGCTGTACCTGCCCCTGTTCGCGAGCGCTGCTTTCCGCCGCACCATCACCTTCGATCCCGCAACCCAGGCCCCTGCGGACCTCATTGCCTTCAGGAAGAATCCGTGACCGTTACTGCCGAAGAATTATTCAATTTCAGCCGATTGTTTTAATCGCAATCAAGCTGCCGCCGGCGCGCGTGCTCGACGTGGTGATCAACCCCTCGGGCTTCGAGACGGTCGACATCATCATCCCCGAGTCGCGCTAGCGCGGCCGCAGGGCCAGATCCGGGTTGGGACAGGGCGCTGCCCCGACACACTTGACAATGCAGCTTGAATAGGTTATACATTGTTTAAACAAATGGGAGGGAGCATGCGCGCAACGATCAGGAAATGGGGGAACAGCCTGGGACTGCTTATTCCCAGCACCATGAGCCGGGAACTGGGAATCGGCGAGGCGACGAGCGTGGAGATGCGCGTGGTCAAGTCCAGCCTGATCATAAAAGCGAAGGCGGCGAAGAAGCCCGAGCTGAAGAAATTGCTGGCCGGGATAAACCAGGGCAATCTCCACAAGGCCATCGAGACCGGCGCGCCTGTCGGCAGAGAGGTCTGGTGATGAACGGCTACGTACCGCGCCGGGGAGACGCTGTCTGGCTGGACTTCGATCCGCAATCGGGGCATGAGCAGGCGGGCCGGCGTCCGGCCCTTGTGCTCTCTCCTGAGACCTACAACCGCAAGACCAGCCTGGCCGTCCTCTGCCCCATCACCAGCCAGGTCAAGGGCTATCCCTTCGAAGTCAAGCTACCCGCCAATCTGCCAGTCAAAGGCGTGATTCTGGCAGACCAAGTCAAGAGCCTCGACTGGCGGGCCAGGAAGGCGGCCCTGATCAAGAAACTGCCGCCGCCGATCGTCAATCAAGCCAGCGAACTGCTGGCCACGCTGATCAACGGGTAGGCGAATTAAAAAAGGCACGGCACGCCGTGCCCCTACGTAAATGCATTCAACGCCCCGGAGATGGCCCACGCATCAGAACCGTCCGATCAGGAGCAACCAGGAATGGAGAATACAAGAATTATCCTACCGTCCCCAATTCGTTCCCGTTCCGACAGAAAACGGTAAATTAAAAAAAAGCGCTTGACTCTACCCCAGGGGCAGGCTTTACGATCGGGCATATCCCCCAAAGGAGGTTCACCATGAAGGGAAAGATTGATTTCAAAAAAGAGTACAAGTCCCTGTTCAGCGCGTCGGCCACGCAGCCGCAGCGGATCGAAATCCCGGCGTTCAAGTACCTGATGATCGACGGCAGCGGCGATCCAAACACGGCGCCCGAATTCGCAAAGAAGATCCAGTCTCTCTACGGGCTGGCCTACACCATGAAATTCATGCTCAAGCAGGACCGCCGGGCGGCAGTCGATTTCGTGGTGCCGCCCCTCTCCGGTCTCTGGTGCGCCGAGGACATCACGGCCTATGCCGCGGGGCGCCGGGACGAATGGCGCTGGACGTTGATGATCCTGCAGCCCGATGCGGTCACGCCCGAGCTGCTGGAAATGGCCAAGGCCAAGCTGGCGTTGAAAAAGCCGGAGCTGCTGGCGGCCGCACAAGCCCGGCTGGAGGTGCTGCACGAAGGGTCGGCCGTGCAAATCCTGCATGCCGGCCCCTACAGCGCCGAGGGGCCGACCATCGCCCGGCTGCATGACTTCATGCAGGAAAACGGCTATACTTTCAACGGCCGGCACCACGAGATCTACCTGGGCGATCCCCGGCGCTGCCAGCCGGAGAAGCTGAAAACCATCATCCGCCAGCCGGTCAAAAAAGCCTGAGCCCCGCAGGAGGCGGGACCGGCAGCGGGAGGAGCCCATGCTTGCCATCGGAGAATTTTCGCGGGTGACGCGCCTGAGCATCAAGGCCCTGCGCCTGTACCATGAAAAAGGCATCCTGGTTCCCGGCTCGGTGAACCTGCGTTCCAAATACCGCTACTACGGCAGCCGCGACGTGGAACGGGCTCTGGTCGTCCGCAGGCTGCGCGAACTTGGCTTCTCCCTCCAGGAGATCAAGGGCATCGTCGGCGGCTGCCAGGATGACGCCCAATTGGCGGAATACGTTCAGAAAAAAATAACGGAGATCGGACTGGCCATCCGCAAATACCAGGGCGTCCAGGCCGATCTCAGGCTGTTCTTGGCTTCCATCAAGGAGGATAAAATGATCTACAAAACCAATATTGAAAATGAAGAAATTCCGGAAATGCTGCTTTCCAGCATCCGCTTCCAAGGGAAATACCACGAAGTCGGGCCGAAGTTCGCCGCCCTGTTCAAGGCCGCCGGCGGCAACGCGGCGGGCAAACCGTTCTCCCTGTATTACGACGGCGAATACAAGGAGGAGCACGCCGACATCGAGGCCTGCCTGGAAGTAAAAAAGGAGATACGCAAAGCGGGGATCTCCTGCCGCCGGCTGCCGGGCGGCAAGGCGCTGACCCTGCTCCACTACGGACCCTACGAGGAGCTGGGCCGCAGCTACCAGAAGCTCTACGAAGCCTGCCGTGAAAGGAACTTCGAAGTCGTCCTGCCCATGCGCGAACAGTACCTGAAAGGGCCGGGCATGATCTTCCGCGGCAATCCCAAGAAGTACGTCACCAAGCTCATCTTCATGGTATCGGGTTGAGGATTTCTGCTGCTGCCGGCCCGAATGCTGAGGCAGCGAGCCGGTTCAACCCTTCAATTCCTGCAGATAGGCATTCAGGTTTTTCCTCCGCTCGGCGATGGGGCGGCCGCTGGCGCTGCCGCGCTGCAGGGCGAATTCGACCAGGGTGAAGAGGACCTCCTCGTAGCCGAGCCCGGCGTGGGAGGCGGAGCGGATGAAGCCGGCCTCGGGCGAGAGGTCGGGATTGGGATTGACGTCGATGACATGGGGGATGTCGCGCTTGCTGAGGCGGAAGTCGACGCGGGCGTAGTCGCGGCAGTCGAGGGCATTGAAGGCGGCCAGCGCTTTTTTCTCGATCAAAGCCCGCAGCTCCGCGTCCACCTCGGCCGGGCAGACCGGCACCGTGCCCCGGTAGTAGTCGCTGTTCGGCGCCCACTTGGCCTCATAGGTGACGATGCGCGGCAGCCCCGCCGGCAGCTCCTTGTAGGAGATCTCGGACAGCGGCAGCACGCGGTCGCCGAGCACGGCGGCGCTGATGTCGCGGCCGGGGAGGTATTCCTCGACCAGCACGTCCTGGCGGAAGGTGCGGAAAAGGAAGTCGAGCTGCGCCTGCAGCCCTGAGACGTCGCTGACCACCGAGTTCTCGGAGATGCCGATGCTGGCGTCCTCCTTGTTCAGCTTCAGGATGAGCGGGAACTTGAGCTTGAGGTCGGCCGCGGCCAGGCGGCCGTCGAGCCGCGCCAGCAGGTGGCGCGGAGTGCGCACGCCCAGCGAGCGCAGGATTTGCTTGGTCTTGAGCTTGTTCAGGCAGTTGCCCAGGGTCAGCGACTTGTTGCCGGTGAACTCGATGTCGAGGATCTCGAAGGCGCCGGCGATGTGGCTCTCGAAGTTGGGGTCGCCGGCCAGCGCCTCCACGAAGTTGAGGATGACGTCGGGCGCCAGCTGCAGGATGCGCCGCAGCGCCTTGGCGAAGTCGCGGCTGAAGGGCAGGCACTCCACCTGCTCGAAGCGCTGCTGCAGGATTTTCTGCATGTCGGCGACCTGGGCGGTCAGCCCGGGGTCGGAGGTGTCCTCGACCGCTGCCCCGGCGGCCGGCGCCTTGCCGGCGTAGTTGTCGTAGATGCCGACCGGCTCGTTGTAGCAGATCAGGATCTTTTCCGGCCTCATGCCTGCATCCTAGCAATTATTCCCGGAAAACGCCATATGGATGTTTTAAAAAAGCTTTTTCCCCCAGTCGGCGGCAACGGCGAAGGCCATGCACTTCTGGAAGATCTCATAGCTGAAATCGGGCGGCAGGCTGCCGCCGGTCGCCCGGTCCGTATTCTCGCGGGCAAAGACCCTTTGGTCGGCAATGTAGGGGCGGTAGGCCCGGATGAAAAGATCGAAGAGCTCCTCGGGCGGGTTCTTCATCTCATCCGCCCTGGCCGCGCCGACGACCACCTCGATCCCGGCCAGGCCCAGGAAGCGCCCGCTGAATGCCGCCAATTGCGCCATGCCCGCCGGGCGCCGGCTGGTGATGTGAAAAAAGGTTTCGCCGCCCGGTCTTTCCAGGATGGCGAGGAACGCCGCGGTGAAATAATCCACGGGGATCAGGTTGATTTTCCCCTCGTTGGGGATGACTATCCGCAGGGGCATGTGCAGCACCCCGGCCGCATCCAGATGAATGCCCCATTCCGCCGATTTTTTCCCGTTGTTCTTCCTGATATCGCCGATATAGATATCCCGGAGCTGGAGCAGGGAGCGGACCGGGTGATAGAGGGCGTTGAATTTGAGGGACCTCCCTGTCCGCGCATCCCCGTATACGATTGCGGGACGGACGATGGTGCAGGGGATCCCCTCCTGCGCGCATGCTGCCAGCACCCTGCTCTCGGCCAGCGCCTTGCTCTCCTCGTACACATTGTTGAAGTGCAGCGACCGCACCGGCGCCTCGGGACACTCACTGTTGTCAATGCCGGCGGCGTAGGCCGAGCTGAGAAAATAAAACCGCCGCGCCCGGCTGCGGCGGGCGAAATCCAGGATCTCCGCCAGGCTCCCGACGTTGGCGGCCAGCACCGTGCCCCGGTCTCTCTCGGCAAAGCGGGTATCCGACGCGCAATGGATGATGGGCAGGCCCAGGCGGCGCAGCCGCTCGTATTCGTCGGCGCCGAGCCCCAGCCCGGGCTTCAGAAAGTCGGCCTCATGGGATTCAAGCTGCTCCTCCAGATGCTCGATCGCGAACCACCGCAGCAGCCGGCGGATCCTTGCCGCCAGCGACTCGCGGCCGGCGGGACGCCCGACGACGACGACCCGCTCGCCTTGTTTCAGGAGACCGGCCAGGATATGGCTCCCCAGGAAGCCCGTGGCGCCGGTCAGCAGGCAAGCCCGGCCAGCTCCCGCTTGGCCCCGGTTCATGCGCCGGCCCCGCCTCCCGAATAGAGAAAGCTCTCCTTGCGGCTGAAGCCCTGGCGGAACACGTGGCGGATCCAGGTCACCGTCCCGCTGGCCGCCGCGATCGCCTCGATCATCATCCCGGCCTCCTTCAAGGCCTGGCGCATCCTCGCCTTCTCATCCTCGTCGTTCTGGTCCAGGTAATAGTCGTACTCGAACACGCAGCGCTTGCCGTTGTCCAGGGGGGTGATGAAGCCGAAATCGTTCTTCAGTCCGTGGCCTTCGGCGATGCGCCTGAACCCGGAGTCGATCTCCGCGATCAGCCGGTTGTCGATCGGCAGGTAGATGATCATGGCCAGCACGTGCTTCTCCCGGCCCATGCGCGCGCTGACGATGCGGAACATGTTCAGCCACAGCGGGTCGGTCAGCTCGGGGCGCTCATAGAGTTTTTCAAAGAAAGGTCGGAGTTCGGGGTCGACGTCGCGCACCAGCTGGGCGGGCGACGGCGCCAGCGCCGCCTCGGCCAGGTCGGCGAAATGGGGAAGCTCCAGGTAGGAGAACTCCTTTTCGTCAGCAAGCTCGTTGATCAGGTCAAGCCACCGGGCCGAGGCGAGCGCAGGGAGCCCCAGGTTCAGGATGCGGATCAGGCGGCTGTCGAAGCCGGGAAAGCCCATTTTTTTGACGGCAGCCAGCGCGTAGGCGTCACCGATCACCAGCACCAGGAATTCGATCTTCAGCTTGTCCCGGAATACGCTCTTTACCTCAACGGCCAGCTTCGCCGTGGGCGAGAGGAATGTCGAAATGTATTCGCCGCCCAGGACGCCGATGGCCAGCCCGATGCGCCTCATGGCGCACTCCCGGGCAAAATCGAGGGCGCCGGCGAGCGAGGAGAAGGGAACGAACACGGCGTCTTCGTCGGCGGTGACTGGGTGGAGGCGGACCGACGCCGAGGTGCAGATCCCCGGCAGGGGCGCATCCTCCCTGCGGAACCCGAAGAGATTGGGCGCCGTCGGCTCGCTCAGGCGGAACACGCCGCCGTCGGGCCCGACGAATTCGGCGTCGACGTAATTGTCGGCGGCGGTGCCGTAGCTCGCCGAGAAGGTCGAGAAGATTCCCGAGCACATGATGTTGGCGCACACCAACGCCGCCGGCTCGGCGACGTTCACCCGCAGGCCGCGCTGCAGGGCGGCCTTTTGCAGGTCAAAGGCGGCGACGCCGGGGCCGACCCGCACCAGCCAGTTCTTTTCGTCGAACTCGATCGTTCTCATCCGCCCCAGGTCGATCACGGCCCCCGCGCTCATGACGAAGCCCATGACGCTGGAGCCGTTGCCCCGTACCGCGTAGGGGACGCGATGCCCATTCAGCAGCTTGACCACGGCCGCCACCTCGGCCGTCGATCCCGGCAGGACGACATAGCCCGGCATGCGAGGCTCGGCCACCGGGCAGGGATCGTGAGAATAGGTGAGCGTTACCGCCCGGTCATTGGTCGCCCAGGCATCGCCCACGATTTCTTTCAACCCATCCAGGACAACGTCTTTTTCAGCGGCGAGCGCCTTGCCGCCGTTCTCCAGGTAGGTCCGCACATGCTCCTTCAGGGCGCGCATGACGGCCGTCGGCTTCATCTCGGTGACGAAATAGCACTGGTAGTCGCAAAGGCCGCAGAGGTCGCAGCTTTCGGCGATCTCCACGCAGGCCGGGGTGACCGGGACGCGATCCTCGGCCAGGGCGGCATAGAGATCCATCCGCCCCTGGGGATAGAAGCTGACATAATGCCTTTCCGCTCCCGATCGGCACAAGCCGCTCCCCAAGAAATCGATCTTGCACATGGCGTAATGCCGGCAGCTCTTCGCCGTCCTCAACACCTCGTCCATTTTTTTCCTTCCGGCAGTTTCGCGGCCGGTCTCGCTTCCAGACACTCGGGCTTCTCCCACCCATTCCCGGCCCGCCGGCCGGGTCGCTCCCAGGTGGAGGATCTAAAAGCTATACGCCAGGCCGGCGGCGATGTAGTGGATCCAGGCGAAGTTGTAGACCTCGTCGACGTCGGCGCCGCCTTCGACGAAGCGGTAGCCGAAACGCAGCTGCGCCCGCGGCGAAAGCCGCCAGTTCAACGCCAGCAGCACATCCTCGGCGCGCCCCTGCCTGGCGGCGGCGGCGTCGGCCTCCAGCAGCAGGCCCAGCGTCGGTGACCAATCCCAAACCAGCCGCAGGTGCAGCAGCGGCACGAAGCCGACGTTGGTCTTGCTGGCGGCGAGGCCCGGCGCCGTCAGGGCGATCTCGGCGTCGCGGACCTTGGCGGTGAAGCCGATGTCCAGGCGCAGCCGCGGCTTGGCCAGCAAGCGGTAGCGGTAGGTGAGGCGGTAGGAGTTGAAGGTGTAAATGCCGTCGACGTCACTGCCTTGCGGGAACAGGACACCGGTGAAACTGACGGCGGCCGGCAGCGTGCCCGTCGCCTTCAGGGTCAGCGGCGCGTAGAGCAGCGAGAGCTCGTGGCGCCGCGAGATCGCGTAGGAGAGGCGCAGCCGGTAATAGGCCTTGGCCGCGATATCGAGGTCCCTGGAGAGGGAGAACAGGGTGCCGCCGACATTGGGGATGCGCGCGTCGTTGTAGCCCGAGAACACCCCGCCACCCTCCAGCTCGGCCGTCCAGCGCTGGGACCGGCCATCCTCACCCGGGGCCGCAAGCACCAGGGTCACTATGGAAAAGACCAGGACAAATGACTTCTTCATGGTTGCCTCCGCCGGCATTATGCCCGCTGCGGAGAATTATTTCAAGCCGCACGCCTCGCTCAGCCGCGGCTGCCGGCAGCCCCTGTCCCGAAATGGGACAGCGCGAGCCGCAAAACGCCCTAGCCACGGGCATCTCGCCCCGGCCGCACACTGTCCCAAAACGGGACAGGCCCGACGGTCCAAAACCCTTTGTCGACAACGGTTTGCGCCGCCAGCCCGGGCCCATGTCTCATTTTGGGACAATATCCCATGGGCCGACACCGCGTTGGACGGCAGAGAGCCTTTGCTGATGAGGTTTTCGGGGAAACCCGCACAATTGGCACGCAGTTTGCTTTGCCTTGGGCATGAAGACCAAGACGCTCTTCTTCTGCCCGCGCGACGAGGACATGCTGCTGTTCGAGGAAGTGTACGACGAGCGCCTCGATTTCGTCTACCAGCCGCTGCACGAGATCCCCCGCCTCTGCCCCAGGTGCGGCTCCCTGCTTTTCAAGGGCGACTGCCTGACGGTCGAGGAATTGCATGCCCGCGTCGATTCCGCTGCAGCGGCCGATAGCGGGGCCAGTCCGGAACGCCCATGAAGATCAACCAGATATTCGCCGCCGAGAACTTCAGCGCCCCCGCCAAGAGGGAATGGGTGAGGCAGGAGACGGAATACCTGCTGAAAGTCATGGAGGCCGATCCGAACTTCGCCCTGGCCGAGCGTTTCGGCCCGGAGCTGTCGCCGGCCTCCCTGGTCCGATTCTTCCGCCACCGGGAGCGCACCGAGGCCTCGCGCCGGACCATACAGTACCTGCTCTCTTTCCTGACCCACATCCCCAGGCCCATGGAGATCGCGGACGAACCGGTCAACCCGGCCGAGCAGTTCCGCGACTTCATCCTCTACCAGACCGACCTGCTGCTGGAAGAGGACGTCAAGAGCGCCGTTTTCGACGAGGCCAACTCGGGCAACTCGCGCGCCGGCGAGCATGTCTGGGATTTTCAGGAAAGAATCATCGTCATGAACCGCAAGCTGAGGAACATGCTCGCCAAGGAGGAGGGCAACCTGGCCTTGAGCATCTCCAACCAGTGCCGGGCCCTGGAGCAACTCACCCTCTTCTGGTTCGACGTGCGGCGCCACGACCTGCGCCGCACCCGGCGCAGCGACATTTTCATGTACCTGTTGGCGCAGATGGTGCGGCAGCGCTGCTGGGAGGTTGCCACACCCTGAGCCGGCCCCGGCAGCGGGCTTCAGCGGACCGGAATCGGAAGCGGCTCGGCCGGGAAGCGGCGGGCGATCGCCTGCAGCTCGGCCAGTTTCTCCGGAAAGCGCACCTTGAGGTCGTTCAATTTCTTGAGGGCCACGTCATACTCCGCCTTGAATT
>Ga0209450_10000597_pt1 | contig 18342 bp, 13 predicted proteins | sample FrelakmetLWP11LW_FD_187149 | JGI IMG/M metagenome (GOLD analysis project Ga0209450, IMG submission 187149) | Freshwater lake sediment microbial communities from the University of Notre Dame, USA, for methane emissions studies - LWP11 LW (SPAdes)... | ecosystem: Environmental > Aquatic >...
TGACATGATCACAATAATAGTTGCAGTAGACCGCAATAACGGCATCGGATACGGGAACAGGCTCCTGGTACATCTGCCCGGCGACCTCAGGAGATTTAAGAATATAACAATGGGGCACTGCCTGATCATGGGCAAGAAGACATGGGAATCACTTCCAAACAAACCGCTGGCAGGGAGGAAAAACATTGTTATTACAGATAACGAGCTCGATTGCTTTAACTGTGCCGGGACAGCCAGGTCGATAGAACATGCACTTCAGCTGTGCGATGAGGGTAAAGAGATATTCATCATAGGCGGAGGATCGGTTTACAGACAGTTCTTGCCCCTGGCCGACAGGCTGATGGTGACACATATACATAAGGAATTCACTTCAGACACTTTTTTCCCGGAAATTGACAGTGACGAGTGGTATGTCTCTGAAGAAGAGGATCATATCGCAACTGATAATGACGGGGTCAGCTTTACCTATACAACTTACCTGCGAAGAAGATAAATTTATTTTACGACCCCGTTAAACCTTCGGAGTGTTTCTGCAGTCTATGTGATATAGAAAACGCAGAATACTTAAACAGACACTATCATGAAAACAAAAACATTTATCCTTATTCTGATCATGGCAGGTATTGCAGTCACATCCTGTCAGAAGACACAGCCAATCGGCGAGTCGGGTATCGAAGCGGCTGATGATGCCGTATTTGCAGAGACACTGTTTGATGATGTCTTTGCTTCTGTAGAGATTGCCTCAGGCATTGCCGAGAGTGAGCTTAAATCATCGGTAGTTGACAGTTGTCCCGTTGTTACGGTAACGTTCCCGGGTGAGGGGCTCTGGCCCCGTAACGTGGTCATAGACTATGGCACAGAGTGCGTCGGGCTCAATGAAGTGGTGCGCAGCGGCAAGATCATGATCACAATGACAGCTCCACGGAAGCAGAAGGGGGCAGTGAGAACTGTAACCTTTGACAACTACTTTGTCAACGGTGTCAAAATGGAAGGTACCAAGACTGTTGAAAATCTCGGGTTTAACACTAATCAGAATGTTGTGTTTGGGATAAGCCTCACGGGCGGAAAGATGACATTTCCTGACGGCAAAACCATCGAGCGCGAAGTTGAGCGTGAAAGGGAATATATATCAGGCTTCCTTACCCTCACTCCGTGGGATGACGAGTGTCTTATCACAGGAGTTGCCACAGGGGTTAATCTTGACGGCAAGAGCTTTACCCATACAATCACAAATGCTCTGCACTGGACGGCAGCATGCCGTTTCATTGTGAGCGGCACGAAGAGGTTTGAGGTTGAAGGCATTGAGCCTTTCGATCTTGATTACGGCGATGGTAAATGTGATGCTTATGCGACAATCACAAGGGGAGATGAGAGCAAGGAGATAACCCTGAGGTTCAGGCACCCGAAATTCCCGGCAAACAATTAATTCATATAATTTGTAAAGGCGTAGCATGCTATACCTCCACAACAATTTGTGTCAAATAAAAATCCCGGTCTATCAGGCCGGGATTTCATTTTTATGATGCTTTCAGGATCTTCATGTCTACCCTTTCCAGCTTACGGGCAGCGTACTCGGTTGTCACTGTAAATTCCTTTACCTCCTGCGACGGAAGCTCGAACATTGCATCCATCATGATGTTTTCGCATATTGCACGCAAACCCCTGGCGCCGAGCTTGAATTCCACCGATTTATCAACAATATAATCGAGTGCCTCAGGGGTGAACGAGAGCTCTATTCCATCCATGGCAAAGAGTTTGATATACTGTTTGGTGATGGCGTTCTTCGGTTCGGTCAGGATGGCTCTCAGTGCTTCAGCGTCAAGTGGAGACAGGTGAGTGAGCACCGGCAGGCGGCCGATGATCTCCGGTATGAGTCCGTATGCCCGCAGATCCTGCGGGGCAATGTATTTCAGGAGATCATCCTTGTCATACCTGTCGCGTGAACGGCTTGCAGTATACCCGACCACGGTTGTGTTCAGACGGTGTGCAATCTTTTTCTCAATGCCTTCAAATGCGCCCCCGCAGATGAAGAGAATATTTTTTGTATCGACGGGGATCATCTTCTGCTCGGGGTGCTTGCGGCCTCCCTGGGGCGGTACATTTACGATGGAGCCCTCGAGCAGCTTGAGCAGACCCTGCTGAACACCCTCGCCTGACACATCACGGGTGATGGATGGATTATCACCCTTGCGTGCTATCTTGTCGAGCTCATCGATGAAGACAATACCTTTTTCTGCAGCCTTGACATCATAATCTGCGTTCTGAAGCAGCCGTGTCAGGAGACTCTCGATATCCTCCCCGACATAACCGGCTTCAGTCAGCACAGTGGCGTCAACGATAGTGAAGGGGACATGCAGCATGCGTGCTATTGTGCGGGCAAGGAGAGTCTTGCCGGTACCGGTCTCACCCACAAGCACAATATTCGATTTTTCTATTTCGACGTCATCGCTGTCGGCCCGCTGCATCAGGCGCTTATAGTGGTTGTAAACCGCAACTGAGAGTATCTTCTTCGCTTTCTCCTGTCCGATCACATACTGATCAAGAAATTTTTTTATCTCATCAGGTTTTCGAAGCTTGATGCTCTCGAGGCTGAAATTTGACTTGATGCCCAGTTCTTCAGCCATGATATTGTGAGCCTGCTCAATGCAGTGGTCACATATATGGCCTTCAAGACCTGCGATAAGCAGGTTTGCCTCTTTCTTGGTGCGGCCGCAGAACGAGCATTTATCCATCAGCTGGACTTATTTCTTTGTTCTTGACAAAACCTCGTCAATCATGCCGTAATCCTTAGCCTCATTTGACGTCATCCAGTAATCACGGTCCGAGTCTTTTTCAACCTTATCAACCGGCTTGCCTGTATGGAAGGCGATGATCTCATAGAGCTCTTTTTTAAGCTTTACAATCTCCTTTGCAACTATCTCAATGTCAGAAGCCTGACCTTCAGCGCCTCCCATCGGCTGATGAATCATGATGCGCGAATGCTTCAGTGCCGATCTCTTGCCCTTCGTCCCTGCCGTGAGAAGTATTGCTCCCATAGAGGCGGCCATGCCGGTGCATATTGTGGCAATATCAGCAGAGATGTACTGCATGGTGTCATAGATTCCCAGTCCGGCATGAACAGAACCTCCCGGAGTATTGATATATATCTGTATATCCTTCCCGGGATCTGATGAATCAAGATAGAGCAGCTGTGCCTGTATTATGTTGGCTACGTAGTCATCAATGGGAAGACCAAGAAAAATAATCCGGTCCATCATCAGGCGCGAAAAGACATCCATCGATGCAATGTTAAGCTGGCGCTCTTCTATAATGGTAGGGGAGATGTAGCTGTTATATATTGACGTAAAACGATGCATGTCCATGCTCGTTATACGGAACCTGTCAGCTGCAAATTTTCTGAAATCTCTGTTATCAGACATGGTTATTGACTTTGATTGATCTTCAAAGATATAAAATATTCATTATTTGTTTTTACTTCTTCTCGAAGAGCTTGTTGAACTCTTCAATCGATACACTCTTCTCTTCCACCTTAACGTTGTCGATGACTATATCAAGGACCTTTGTGTCGAGAACCTTTTCTGCTATCCGGCGCGATTCATCCTCCTTGCGCAGCATCTCCCTGGCAAAAGAGGTAATCTGCTCATCGGTTGCATAATAGAGTCCGTATTGTGAGAACTGTGACCTGGTGAAGGCCATCGCCTCGGCAAGGATCTCATCATCGGTGATCTTGACCTCATTCTCCTTTGCTATCCTGTTTTTGATCAGCTGCCAGCGAAGGTCATCCCTGAAGTGATGATAGTCCTTTTCAATCTCTTCGGCAGTAGTCTTTTCGTTTGCCCTGACCAGCCATCTCTTGAGAAACTCATCCGGAAGGTCAAAGGGTGTTTTTTCAAGGATGGCATCACGTGCGTCGGTCTTCAGTTTGAAGTCGGTTTCACGGTTGAAGTATGTTCTTATCTCATCGGTCACCTTAGCCTCGAACTCCTCTGCCGAGGTGACGGTACCCTCACCGTATACCTTATCCCACAGTTCCTGGTTGTTCTCTGCGGGCGTGAACCTCGAGACTTCCCTCACGGTGACGGTGAAGTCACCGGTTATCTCCTTAACCTCATCCTTCTGCCTGCGCAGCAATCCGGCAATCTCATTGTCGTTCGGGAACGCCGTGCGTATGTCAAAGGTGACCGTGTCTCCTGCTTTTTTCCCGATGAATTCCTTCTTCAGAGCCTCATCCTTTACCAGGTCAACGGAGAGGGTTGCGTCATCGTTGGTGATAATGCCGTCGGCAGAGGCGATGGCACCTTTGATCATATCCTTCTCTTCTGCCTCCTTCACGATTATGAATTCGCCGTTTCTCCGTGCATAGTTATCGACGTAATCGGCTATCATTTTGGCATCAGGCTCAATGATATATCTTGTAAGTTTCTGCTTCTTCGTCAGTGACAGTTCAAACACAGGTGCCAGGCCAAGCTCAAAGGTGAAGGTAAACTCTTCCGAGTTCTCAGGGTCAAATGAGTGCTCGTCATTCTTTGGCAACGGTTCGCCGAGGATGTCAAGCTGTTCATTCTTAATGTAATCTGAGAGTCCTTCAGAGACCAGTTTATTTATCTCGTCGACGAGGATGGATGTGCCGTACATTTTCTTGATCATCGGGAAGGGAGCGTGTCCGGGGCGGAAGCCCTTTATGCTGGCATTTCTTCTGTACTCGCGCAGTTTCTTGTCAAGTTTCTCTTCATAATCAGCCTTAGCGATATTGATTATGACATGTGCATTCAGTGCGTCAATGTTCTCTCTGGTAATATTCATATATAGTAAAATTAACTGTCGATTTAAAAACCGCTTGATCGTCGTTTTGTCTGACAGTCAGAGCGGTTCTCTTGTTTTGTGCGGATGAAGGGACTCGAACCCCCACGCCCTGAGGCACAAGATCCTAAGTCTTGCTCGGCTACCAATTACGACACATCCGCAAAATCCGGCGCAAAATTAGTAAATAATACGAAGTATCAAAAGAGGAATGTGAAATTACCTCCTGAGTTCGAAGTTCTTACCGAGATAGACGTTCCTTACCTGTTCATCATCAGCAAGCTGTGCCGATGTCCCCTGCTTCAGTATCTTCCCCTCGAAGAGAAGATAGGCTCTGTCTGTGATTGAAAGGGTCTCATGGACGTTATGGTCGGTAATGAGGATCCCGATGTTCTTGTCCTTAAGGTGAGAGACGATCTCCTGGATATCTTCCACGGCGATAGGGTCAACACCGGCAAAAGGTTCATCGAGCAGGATAAATCTCGGTTTCAGTGCCAGTGCGCGGGCTATCTCCGTACGGCGCCGCTCGCCTCCTGACAGCTGAATGCCGAGGCTCTTGCGGATCCTTGCGAGGCCGAACTCGGAGAGCAGTGACTCAAGGCGCTCATGCCGCTCATCAACACCCATGTCAGAGAGTTCCATCACAGAAAGGATATTATCCTCGACGCTCATCTGCCTGAAGACGGAGGCCTCCTGTGCCAGGTATCCGATACCCAGCCGTGCCCTGCGGTACATCGGGAAATTGGTCAGGTTGATATCATCCAGGTAGATATTGCCTCCGTTGGGTTTTATTAGTCCGACGATCATGTAAAATGTCGTGGTCTTTCCGGCCCCGTTGGGGCCGAGGAGACCGACTATCTCACCCTGCTCTACCTCGACGGAGACCTCGTTCACCACGGTGCGGGTCTTGTATCTCTTTATCAGGTCTGTAGTATAGAGTTTCATCAGTTTCGTTTCAATGGGCTGACTCTGCGGCTTCGCGCGCCGCATCGTCTAGTGCCCGGTTCTTGACCACCCTGGCAGCGATAAAGATACTCACTTCATACAACAACAGCAACGGCAGTGAGACGAGTATCTGGCTGAAGACGTCAGGGGGTGTGATGATGGCGGCAAGGATAAGTATCACAACTATTGAGTGCTTGCGGTACTTACGCATGAATTCCGGCGTGATGACCCCTATCCGGGTAAGGAAATATGCCACTATCGGCAGTTCAAAGGTTACTCCTGCCGCAAGAGCCACCGATGTCACAGACCCGATGTATGATGCAATGTTGATCTGGTTATGCACCAGCTCACTGACGCGGTAACTGCCAAGAAAATTGATTGACAGCGGAGTTATTACAAAGAAGCCGAAAAGGATCCCTAACAGGAAGAGCAGCGATGCAGAGAAGACGGCTCCCCGTGCATACCTGGCCTCCTTCTCGTAAAGGGCAGGCTTGAAGAATGACCAGAACTCCCAGAAGACATACGGAAATGCTATGATAAGACCGGCAACGAGTGAGATGTTGATATGTGTAGTAAACTGTCCGGCCATCTTGATGCTGATGAGCTCGATAGGATTCTGGTTGATGCATAGAGCCGGCGCATTCACTATCTCAGCAAGCTGGCAGAGGAGCCTGTTGGTTATAAAATCCGGATTGTTGGGTGCGAGAATAATATGATCGAAGATGATGTCTTTGAAGACAAAGGCAACGATGGCGCCGGCTACAACGGCAATAAAAGCCCTTATCAGATGCCACCGCAGCTCTTCCAGGTGCTGCAGGAAGGTCATCTCACCTTCACCATCGCCTCTCTTTTTCTTTTTGCCAAGCATCAGACGTGCCTTATTTTAAGGCGTGTAAAGATGCTAAATCTTATTTTTCAAACCAAACGTTTTTATTTTCTCTTTTGGGAGAAAAGATTTGATATATGATTGAAATTAACTTAATTTTGATATAAAGGACGAGATTAAATGCATAAAGTTAGTACCTTGGTTTATTGTCTTACCATATTACAGTTTTCAATGCAGGGGGGAGAATAAGATGTTTGATGATAATTCTATACATGATTATCTGAAGCGTTACTTTGGGTTTGATACTTTCAAGGGTAATCAGGAGGAGATCATAAAGAGTGTTCTCAGCGGCAGTGACACGTTTGTGCTTATGCCTACCGGCGGAGGCAAGTCACTCTGCTACCAGCTCCCCGCTGTGATGATGGAGGGTACTGCTGTTGTCATCTCACCCCTGATAGCACTGATGAAGAACCAGGTTGACGCGATGCGCAACTTCAACACTACGGATGATGTTGCACATTTCCTCAACTCTTCACTTACCAAGACTGCAATAACACGGGTCAGGCAGGATGTGATACATGGTAAGACCAAGTTACTGTATGTTGCCCCCGAGTCACTGACGAAGGATGAGAACATCGATTTTCTGCGGAGCGTAAAGGTATCATTCTATGCTGTTGATGAGGCTCACTGCATATCAGAATGGGGGCACGACTTCAGGCCTGAATACCGGCGCATACGTCCTATTATAGATACTATCACCCGTGCGCCCATCATAGCACTCACGGCTACGGCCACACCCAAGGTGCAGCATGACATAATGAAGAACCTTGGCATTACTGATTCGCAGATATTCAAGTCGTCATTCAACAGGCCGAACCTTTATTACGAGGTAAAGGCAAAACAGGATGCTGCACGGGAGATAATAAAATACATCAAGAACAACCCGGGCAAATCAGGCATCATCTACTGTCTCAGCCGCAAGAAGGTCGAAGAACTTGCAGAGACGCTGAAGGTGAATGATATAAAGGCGCTGGCATACCATGCGGGTATGGACTCTGTCACCAGGACCACGAACCAGGATAAGTTCCTGATGGAGGAGGTTGACGTGATAGTTGCCACCATAGCCTTCGGAATGGGCATTGACAAGCCGGATGTAAGGTATGTCATACACTATGACATGCCCAAGAGCCTTGAGGGTTACTACCAGGAGACCGGCCGCTCGGGGCGTGACGGTGGAGAGGGTCGCTGCATCGCATACTACAGCTATGATGATATTGTCAAGCTCGAGAAATTCATGCAGGGCAAGCCTATTGCCGAGCAGGAGATAGGAAAACAGTTGCTGCTCGAGACAGTGTCGTATGCAGAGTCGTCGACATGCCGGCGCAGACTCCTGCTGCACTATTTCGGTGAAGAATACAGGCAGGAGAACTGTGAGGCATGCGATAACTGCCTCCATCCCAAGACACAGTTTGAGGGCTCGGAGTATGTTGTGAACGTGCTCGAGACGGTGCTGGCCGTCAAGGAGAAGCATAAGGCAGACCATATTGCCAAGATACTGGCCGGAACGCTGAACTCGGCAATCAAGTCATATAAGCATCACAAGCTCGAAACCTTCGGGATAGATGAGGAAAAGGATGAGCGTTTCTGGAACATGGTCATCAGGCAGGCTCTCATCAATAAGCTGTTAAACAAGGACATAGAGAACTACGGACTTTTGGGGCTGACTCCCAAAGGTCTCCAGTTCCTGGAGAAGCCGCAGAGTTTCATGCTCAATGAGGACCATGATTATTCCGAGTCTGAAGACGAGGAGGCCTCATTCGGCGCGCGCACTGCTGCCGCTGATGAAGAGCTGCTGAGCATACTGAAGGATCTGAGGAAGAAGATATCAAAGCAGGCCAACCAGCCGCCTTATAATATCTTCCAGGACCCGTCGCTCGAGGAGATGGCGATTCAGTATCCGGTCACCCTTGAGGAACTGCAGAACATAACGGGTATCGGAGCCGGCAAGGCTCAGCGTTACGGGAAAGAGGTGGTGGAGGTAATAAAGAGCTATGTTGCCGACAAGGAGATCATCAGGCCGCAGGACATGGTTGTCAGGTCGGTTGTTAACAAGTCGGGGCTGAAGGTCTATATCATTCAGAGTATTGACAGGAAGATGCCGCTTGAGGATATTGCCGATGCGAAGGGGATAGAGTTTGAGGACCTGCTCTCCGAGATTGAGGCCATTGTCAGCTCCGGAACGAAACTGAACATTGACTATTATGTCGATGCGGTTATAGATGAGGACCGTCAGCAGGATATCTACTCTTTCTTCATGGAGGAGGCTGAGACCGGATCGCTGGATGAGGCGATCAAGGAGCTGGCGGGTGAGTTTGAGGACGAGGAGATAAGGCTGATGCGGATAAAGGTGCTGGCTGAGGGGAACTAGCGGCACAGGGCACGGAGCATGGGGCATGGAGCAAGGAGCGAGGGGCAGGCTAATGGGGGAAATTAAAAGTTAAGAATTAAGAATTAAGAATTAAGAATTGTGGGCTGGTTATAAGAGACTTAGCCTGGTGTTTTCAAAGGATTCTGACTTTACGGACTTTTGACTTTTGACCTTCAGTCCTCGGACCTTCAGACCTCAGACCTTAAGACGTTATGCGGCGGCTGAATCTCCGTGATGACGGAAACACTGTAAGGAGGGCGACCAGGATGAAGTAGAAGGGGTAGATCAGTTCAGACAATAGAAAGTAGGAGAGGGGCATACGTCCCTCTCTCTTCTTGATGTTACGGTATGTTATAAGGTAATCGGGTATCAGGCGGGTGGCGTAGAGCGTTGCAGGGAGCATGAGGCCGGAGGAGAATATTCCTGTGATGACGGCGGCGGCGACGGCGGCGTTGCACGCCGCCGTGGCTGCGGCGAGGGTGAGGGTCGCAGCGTCCCTGTATGCAAAGCTCTTCGACGCCCAGCGCGCCCTCTGCCGCAGCAGCGCCGCAGCCGTGACAGCCCCGGCTGTCTCCGCCGCCGCCGCACCACCACCTGCATACCTTATCACCCCGCCCCCACGCTTGACAGCATGCAGAAGAAAGATATCGTCACCAGAGGCAATATCATCACGCAACTCACCCGAGTGACGCATGTAGATATCCCTCCTGAAACCCATGTTGGCTCCGTTGCACATCACCGGATGCCCCGACAGCACGGCAGCCTCACTTACAGCCTGCAGCGCCGAGAACTCCATCACTCCAAAACGCGACGCAAAGCCTCCCCCGCCACGATGGTAAACCTCACCCAGTACCATATCCGCCCCTGTTGCCGCACAGAAGCCGGCCATGGCACTCACCCACCCTCTCCCTACAACGCAGTCAGCATCAGTCGTAAGTATAAGCTCCCCATTCGAGCTCCTGACACCAAGCCGCACGGCACTCTTCTTGCCCGAAGCAGTGTTGTATATCAGCCTGATCTCCGGCAATGAATGATGCCTGCCGGCAGCAATGAACTCACTCACTGCAACAGGAGTTCTGTCAGTCGAGCGGTCATTCACAATTATTATCTCCAGCAGCCCGTGAGGATAATCCTGCACTGCCAGGGAGCCCAGCAGCGAAGTGATGGTCTTTGCCTCGTTGCGGCATGCGACAACAACCGACACTGCAGGTCTTCTCTCTGCTGCCTGAACAGGCTCATCACTGTTCCTTACAAGAAGCAGCCACAGCCATAGTATTCCCAGGGAATAGAATGCCACCGGTATTATCAGCCACCACATTTATCGAACTGAAGTCTCAAAGTCAAAAGTCAAAAGTCGAAAGTCCGTAAAGTCAGAATCACTTGCAGACACCAGGCTATGTGCCTGATCATCAGCCCATAATTCTTAATTCTCAATTCTTAATTCTCAATTTCCCCCATTAGTCTGCTCCTGCCCGGCCATCCACTCATACGTCCTGTAGTGCTCTCCGTCCATCCCCATCGCCTCATAGGTCTTCTGAGCACGGTGGTTTTCTGACTCGACGTAGAGACGCAGCCCGGCGATACCCTCTGCCAGCCCCTCACTCTTCACATGATCATACATCATCCTGAAGATACCCTTGCGCCTGTACTCCGGTATGACATAGACCGACTGAAACCACCATACATTCGCATTGCGCCAGTCGCTCCACTCGTATGTTATCATCAGCGAGGCTACTATCCTGCCCTCATCCTCGGCAACATAGTACTGACCCTTGCCCTGATCGTTGAATACAGCATGAACACCATTTGTAAGAACATTTCGCTTCAGTTCCATCCCCTCCGTCTCCATGGCCATCGCCTGCTGAAACCTGATTATTGCCTCACTGTCCTTCCTTATCGCTTTCCGGATCTTTATCATATATTTTTTATGCTTTCTTTTACCCTTGCTCCCCACCTTCGCCGCTATTCGGCCCCTTCGACAGGCTCAGGGTCCGGCTTCGGCAGTCAATTTGCAAATCGCAAATCGCAAATCGCAAATCAAAAAATCCCCTTGCTCCCCACCTTCGCCGCTATTCGGCCCCTTCGACAGGCTCAGGGTCCGGCTTCGGCAGTCAATTTGCAAATCGCAAATCGCAAATCGCAAATCAAAAAATCCCCTTGCTCCTTGCCCCTTGCTCCTTGCTCCTTGCCCCCTGCTCAATACTCATCCCACGCCTTTATCTCAATCTCACTCTCCGGCACGCTGCAGAAGGCGTTGATGAATGCCGATGCCAGCCGTGCGTTGGTTATCAGCGGAATGTTATAATCAACCGCACTGCGCCTTATCTGGTAGTCGTTGTTAAGCTCCGCGGCCGAGAGGTCCTTGGGAATATTTATAACCAGGTCAACAACCCTGCTTCTAATGAGCTCGACAGTGTTGGGCGACTCCTTCTCGTCAGGCCAGTATGCCACCTCCGCCTCGACCCCGGCATTGCTCATGAACAACTGTGTGCCACGGGTTGCGTATAACTTATATCCACGCTGCTGTAGAAGCCGCACCGCCTCTATCAGATCAGCCTTTGACTTGGCCGGGCCTGATGAGATGAGGACAGCCTTCTCCGGCATGCGGTATCCTACGGAATACATCGCCTTGAGCAGTGCCTCGTGAAAGCTGTCTCCGATGCATCCCACCTCACCTGTCGATGCCATGTCGACACCCAGCACAGGATCGGCCTTTGCAAGGCGTGAGAAGCTGAACTGAGAGGCCTTCACCCCGACATAATCGAGGTCAAAGACCGATTTATGCGGCTTCTCCCAGTGAACACCCAGCATCACTTTTGTGGCCAGTTCAATGAGGTTTGTTTTAAGCACCTTTGACACGAAGGGCATGCTCCGGCTGGCGCGCAGGTTACACTCGATGACCTTGATGTCATTGTCGCGTGCGAGGAACTGTATGTTGAAAGGCCCCGAGATATTCAGCTCCTTTGCTATCTCGCGGGCAATGCGCTTGATACGTCTTACCGTCTCGAAATATATCTTCTGCGGGGGAAACACTATCGTCGCGTCACCCGAATGGACGCCTGCATACTCAACATGCTCGCTTATGGCATACGCCACAATCTCACCTGCCGAGGCGACGGCGTCAATCTCTATCTCCTTGGCATATTCGATGAACTCCGACACCACCACCGGGTGCTCCTTTGAAACGCTTGCCGCCAGCTCAAGGAAGTGTACCAGTTCACTGCGGTTTGAGACCACATTCATCGCAGCACCCGAAAGTACATACGAGGGCCTGATCAGCACCGGGAAGCCGATGCCGTCAATGAAGCTGTCTATCTCCTCAAAGCTCGTCAGCTCCTGCCACCGTGGCTGATCGATGGCCAGGGTGTCGCACATCGATGAGAACTTATGCCTGTCCTCAGCCCTGTCAATTGATTCGGGGGGGGTACCCATGATAGGCACTCCCTGTCTGTGAAGCCTCATGGCCAGGTTGTTGGGTATCTGCCCCCCCATGGCAAGGATCACTCCCCGGGGTGTCTCCAGGTCGATGATATCCATCACCCTCTCGAATGAGAGCTCGTCAAAATAGAGACGGTCACACATGTCGTAGTCGGTGCTCACCGTCTCCGGATTGTAGTTGATCATCACGCCGCGAAACCCTTCACGGCGAATGGTGTTGATGGCATTCACCGAGCACCAGTCGAACTCTACGCTCGACCCGATGCGGTAAGCACCTGACCCCAGGACAATGACCGATCGTTTGTCATTCTCGTACCATATATCGTGCTCCATCCCGCTGTATGTCATATACAGGTAGTTTGTAACGGCAGGATACTCGGCAGCTAGAGTATCTATCTGCTTGACATACGGTACAATACCCCTGCTCTTGCGGTTGCGGCGCACCGTCAGCATTGCATCATTGGTCCTTGCAGGGTCAGGCTTCAGCACATGACGCGCTATCTGGAAGTCACTGAAACCGTTGATCTTGGCATGGAGAAGCTCCTCGGCAGACAGCTCCTCGACAGTGTTGAAAGACTCAAGCTTTTTCTTTATCGCTGTTATATTCTGAAGCTTGTAAAGAAACCAGCGGTCGATCTTCGTCAGATCATATATGCGGTCGACGTCCAGCCCCTTCTCCAGCGCCTCTGCTATGGAGAAGATACGCATGTCAGTGGGCTCCGAGAGCTCCTTCTCTATGTCGCTGAAGCTCAGGTTACGGTTGCTGACAAACCCGTGCATCCCGAGCCCGATCATCCTGAGCCCTTTCTGTATCGCCTCCTCGAAGGTGCGTCCGATGGCCATGATCTCACCGACGCTCTTCATGCTGCTACCTATCTCGTGCGCCACCCCCTGGAACTTGTTCAGGTCCCAGCGCGGTATCTTGCACACTATATAGTCAAGGGCAGGCTCGAAACAGGCCGTTGTGGTCTTTGTGACAGAGTTCTTCAGCTGGTGAAGGCCGTAACCCAGCGCCAGCTTGGCTGCCACAAAGGCCAGGGGATACCCCGTCGCCTTTGACGCCAGGGCGCTGGAGCGCGACAACCGGGCATTGACCTCAATGACCCTGTAGTCCTCTGAGTTGGGGTCAAGGGCATACTGAACATTGCACTCACCGATGATGCCCACATGCCTTATGATCTTTATCGACAGCTCCCTGAGCTTGTGGTATTCGCTGTTGGTGAGCGTCTGTGACGGAGCCACGACGATGCTCTCACCGGTGTGTATGCCGAGAGGATCAAAGTTCTCCATGTTGCAGACGGTGATACAGTTGTCATAACGGTCGCGCACAACCTCATATTCGACCTCCTTCCACCCCTTGAGCGACTCCTCTACCAGTATCTGTCCCGAGAAGGTGAATGCCCTCCCTGCAAGAGCCCTGAGCTCATCGGTGTCGGAGCAGAACCCGCTGCCCTGCCCGCCGAGGGTGTACGCAGCACGTATGATTATCGGAAACCCGAGTTTATCAGCAGCTTTGAGTGCATCATCAACACTGGTGACGGCAATGCTGCGCGGGGTTTTGACATTGATTTCGTCAAGCTTCTTAACAAAGAGCTCACGGTCTTCGGTATCCATTATTGCTCTCACCGGTGTGCCAAGTACCCTGACATTGTATTTTTCGAATACCCCTGCGCGGAAGAGGGCGGTGCCACAGTTAAGAGCAGTCTGACCACCGAAGGAGAGCAGAATGCCGTCGGGCATCTCACGGGCGATGACACGTTCGACAAACCGCGGAGTGACGGGGAGGAAGTATATCTTGTCGGCTATCTTCTCAGAGGTCTGTACGGTGGCAATGTTTGGATTTATCAGAACGGTGAAGATTCCTTCTTCGCGGAGTGCCTTAAGAGCTTGTGACCCTGAGTAATCAAATTCACCGGCCTCGCCGATCTTCAGTGCCCCTGAGCCCAGCAGCAGCACCTTTTTTATCTCTTCCTTCATCGTCGCTGTTTGGAAAGCAAAAATACAACAATTTGCCATCAAAAGATTTGTATTAAATAAATATGTATAAATTTGCATTTTAAATGAATAAAAATACATTATGAACAGAGCATCACGACTGATCCTTATCGAGAAACTCGTATCGGAGAATGTCATTTCTTCGCAGGAGGAGCTGCTTGGACTTATGGAGGGCGCAGGGAAAGAGTGCACGCAGGCGACACTCTCCCGCGATTTAAGGCAGTTGGGGATAAGCAGGGGCTTCGACGGCAGAGGCGGGTACCGCTACCTTCTTCCGCCCAAAAGAGAACAGGCATCTGAGATAATACCCGGACACGCAAAAGAGGCGGTCACGGGGATGATATGGGCGAGAGGCATGCTCCTCATCAGCACCCACCCCGGATTTGCATCTGCGGTGGCAATAAAGATTGACCGTGCCGCAAGGTACGAGATTGCAGGTACAGTGGCAGGAGATGACACAATTCTCCTGATACCAAGGGACAATGTGAGCAACGACGCTGTTGAAGAGTGTCTCAGCCTGATTTTTAACAGTAATAATGAGAAAAAGAGAAAAAGATGAAAAAAGTAATGCTGGCATATTCGGGAGGGCTTGATACCTCCGTAATACTTAAGTGGCTGATAAACAAAGGATACGATGTTATTGCCTACGTTGCTGACGTCGGTCAGGACGAAGATTATGAGGCGGTGCAGCAGAAGGCGCTGGCAATAGGTGCCTCAAAAGTGATAATTGAGGATCTCAGGAGGGAGTTTGTGACTGAATATATATTCAAAGCCATCAAGGCCAACGCCGTATATGAGGATCGTTACCTCCTCGGCACTGCCCTTGCCCGGCCTCTCATTGCCCGTAAGCAGATTGAAGCTGCCATTGAATACGGGGCTGACTATGTGGCGCACGGGGCAACAGGAAAGGGGAATGACCAGGTGCGCTTCGAGCTGACCTACTATGCGCTCAAGCCTGACATAAAGGTCATTTCACCATGGAAGGACCCTGAGTTCCTTTCGCAGTTTCAGGGCCGTTCTGACATGATCAGGTACGCTGCCGGTCACCGTATTCCGGTCAAGGCATCCATCTCCAAACCCTACAGCGAGGATGACAACCTGATGCATATCAGCCATGAGGCAGGGATCCTTGAAGACCCTCTCTATTTTGCCGGCAAGGATATCCTTCAGAAAATGGTGATGCCAATGGATGCACCTGACAGGGAGACGCACATATCTGTCAGCTTCCGTGACGGCATTCCGGTGAAGGTCACCAACAGGGATGACGGAACCGTTTATACCGATCCGCTTGAGCTGTTCACATATCTGAACAGGATAGGCGGCCAGAACGGCATCGGCCTGCTTGACATGGTTGAGAACAGGTATGTAGGCATCAAGTCGAGGGGTATATATGAGACCCCCGGAGCAACGATACTACATGCCGCACACAAGGACATAGAGGGTATTGCCATGGACCGCGAGGTGATGCGTCTGCGCAACATGCTCGCCCCTGTCTTCGCCGAGCTGGTCTACAACGGCTTCTGGTTCTCGCCTGAGATGGAGTTCCTGCAGGCGGCAATGGACAAGAGCCAGGAGGTGATTGACGGTGTTGTTCACATGTTGCTCTACAAGGGCAACATCATCATCGAAGGACGTGAGTCGCCGTCATCATTATATAACAAGGAGTTGTCAAGCATGGACATCGAGGGAGGATTCAATCAGACTGACAGCCTCGGGTTCATACGCATCAACGCTATCCGCCTGATGGCACATCATGCCATCATGGAGGAAAACAGGAAAAAAGCGCCGAATAATGCATTTGTGGGATAAGGGTGGCCAGACACGGGAATCGCTGATAAGCTTCACCTGCGACCGCGACAGGGTTTATGATGCGAGGCTGGCCCCGTACGATATCGTGGGCTCAATGGCTCATGCCATGATGCTCGGGAGGTGCGGAATAATCACTGATGAGGAAAGGGCAGACCTAGTTGAAGGTCTTTCCGCCCTCTTTGCTGAGGCTGAACAAGGGTTACTTAAGGTAGAAACAGAGTTTGAAGACATCCACTCAATGGTGGAGTTTCGTCTCCGTGCCCTCGCCGGGGAGGCAGCCGGTAAGCTTCATACAGGAAGGTCACGCAACGACCAGGTGCTGACCGATCTTCACCTGTTCATACGTCACCGGTCATACCTTATTGCCCGCGAACTGAATAATCTGGCAAATACATTCCTGGATCTAAGTGAGAAGCATAAGGAGGACCTTATGCCTGGCTTCACCCACATGCAGGCGGCGATGGTCAGCTCTTTCGGATTATGGTTTGCCTCGTTTGCCGAGAGCCTCTGTGATGACCTGCATGTTCTTTCTTGTGCTGCAGCCCTGGCAGATGCCTGCCCCCTGGGAACGGCAGCCGGGTATGGCACCTCCCTGCCCGTCGACAGGGAGCTGACGGCCTTGCTGCTTGGCTTTCATAGGCTGATAGTCACATCGCCCTATGCCCAGATGAGTCGCGGGCGGACTGAACGGCAGCTGGCTGGCGCAATAGCTTCTGTCGCGAACACTATCGGGAGGTTCGCCTCGGATGTGATACTTTTCATGTCTCCAGGTTACGGGTTTGTTTCCGTCTCAGACGACCTTACAACCGGCTCGTCAATAATGCCGCACAAGAAGAACCCTGATCTTTTTGAGCTGATAAGAGCCAGGTGCAACAGGCTGCAGGCTGTTCCCGGAGAGGTGACGCTCATTACTGCCGGACTCCCTCCGGGATATAACCGCGACTTCCAGGAACTTAAGGCAATCATATTTGATGCATTCGATGAGACTGATGAGCTGGTGGCCGCCATTGGCATCGCAGCGGCCGGACTGGTCATAAGAAAGGATATTATGAACGATCCGGGATATAATGATGTCTTCTCGGTTGAAGAGGCTAACAGGATGACTTTGAGAGGGGTCCCGTTCAGGGAGGCATACAGGGCAGCTGCATCAAGGGCAGGGTCTGGTGATTTTAAAAAAACCAGTCCGGCCGATTATTCTCATATCGGCAGCATAGGAAATACAGGAATAAACCTCATTCGCCTCCGTATTGAAAAGATAATGGAAGGGTTTAAACCGGGTTCATCGCCCGGGGAATTATTTGATAAAATAAAAACAGATCGTAATTAATGAATGCAGAGACGTTGCATGCAACGTCTCTACAGAGATTTGGCGATATTATCAATAAATACGTCGAACAGGAAATCTGTATCTGTTGGCCCGCCTGAGGCTTCCGGGTGAAACTGAGTTGAGAAAAATGGCCTGGAGACATGCCTCATCCCCTCGTTTGTGTTGTCGTTGACGTTGATGAACAGAGGCTCCCAGCCTGCCGGGAGGGTGTTGTTGTTTACAGCGAACCCGTGGTTCTGCGATGTGATGTATGCCCTGTCGGTGCCCACCATCTGTACCGGCTGGTTGTGACTCCGGTGTCCGTAACGAAGCTTATAGGTATCGGCACCGGCAGCAAGGGCCATAAGCTGGTTTCCGAGACAGATACCGAAGATGGGCTTGTCACCGTCGAGTGACTTCCTGATATTGTCAATCGCTGCACGGCACATCTTCGGATCACCCGGCCCGTTCGAAAGGAACAGTCCGTCATATTCTTCACTGCTGTAGTCATAATCCCACGGCACCCTTATTATTGTGGTATCTCTCTTCATCAGGTTGCGGATGATGTTGTACTTCACTCCGCAGTCAACAAGTACAATGCGGTATTTTCCGGTTCCGTGGACCTGTCTGGTGCCGGTGCTGACCTCGGCAACAAGGTTAACTTTGTTTGGGTCATAGAATTCCGTTGCCGTGCCGTCAGGCTCTACCTTGCCGAGCATTGCCCCCTTCTCGCGTATCCTTTTTGTCAGCGCCCTCGTGTCAATGCCGTATATCCCCGGCACATTGCTCTTCTTC
>Ga0209450_10000598_pt1 | contig 18341 bp, 30 predicted proteins | sample FrelakmetLWP11LW_FD_187149 | JGI IMG/M metagenome (GOLD analysis project Ga0209450, IMG submission 187149) | Freshwater lake sediment microbial communities from the University of Notre Dame, USA, for methane emissions studies - LWP11 LW (SPAdes)... | ecosystem: Environmental > Aquatic >...
AAAAACCACCGGTTACTGACCCGGGTAAAAACATAAAGACAGGCTTCCGGCCTGTCTTTATGTCTACAATATATTGATTTCGGATGTCTATTCCTCTTCCTCTTCTCCGGCGTAAGCCTTGATGACTGCATCCTGAACCTCCCCGGGAACCTGGGAATACTCTGAGAACCTCATGGTGAACATAGCTCGGCCGCCGGTGAGCGAGCTGAGAGCCGTTGAGTACTTGTTCATCTCTGCCAGGGGAACCCTTGCCTTGATGACCTCAAAACCCTTTTCGCTTGCCATTCCCAGAACCATTCCGCGGCGTCCCTGAAGGTCGCTGATGACATCACCCATGCGGTCGGAGGGAACCATGATCTCAACTTCATAGACCGGCTCAAGGATCTTCGGACCGGCGTTCTTGAAGGCGGTGCTGAAGGCATTACGGCCTGCCAGACGGAATGATATTTCGTTTGAATCAACCGGGTGCATCTTGCCGTCATAGACATAGACCCTGATGTCACGTGCATAGGAGCCGGTGAGCGGACCTACCTCCATCTTTTCCATGATGCCCTTGAGGATTGCGGGCATGAAACGCGCGTCGATGGAGCCGCCTACAATACAGTTCATATAAATGAGCTTGCCACCCCACGGCAGGTCTATCTCCTCCTTGTCGCGGTTGGCCATTTTGATCTCCTTGCCGGCGATCTTCATCATCGACTTGGCTTCTGAACCCTCCTCAAAAGGCTCGATGATCATATGTACCTCGCCGAACTGGCCCGCGCCACCTGACTGTTTCTTGTGACGGTAGTCGGCCTGCGCCGTCTTGGTTATGGTCTCACGGTAGGGGATCTTTGGTGCGATATACTGCGTCTCGATCTTAAAGATATTGTCAAGATGCCATTTCAGGATATTAAGATGGTATTCACCCTGGCCGTGGATGATGATCTGCTTAAGCTCCTTGGAGTACTCGACGATGATCGTCGGGTCTTCCTGGTGCATACGGTTGAGAGACTCGCCCATCTTTTCCTCATCACTTTCACTGAGAGGTTTGATGGCAGCACGGTACTTGGGCTCGGGAAACTTCATGTTCTCATAGGTCCAGTCGTTGCCCGGAGCATTGAGAGTATGGTTTGTCTTGGTGTTCTTCAGCTTGACAAAACCTCCGATGTCACCGGCGTGTATCTCGGGGACGCGTGAGCGGTTCTTGCCTGCGCAGACGAAGATCTGCGAGAGTCTTTCCTTTGTGCTGTTACTGGTGTTGATGACATCGAGGTTTTCACCTATCTTGCCTGACATCACCCTGAAGTAGTTGATCTCACCAATATGCTCCTCGAGCGTTGTCTTGAAGACGAAGACGGAGGCCGGTGCTGCAGGATTGCATTTCACCTCGGTGCCCTTCGAGTTCTTCGGGGCCGGCATGTCAGCAGGTGAAGGAGCGGAGACTGCCACGAAATCGAGCAGTCTGTCAACACCTATGTTGCCTTTTGATGATACGCAGAAAACGGGAAATATACCCCTCTTCAGCAGTCCTTCGCTAAGACCGCGTCCAATCTCCTGCTCGGTGAGCTTGTCGTTGGCGAAGAAGAGTTCCATGAGCGACTCATCGCTCTCAGCCACCTTTTCAGTAAGAGCTGCGTGCAGCTCACCGGCCTTTGCCTGGTGTTCCGCGGGAATGTCAAGCACCTCGGCCTTGCCTCCGTCCTTGCCGTAACGCAGCATCTTCATGGTGATGACGTCAATGATGGTGTTGAAGCCTAAGCCTTCGTTAACGGGAAACTGCGCCAGCGTGACATTGCTTCCGAAGCGTTCATGAAGCATCTCAACCGTCTTTTCAAAGTTGGCCTTCTCATGATCAAGCCCGTTGACAACAATGATCAGTGGCTTATTGAATTTGACGGCATGCCTGAAATGGATCTCCGTTCCAACCTCCACGCCGTTCTGCACGTTGATAACCAGCATTACCGTGTCGGCAGCATACATCGATGAGACGACACCTCCTGAAAAGTCATCGAGACCCGGTGTGTCAAGGATATTTATCTTTTTATCCCTGAATTCGGTGTAGAGAACTGTGGAAAAAACTGAGTTGCGGTTCTCCTGCTCTATCGGCTTGTAGTCAGAGACGGTGTTCTTTGCTTCTACGGAACCACGTCTCTCAATGCCCCCGCCGTTGAAAAGCATTGCTTCCGCGAGTGTGGTCTTGCCTGAGCCAGAGTTCCCCAGCAGAGCAATGTTCCTTAGGTGGTCTGTTGAGTATGTCTTCATCTTCGGCTTGTATTATATTATATAATGTATATCGTCTCTTTGGGAGCGCAAAAATAGCAAATTTTCAAAAGAGTACATAAAAGTTGTGGTGGATTGGAAAATATTTCTTTTCTTTGCACCGGTTTTTTGAGAAACAGGAGTACCGGTCTATCCTTCAAAACGTAAGTTTACAAAAGAAGTCGATAGGAAAGGTCGGGAAGAAAATCCTGTAAATAACTTACAAACCAATAAGTTACATCTCCAGAAAACTTTGCCCGCGGGCACTGTGGCGGCTTGTTGCCGCTGCAATGACGGGGGTACATATATAATAACAACAGATAGCGCATTGCGCTGAAATGAGTGATGGAATACTTTTGCAGACCAGTATAAAAACAAGGAAAATTAATTTAAAAGAGAATTATGCCAACAATTCAGCAGTTAGTTAGAAAAGGCCGCAAGAAGCTGGTGGACAAGAGCAAGGCACCCGCTCTTGACTCATGCCCGCAGCGCAGGGGAGTATGTGTCCGTGTATATACTACCACGCCAAAGAAACCTAACTCAGCCATGAGAAAAGTTGCCAGGGTAAGGCTGACCAACCAGAAGGAGGTCAACGCCTATATACCGGGTGAAGGACATAACCTTCAGGAGCACTCCATCGTGCTTATCAGGGGCGGCAGGGTCAAGGACCTTCCCGGCGTCCGTTATCACCTCGTACGTGGTGCACTTGACACCTCCGGTGTTGATGGCCGTAAGCAGAGAAGGTCAAAATACGGAACAAAAAGACCAAAGAAGTAACAGTTAAAGGATTCACAATATGAGAAAGGCAAAACCAAAGAAGAGGATCCTCTTACCGGACCCGAAATTCAACGATCCGTACGTTACCCGTTTCATCAACAATCTGATGTACGATGGTAAAAAGACCGTTGCCTTCAGGATTTTCTACGACTCGCTGGATATAGTGAGTGACAAGATGAAGAGTGCTGAGAAGTCTCCGCTTGAGATATGGAAGCAGGCTCTTGACAATATCACCCCGCATGTAGAGGTGAAAAGCCGCAGGGTAGGTGGAGCCACCTTCCAGGTGCCTCTCGAGATCAGGCCAGACCGCAAGGTCAGCATAAGCATGAAAAACCTTATTCTCTTCGCCCGTAAGCGTACCGGTCACAGCATGGCTGAGAAACTTGCCGCCGAGGTGATGGCTGCCTACAACAATGAGGGCGGAGCATACAAAAGGAAAGAGGATACCCACCGCATGGCCGAAGCCAACAAGGCATTCGCTCACTTCAGATTCTGATAAGGCTGACCTGCAGGGAACATTAAGCTAACGATGAGCACCGATCTCAGAAATACAAGAAATATTGGCATTATGGCCCATATCGATGCCGGGAAGACAACCACTTCCGAGCGCATCCTTTATTATACGGGCCGTGTACACCGCATCGGCGAAGTCGATGACGGCAATGCCACTATGGACTGGATGGTACAGGAACAGGAGAGAGGTATCACCATTACATCTGCAGCTACCACCACTTTCTGGAAATACAGGGACCAGCTCTACAAGATCAATCTTATTGACACCCCGGGTCACGTCGACTTCACCATGGAGGTGGAGAGGTCACTCAGGGTTCTCGACGGGGCTGTTGCCGTCTTCTGTGCTGTCGGCGGTGTTGAGCCGCAGTCAGAGACAGTATGGAGGCAGGCAAACAAATACAACGTACCGCGCATCGCCTTCATAAACAAGATGGACCGCTCCGGCGCCGACTTTCATGGAGTCGTGCAGCAGATGATCGACAGACTCGGAGCGCACCCGGTACCGGTTCAGATTCCGATAGGGGCTGAGGACAAATTTATCGGGCTTATCGACCTCCTTGAGATGCAGGCAATCATCTTCGAGGACGGGGAGGATCCCCTGACAAACTTCACCGTCGGTCCCATACCGGAATACATGACGGAAGAGGCTGACGAATGGAGGATGAAGCTCGTTGAGGCATGCGCCGAGATGGATGACACCATCCTCGAGCGTTACCTCGAAGACCATGAAAGCATAACGCCTGATGAACTGATGACAGTGCTGCGCCGTGAAACGGTCGAGGGAGTGATAGTCCCCGTCTTCTGCGGTGCCGCCTTCAAGAACAAGGGCGTGCAGAGACTCCTTAACGGCGTGGTGGCATACCTGCCTTCGCCGGTTGACGTGGGGGCTGTCAAAGGCAAAGACCCGCGCGACGACAGGGAGGTTGAACGCAAACCTGAGGCTGAGGAGCCGTTTGCAGCCCTCGCCTTCAAAATTGCCACCGACCCGTATGTCGGACGGCTCGTCTTCATGAGGGTCTATTCAGGCACCCTCAATGCCGGCGACACCGTTCTCAATGCACGAAGCGGCAAGAGGGAGAGGATCAACCGCCTCTTCCAGATGCATGCAAACAAACAGAATCCCATTCCGAGCGTCTCCGCAGGAGATATATGCGCCGGCGTGGGCTTTAAGGAACTTAAGACAGGAGACACTCTCTGTGCCATCAACAAGCCTGTGGTACTCGAGTCAATGGAATTCCCTGAACCGGTAATCTGGATCGCCATTGAACCGAAGACGCAGGCTGACATCGACAAGCTGGGAAATGCCCTTGGCAAACTTGCCGAGGAGGATCCGACCTTCAGGGTCAAAACTGATCCTGACAGCGGACAGACTGTGATAAGCGGCATGGGAGAGCTTCATCTTGAGATCCTTACTGACCGTCTAAAGAGAGAATTCAGTGTTGAATGCAACCAGGGCAGACCCCAGGTGGCATACAAGGAGGCAATCACCTCATCTTATTCCCACAGGGAGCTCTTCAAGAAGCAGACCGGAGGCAGGGGCAAGTTCGCGGATATCTCCGTTGAGCTTATGCCGGCCGATGACGATGCTCCGGGGCTCACCTTCGTGAATGAGGTCAGGGGAGGAAATGTGCCGAAGGAATATATACCTTCCGTTGAGAAGGGATTCCGCGAAGCCATGCAGAACGGCCCTCTGGCCGGCTTCCCATTAGACAGCCTCAAGGTTATTCTCAAAGACGGTTCGTACCATCCCGTTGACTCCGACTCGCTCTCGTTTGAGATAGCAGCCAGGCAGGCCTTCCGCCACGCGGCAGGCAAATGCCGCCCGGTGCTCCTCGAACCCGTGATGAGCGCCGAAGTCGTTACCCCCGAAGAATACGTGGGCGACGTCGTGGGCGACTTCAACAAGCGCAGGGGCAAGGTGGAAGGTATGGAATCGAAAGCAGGTGCAAGGGTCATCAGGGCAAAAGTACCTCTGGCAGAAAACTTCGGATACGTTACAGTACTTCGGACCCTTACCTCGGGAAGAGCAACATCCACTATGGAGTTCTCGCATTTTGAAGAGGTGCCTGCAGAATTAGCGAAGAAAATTATTGAAGTAACAACAGGAAAAATTCTTTAAAAAAGATGAGTCAGAAAATCCGCATCAAACTGAAGTCTTACGATCATAACCTGGTCGACAAGTCGGCTGAAAAGATTGTGAAGACAGTCAAATCGACGGGTGCAGTAGTCAGCGGCCCTATACCGCTGCCCACCCACAAGAGAATTTATACGGTGCTCCGTTCACCGTTCGTGAACAAGAAGGCAAGAGAGCAGTTCGAACTGTCATCGTACAAGAGGCTGCTTGACATATACAGCTCAACACCCAAAACCATCGATGCTCTGATGAAGCTGGAACTGCCGAGCGGGGTTGAAGTGGAAATAAAAGTGTGAAACCGGTAAAATACTGAATTATGCAGGGATTAATAGGAAAAAAGGTTGGAATGACCTCCGTCTTCGATGAGAACGGAAAGAACATTCCATGCACAGTGCTGGAAGTGGGCCCGTGTGTCGTGTCACAGGTCAAGACTGTGGAGACTGACGGTTATGCAGCACTTCAGCTCAGCTTTGACGACAAGAGGGAAAAGTCGAGCAACAAGGCTGAGATAGGACATTTCAAACAGGCCGGCACCGGCCCCAAGAGAAAAATTGCCGAGTTCTCGGGATTTGAAGACGGAAGATACAAGACAGGTGATGTCATCACCGTCGATCTCTTCAATGATGATACATATCTTGATGTCAGAGGATGGACCAAGGGCAAGGGCTTCCAGGGCGTTGTCAAGCGTCACGGCTTCAGCGGCGTGGGCGGCACAACCCACGGTCAGCATGACAGGCTGAGGGCCCCGGGTTCAGTGGGCGCCTCATCATGGCCATCAAGAGTCATGCCCGGCATGCGTATGGCAGGCCGTACAGGCGGAAGACAGCAGGAGACGGAACTGAGGGTCGTAAAGATCTTGCCCGAATCAAACCTGCTCCTCGTTAAGGGTGCCGTCCCCGGCCCCAAAGGTGGTTACGTAATAATAACAAAGTGATGGAAGTAGCAGTATTTAACATAGAAGGTAAAGAGACCGGAAGAAAGGTTAATCTCAATGAGACCATCTTCGGCATTGAACCCAATGATCACGCTATCTACCTTGATACGAAACAGTATCTGGCAAGCCAGAGACAGGGTACGCACAAATCCAAGGAGCGCGGCGAGATAGTGGGCAGCACACGCAAGCTCAAGAGACAGAAGGGCACTGGAACGGCACGTTTCGGCAGCATCAAGAACCCCGAGTTCCGTGGCGGCGGCCGCATCTTCGGCCCCAGACCCAGGTTCTACGGGTTCAAGCTCAATAAAAAGGTAAAACAGCTGGCAAGAAAGTCAGCCCTTTCATATAAGGCAAAAGAGAACAAAATCATCGTGCTTGAGGATTTTTCATTCGAGGCTCCCAGGACTTCAGAAATGGCCGTGATGAACGCAAACCTCAATATCACGAATAAAAAATCACTTTTTGTTTTATCAGAACAAAATAAAAACATATATTTGTCATCTCGAAATTTGCAGGGAGTTGAAGTTGTAACTATCAGTGATTTAAATACTTACAACATTATGAAGGCTTCAACTCTGGTGCTTACCGAGAGCGCAGTTGATGTTTTGCAGTCGACATTATAAAACCAGGAACTGAGATATGGAAATATTACTTAAACCCATAGTGACCGAGAAAATGACCAGTCAGGGAGAGAAATTCAACCGGTATGGTTTTCTGGTGTCGCGTAAGGCCAACAAGCTGCAGATTAAAAAGGCGGTTGAGGATCTTTACGGCGTTAACGTTGAGTCTGTCAACACCATCAACTACGGTGGCAAGACCAAGACCCGGTATACCAAGTCAGGTATGATGAAGGGTCGTACAGCAGCAACTAAAAAGGCTGTTATCACTCTCGCCAAAGGGGAGACAATTGATTTTTACAGCAACATTTAAAACAATATGGCAGTCAGAAAGATCAAGCCTGTTACACCAGGCCAGAGACATAAGGTCATGAGTTCCTTTGAGGAGATAACTCATGGCACGCCGGAGAAATCCTTGCTCGCGCCGCTGAAAAAGACAGGAGGAAGGAACGTTAACGGCAGGCGGACCATGAGGTACATCGGCGGCGGCCACAAGAGGATGTACCGTGTGATCGACTTCCAGAGGAACAAGGATGGCGTAGCCGCCACCGTCACCTCTGTTGAATATGATCCCAACCGTTCCGCACGGATCGCGCTTCTCACCTACGCAGACGGTGAAAAGAGGTATATAATCGCTCCCACCGGCCTGAAGGAAGGTCAGGAGGTGATGTCAGGCAAGACGGCAACGCCGGAGATCGGCAACACTCTCTTCCTTGAAGACATACCCCTGGGAACGATAGTCCACAACATTGAGCTGAAGCCCGGCAAGGGTGCAGCCATGGCCCGCAGTGCAGGTACTTTTGCACAGCTGGCTGCCCGCGACGGAAAGTATGCCATCATCAAGCTCCCCTCGGGTGAGACAAGGATGGTGCTTATCACATGCAGGGCCACCATCGGCACCGTTTCAAACACCGACCACAACCAGGAGAGATCAGGCAAGGCGGGACGCAAGCGCTGGCTGGGCCGCAGGCCCAGGACCAGGGGTGTTGCAATGAACCCGGTTGATCACCCCATGGGTGGTGGTGAAGGAAGGGCATCCGGAGGTCATCCGCGCTCACGCAGCGGCATGCCGGCCAAGGGTTTCAAGACCAGGAGCCGTACCAAGTATTCGAACAAGCATATTATTGAAAGAAGGAAAAAATAATTGATACGATGAGCAGATCTATTAAAAAAGGCCCCTTCATCGATCTCCACCTGGGCAAAAAGGTGGATAAAATGAACGACAGCGGTAAGAAAACGGTGATCAAGACATGGTCAAGAAGATCGGTTATTTCTCCCGACTTTGTGGGACACACCATGGCAGTACATAACGGCAACAAATTCATACCTGTTTACATTACCGAGAACATGGTTGGTCACAAGCTGGGTGAGTTTGCCCCTACCCGCACCTTCCGCGGTCATGGTGGAAAACAGAAATAGGGTAATGTATCGTAACAACTGAAAAAGAATCAGAAATGGGTGCAAGAAAAAGAATAAGCGCCGGCGCCAGGAAGGAAGCCGCAAAAGAGAAGACGGGGGCCGTTCTTCGCAATGTCCCCACCTCACCGCGCAAGATGAGGCTGGTGACAGACCTTATCAGGGGTCAGGAAGTCAACAAGGCTCTTGATATCCTGAAATTCAGCAAGCAGGAGGCTTCACGCAGGGTCGAGAAACTCCTTCTCTCAGCCATTGCCAACTGGCAGGCCAAGAACGAAGGTGTCCGCCTTGAAGAGAGCAATCTCTACGTCAAGGAGGTACAGGTTGATGGCGGCCGCATACTGCGCAGGATACAGCCTGCCCCGCAGGGAAGGGCTTACCGTATACGCAAGAGATCAAACCATGTAACCCTTGAGCTGGGTAGCAGGAAACAGGAAGTTGAAAACATTTCAAAGTAGATAATGGGACAAAAAGTTAATCCGATAGGCAACAGAGTAGGGATCATCAAGGGATGGGACTCGAACTGGTATGGTGGCAGCGACTTTTCAAGCAAGCTTATTGAAGACACCAAAATCAGGGAATACCTGAATGCCAGGCTTGCAAAAGCCAGTCTTTCAAAGATTATCATCGAACGCACCCTCAAGCTCATTACCGTCACCGTCAATACGGCACGCCCCGGTATCATCATCGGTAAAGGCGGCCAGGAGGTTGACAAGCTGAAGGAGGAGCTCAAGAAGATCACCAAGAAAGAGGTTCAGATAAACATCTTCGAGGTGAAGCGTCCGGAGCTTGATGCAGCCATTGTTGCCGGCAACATTGCACGCCAGGTGGAAGGCAAGATCTCATACCGCCGTGCCATCAAGATGGCCATCGCCTCAACCATGCGCATGGGCGCCGAAGGCATCAAGGTCGTTATCTCAGGCAGGCTCGGCGGCGCCGAGATGGCCCGTAACGAAAGCTACAAGGACGGCAGGATTCCACTCCATACCTTCCGCGCAGATATCGACTACGCCCTTGCCGAGGCTCTCACCAAGGTGGGACTCATTGGCATCAAGGTGTGGATCTGCAACGGCGAAGTGTACGGCAAGCGTGACCTCAGCCCGAATATCGGAGCAAAGAACGCCAAGAGTGGCAAGCCGGGAGGACCCACAGGCGGCTTCAGGAAAAAAGGCGGCGGCGACCGCGGCGACCGCGGCGACCGCGGAAACAGGAAAGAATCCCGATAAGTATATAACTATTTAATATAACTGAGCGATGTTACAACCGAAGAAGACCAAATTCAGGAGGAGCCAGAAGGGCAGGATGAAAGGCAATGCCCAGAGAGGCAATCAGCTGGCATTCGGATCATTTGGCATCAAAACCCTCGAGGAGGCATGGATCACCGGTCGTCAGCTGGAGGCTGCACGCCAGGCTGTCACCCGTCATATGAAACGTGAGGGCCAGATATGGATCCGCGTTTTTCCTGACAAACCCATAACAAAGAAACCTGCAGAGGTGCGTATGGGTAAAGGTAAAGGTGCTCCTGAAGGCTTCGTCGTACCGGTGACACCCGGACGTATACTCATTGAAGCCGAGGGCGTTCCCTTTGATGTGGCCAAGGAAGCACTCCGCCTTGCAGCGCAGAAACTGCCTGTGGCAACCAGATTCGTGGTGCGCCGTGATTTTGCAGCAGAGTAATAAAGAATAAGAGAGATGAAGAGTTCAGAAATAAGAGAATTAAGCAACCAGGAGCTTCTCGAACATATTGACAACGAGAAATCCAGTATCGTGCGCATGAAACTTAACCACGCAATATCCCCGCTTGAAAACCCGCAGAAGATAAAGGAAAGCAGGAAGACAATTGCCAGGCTTATGACAGAGAAGCGCAAGAGAGAGATGAATGATAAAACAAAATAGCCGTTATCAGCATGGAAGAAAGGAATCTTAGAAAAGAGCGTATAGGTGTTGTCGTCAGCAACAAGATGGACAAATCTATTGTCGTTGCCATCCGCAGGAAGGTAAAACACCCCATCTATGGCAAGTTCGTCAACAAAACGAAGAAGCTCATGGCTCACGATGAGGAGAACACCTGTAACATCGGTGATACGGTACGCATAATGGAGACCAGGCCTCTCAGCAAGAACAAAGCCTGGAGATTGGTGGAAATAATTGAAAGAGCTAAGTAATTATGATACAGCAGGAAAGCAGGTTAACTGTTGCCGATAACACGGGTGCCAAAGAGGTTCTTTGCATCAGGGTGCTCGGCGGAAGCAAAAAGAGGTACGCAAGCGTGGGAGACAAGATAGTCGTCTCCGTCAAAAGCGCCCTGCCCTCAGGTGAAGCAAAGAAAGGTACAGTGAGCAAGGCCGTAGTGGTAAGAACGAAGAAGGAGATACGCCGCGCCGACGGTTCCTATATCCGCTTTGACGACAACGCCGTGGTTTTGCTGACCAACACAGACGAGGTGCGCGGCACCCGTATCTTCGGACCTGTCGCAAGGGAACTGCGCGACAAGTACATGAAGATCGTCTCACTTGCACCTGAAGTGTTATAATTTATAAACTGACACCCGATGCAGAAGAAATTACACATCAAAAAAGGAGACACAGTGGCGGTCATTGCCGGTGAATCCAAAGGACAGAAAGGCCGTGTCCTCGAGGTTGACAGGGATAAGAACAAAGCCCTGGTTGAAGGGGTCAACATGGTATCAAAACATACCAAACCCAATGCCAAGGCACCTCAGGGAGGAATTCTCAAGAAAGAAGCCCCCGTGCATCTTTCCAACCTGTTGGTCGTTGACCCGGCCAGCGGCAAGCCGACACGCGTCGGCCGCCGGCTGAATGATAAGAACAAACTTGTGCGTTATGCCAAAAAATCAGGAGAGGAGATCAAGTAATGTACACGCCTGCGTTAAAGACAAAATACAAGAGTGAGATCACGCCTGCACTCATGAAACAGTTCAGCTATAAGACTGTGATGCAGGTACCCCGGCTTGAAAAGATAGTTATCAACCAGGGACTGGGACAGGCTATTGCCGACAAGAAACTGCTTGAAATGGGCCAGAAAGAGGTTTCTGACATCGCCGGACAAAAGGCGGTGCAGACCATCTCAAGGAAGGACATATCAAACTTCAAACTCAGGAAGGCAATGCCCATCGGCGTCATGGTGACCCTCCGAAAGGACAAGATGTATGAGTTCCTCGAGCGACTGATATCAGTGGCCCTGCCGCGTATACGCGACTTCAAGGGTGTCGGGGCGAAACTCGACGGCCGCGGGAACTATACCCTCGGTATAACAGAACAGATCATCTTCCCTGAGATTGACATCGATAAGATCGCCAAGATCATGGGACTGCAGATAACATTTGTCACCACCGCAAAGAGCGATGAAGAGGCTCATGCCCTGCTTAAAGAATTTGGAATTCCTTTTAAAAACAAATAAACAGATAGGAATATGGCTAAGGAATCAATGAAAGCCCGCGAGGTCAAACGCGTTAAACTTGCTGAAAAGTACGCCGCCAAAAGAGCCGCGCTCAAGGCAGACGGCAACTATGTTGCACTCAGCCTGCTGCCGCGTAACTCAAACCCCATCAGGCAGCGCAACAGGTGCAAGATCACCGGCAGACCGAGAGGCTACATGAGACAGTTTGGCATCAGCAGGATCACCTTCAGGGAGATGGCATCACAGGGCCTCATCCCCGGCGTAAGAAAAGCAAGCTGGTAACAATCCGACAGAGATATAAACAATTAATCACAATAATAAGATGACAGATCCAATAGCAGATTTTCTTACCAGGGTAAGGAATGCCGTCAAAGCCGGACATAAAGTGGTTGAGACACCGGCTTCCGGTCTGACAAAGGATATCACCAGGATACTCTACGATAAAGGATACATCCTCAGCTATAAGTTTATTGATGATGAGCTGCAGGGCAAGATCAAGATAGCCCTCAAGTACCATCCCAAGACCAAGCTGCCGGCTATCAAATCGATACAGAGGGTGAGCCGTCCGGGCCTCAGACGTTATACCGGTGTTGATGAACTCCCGAGAGTCCTGAACGGAATGGGGATAGCCATTCTTTCTACCTCTCATGGACTGATGACCGAAAAGGAGGCAGCCAGAGAGAACGTCGGGGGTGAAGTTATATGTTATGTTTATTAAACAGGAGGAGGTTAAATGTCAAGAATAGGAAAATTACCTGTAAACCTGCCATCAGGCGTCACCCTCACAGTTGATGGTGACAACGTGGTCAGTGTTAAAGGCCCCCTGGGAACCCTGTCACAGAAGATAGACAGCGATATCAGGGTGGAGGTTGAGAATAGTGATATCATTCTTTCCAGGCCTAACGACGAGAAGCGTCTCAAATCACTTCACGGCCTCTACAGGGCTCTCATAGCCAACATGGTTGTGGGCGTTTCGAAAGGCTACAGGAAGGATCTTGAACTTGTAGGCGTAGGATACCGCGCTGAGGCAAAAGGCCAGCAGCTTGAGATGAGCCTCGGTTATTCACATGATATTATCATGGAGCTGCCGCAGGAGATAAAGGTTGAGACAAAGACAGAGAAGAGGAGCAATCCGGTCATCACCCTGACAAGCATTGACAAGCAGCTCATCGGTCACATAGCAGCGAAGATCAGATCACTGCGTCCGCCTGAGCCCTACAAAGGCAAGGGTATCAAATTCGTGGGTGAACAGCTCAGAAGAAAAGCCGGTAAATCGGCTGGTGTTTAACATGATTAAATATTGAAGTCATGGCTTTAACAAAGACAGAAAAGAGAGAAAAAATCAAACTGAGGATCCGCAAGCGGATAAAGGGAACCCCCGAAAAACCCAGGATTTCGGTGTACCGCAGCAACAAGCAGATATACGTTCAGGCAGTTGACGACGTCAACGGCGTGACAATGGCATCTGCCAGCTCGAGGGAGAAGGAAATAGCTGCTGCAACCGGAAGGAAAAAGAGCGAACTGGCAGTGCTGGTAGGCAAACGCCTTGCCGCAGTATGCAAAGAGAAGGGCATTGAAAACGTTGTCTTTGACAGAAGCGGTTACCAGTATCATGGCAGAGTGAAATCATTAGCTGACGGAGCACGCGAAGGCGGCTTAAAATTCTAATCAGTATGGCATACGGAATAAAAAGAATAAAGAACAGCGATCTTGAACTTACCGACAGGCTGGTAAGCATCCAGAGAGTAACCAAAGTAACAAAGGGCGGTCGTACCTTCAGCTTCTCGGCCATCGTCGTCGTCGGCGATGAGAAAGGCATCGTGGGCCACGGTCTGGGTAAGGCAAGTGAAGTCACTACCGCCATCGCCAAAGGAATTGAGGATGCCAAGAAAAACCTCATCAAGGTACCGGTGTTTAAGGGCACAATACCTCATGAGCAGTACGGCAAATTCGGCGGAGCCTTCGTCTTCATCAAACCTGCAACCGAAGGAACAGGAATCAAGGCCGGTGGTGCTATGCGCGCCGTGCTTGAGAGCGTGGGAGTGAAGAACGTGCTTGCCAAGTCAAAGGGCTCATCAAACCCCCACAACCTGGTGAAGGCTACCATCGCCGCCCTGCTTGAGCTGCGCGATGCCAGCACAGTGGCTGACCACAGGGGAGTCACATTGGAAAAAGTGTTTAACGGTTAGTAATATTACATCGATTATGGCAAGAGTCAGGATAACCCAGATTAAGAGCAAGATAGGCCAGCCCGAGACACAGAAGAGGACACTCGCGGCACTGGGTATTAAGAAGATGCATCAGACTGTTGAGCACGATGATACACCCGAGATAATGGGTATGATCAACAAGCTGAAACACCTGCTGAAGATAGAAAAACTATAAGGTAATAACAGCATTATATATTTCGCAATGGATTTAAGCAATTTAAAACCGGCCCCCGGATCGGTGAAAAGAGAAAAGCGTATCGGACGCGGTGAGGGATCAGGCCACGGCGGCACCTCAACACGCGGCCACAAAGGGGCCAAGTCACGCTCCGGATACAGCAAGAAAATAGGCTTTGAAGGCGGCCAGATGCCCCTCCAGAGAAGAGTACCGAAGTCGGGATTTAAGAACATCAACCGCGTTGACTACAAAGGTATTAACCTCAGTACCCTGGAGAGTCTTGCCGATAAACTGAAGACTGACCGCATCGACTTCCAGACACTGCTGACAGCAGGTCTGATCAACAAGAATGCTCTGGTAAAGGTTCTGGGCAAGGGTACACTGACAAGGAAGCTTGAGGTTCATGCCCACGCATTCAGCAAGTCAGCACAGGCGGCAATAGAAGCTAATCAGGGAACCGCAGTTAAACTGTAAGGTATGAAATTTTTACAGACTATAAAGAACATATTCAAGATAGAGGATCTGAGAGCCAGGATCTTCTACACACTTGCAATAGTTGCACTCTACCGTCTGGGTAAATATATCACTCTTCCCGGTATCGACCCGTCGATGCTCGAGGCACTGAAGGGTCAGACATCGTCGGGTATCATGGGGCTGCTGGATATGTTCTCCGGCGGAGCCTTTTCACAGGCCTCCATCTTTGCCCTGGGTATCATGCCCTACATCTCCGCATCAATCGTCATACAGCTGCTCGGTATAGTATTCCCCTATTTCCAGAAACTGCAGAAAGAGGGCGAGAGCGGCCGGCGCAAGATGAACCAGTACACAAGGTACCTTACAGTTGCGATACTTATACTGCAGGCCCCGACATACCTGGCCAACCTTCATGCGGTGCTGCCTCCGGAGGCATTTGTGCTCCAGGGTGTTTTCTTCCAGATATCATCGGTTATCATGCTTACGGCAGGTACAATATTTGTCATGTGGCTGGGTGAACGAATAACAGATAAAGGAATAGGAAACGGCATCTCCCTGATAATCATGGTGGGTATTCTCGCCCGCTTCCCCCTGGCATTCATATTTGAAGCCGGAACACGCATCAACGGTTCCGGAGGACTTGTGGCACTTCTTATAGAAGTGGTCTTCCTCTTCGCAGTGATAGTAGGCTCGGTCTTGCTTGTACAGGGCACCCGCCGCATACCGGTACAGTACGCCAGGCGCATCGTAGGGAACAAACAGTACGGCGGAGTAAGACAGTATATCCCTCTCAAGGTTAACGCGGCAGGCGTTATGCCAATCATCTTCGCCCAGGCGATCATGATGCTGCCCATCATCCTGGCCGGTTTCAGCGAAAGCGGATCGGGGTTCGTTGTGGCCTTTACAAACATGTACGGATTCTGGTATAACCTGGTGACCGCAATTCTCATCATCCTCTTCACCTATTTCTATACCGCGGTGACAGTAAACCCGGTACAGATGGCTGAAGACATGAAGAAGAATGGCGGCTTCATCCCCGGCATCAAACCGGGCCGGAAGACAGTTGAGTTCATTGACACCATCATGTCACGCATCACCCTTCCGGGATCAATATTCCTGGCAATTATAGCCATTCTCCCTGCCTTCGCCGTCAACTTCGGCGTCAGCGGTGAGTTTGCACAGTTCTTCGGAGGCACCTCTCTGCTGATTCTTGTGGGGGTTGTGCTTGACACTCTGCAGCAGATAGAAAGTCATCTGCTTATGCGCCACTATGACGGGCTCATGAAATCCGGCCGCGTTAAGGGCAGGACCGGAGCCGTCTCGGCTATGTAATTGTTGACGTTCTTTGATGATATATATTAAGACGGATGCAGAAGTAGAGTTACTGAGAGAGAGCAATTTGCTGGTCTCAAGGACTCTTGCGGAAGTAGCCGGACACATCAGGCCGGGGGTAACAACCCTCAGGCTTGACAGCATCGCCGAGACCTTTATACGGGATCACGGCGCGCTGCCCGGGTTCAAGGGTTATGCCGGTTTTCCCAACACGCTCTGCACATCTGTTAATGACGAGGTGGTACACGGGATACCGTCAGACTACACCCTGAAGGAGGGAGACATAATCTCCGTCGACTGCGGGGTGATACTCAACGGTTACTACGGCGACAGCGCCTACACATTTACCGTGGGCGAGGTGAAACCCGAGATCCGGCGCCTTCTCGATTATACCCGGGCTTCGCTTGAGGCCGGAGTGAAGGAAGCCGTTACCGGCAACCGCGTGGGAGACATCTCGCATGCAGTGCAGACAATGGCGGAGAGCGGTGGTTACTCGGTGGTTCGCACCCTGGTCGGTCACGGCCTCGGAAAACACCTGCACGAGGGACCTGAAGTGCCTAACTTCGGAAAAAGGGGTACCGGAACGAGACTCGAAAGAAACCTGGTCATCTGCATAGAGCCGATGATCAACCTGGGTACTAAAAACACACGCGTCCAGGGTGACGGGTGGACTGTCAGAACAGATGACGGCAAACCGTCAGCACATTTTGAATACGCTGTTGCGGTCAGGGACGATAAAGCAGACCTGCTCACAACATTTGAGTTTATAGAAGAAGTATTAATAAAGAGGTAAGAATATGGCCAAACAACCATCAATAGAGATTGACGGAACGATCATCGAGGCGCTCTCAAACGCGATGTTCAGAGTCAGGCTCGAAAACGGACATATCATCACCGCCCACATCTCCGGCAAGATGAGAATGCATTACATCAAAATCCTGCCGGGTGACAAAGTGAAGGTTGAAATGTCGCCCTATGACCTTACCAAAGGAAGAATAACATTCAGATTTAAATAGAAAAACGCACTGCGATGAAAGTAAGAGCATCAATAAAAAAGCGCTCGGCCGACTGCAAGATTGTAAGGAGGAATGGGCGCCTGTATGTGATAAATAAGAAAAATCCCAAGTTCAAGCAGAGGCAGGGATAAAATTGATTAACTTTGCACTTCAAATTAAAAGAGGTATATGGCACGTATTAATGGGGTAGACCTACCAAGGAATAAGCAGGGCGAAGTGGCTCTCACTTATATCTATGGCATCGGACGCAGCACGGCACAGAAGGTGCTCGACAGGGCTGGCGTTGACCGCCAAATGAAAGTGGAGGAATGGAATGACGATAACATAAACGCTATCCGTCAGATCCTCTCTGAAAACTATAAGCTCGAAGGCGAACTTCGCTCCGAAACGCAGCTTAATATTAAACGACTGATGGATATCGGATGCTATCGAGGTATCCGACACCGTATCGGACTTCCTGTGAGAGGCCAGAGCACCAAGAACAATGCCCGTACCCGTAAGGGCCGCAAGAAGACCGTTGCTAACAAGAAAAAAGCTACTAAATAATTAACATATGGCAAAGAAGACTGGGACGTTAAAGAAGAAGGTCGTAAAAGTTGAACCCGTGGGACAGGCTCACGTTCATTCATCATTCAATAATATAATCATCAGCCTTACAAACAGTTCTGGACAGGTGATATCATGGGCGTCAGCCGGCAAAATGGGCTTCAGGGGTTCAAAGAAGAACACCCCCTATGCCGCACAGATGGCTTCTGAAGAGTGCACCAAGGCAGCATATGAACTGGGACTCCGCAAAGTTAAGGTTTATGTCAAGGGACCCGGGTCAGGCCGTGAATCAGCAATACGCGCCATATCCAACAGCGGTGTTGAGGTTACTGAGATCATTGATGTCACCCCAATGCCTCACAACGGATGCCGTCCGCCTTCACGCAGAAGAGTTTAACAGCCTCTTATTTAACATTTTATAAAACGATAAACAGTACAATTCAATGGCAAGATATACAGGACCCAGATCAAAAATCGCCAGAAAATTCGGAGAGCCTATTTTCGGCCCTGACAAATACCTCGACAGGAAGAATTTC
>Ga0209450_10000599_pt1 | contig 18325 bp, 12 predicted proteins | sample FrelakmetLWP11LW_FD_187149 | JGI IMG/M metagenome (GOLD analysis project Ga0209450, IMG submission 187149) | Freshwater lake sediment microbial communities from the University of Notre Dame, USA, for methane emissions studies - LWP11 LW (SPAdes)... | ecosystem: Environmental > Aquatic >...
CACGGACAGCAGGTCGCTCGAAAACAGCCGCGCCGCGGTGCGCGCGATCGCGTCCGGCGTGGTGGTGTCGCGCGGATCGCCGGGCGCCACGCGGTTCATCGCCGGCTCGTAGCGGTCGATGCGCGTGGTGTCGTCGCCGAGCGCCCGGAATCCGGCAGTGACGGCCGCCGGACCACCGAGGCGACGGATCAGCAGATTGGCCGCGACGTTGTCGCTGGTGGTCTGGGTGGCCTCGGCCAGGGCGTCGATGCGCATCCGGCCGGCCGCCAGGTGACGCTCCACGACCGGCGCATGCGGCACCAGGTCCTCGCGGCCGAAGGCCAGTTCCTCGTCCAGCGCAAGGCGCCCGGCATCGGCTTCGCGCAGCACCACGGCGGCGAGCAGCAGCTTGAAGGTGGAGCACAGGGCGAAGCGCTCGCTCCCGCGCCATGCCAGCGACGCACCGTCGCCGGCGTCGTGGACGCACACGCCGAGCCGACCGCCGGCGCGGCGCTCGAGTGCGGCGAGGGCGTCTTCGGTGGCGTCGTCGCGGCGCCCCGCACGCACCGCGAGCGGCGCGAGCAGTCCAGTGGCGAGTCCGCGCAACAGCGCGCGGCGAAGGCGATCAGGGTGCGGCATCGGGCGACTCCGGCGGGGGACCGGGCGGCACTGTGCCGGGCGCCGCGGTCCTCAGCGGGGCCGAATCATGGCAGGCCCGGGGCAGCGCGGCCCCGGGCCTGCAACGGACAGGCTCAGTCGCGCGACACCGCGTCCGGCACGACGAGCGGCAACGTGGCCGGACTCTCGAAATCGTCGGCGAACACGTCCTCGCCGACCACCGGGTCGCTGTCGGTCGCAGTGTTGTCCTGCGGGTCGGGATCGACCACGGTCGCCGGCGCGGTGATGCTGGCGCTCGCCGCGATGGTGGCGCCGATCGCCGCGCTCACCGTCGCCGTGAGCCGGTAGCGCAGCCCACCCCCGTTGGGCAGGGTCACCAGCTGGTCGATGCCGCCGCTGCCGCTGGCGGCGGGACAGGTGGCCAGCGCCACCGGCGCGCAGGTCCAGGTCGCGTTGGACAAACCGGCCGGCACCGCGAACTGCACGCGCGCGCCGCTCGCGGTACTCGGGCCACCGTTCGCCACCACCGCTTCCCAGGTCGCGCTGGAACCGGCCGGCACGATGCCCTGGCCATTGCCGAGCGTGATCGCGAGGTCGCCCGACAGCGGCACCACGATGCGGAACGGCACCGGCGCGCTGGCCGCGATGCCGCCGTTGGCGGTGCCGCCGGTGTCGGTCAGCACGGCGCTGAAGTCGGCGACGCCGGGCGTGCCGCTGAGCGTGTAGGACAGCGTGCCGTTGGTGGCCAGCGTGATCGCGCCGACCACGTTGTCGGGATCGGCGACCTGGGTGACGGCGTAGGCCTGCACCGCCTGCGCGACCTGCTCATCCGCCGGACCGAACACCACGCCAGTGACGAAACCGGTGCGCGTCTGCGCGCCCGTGGCGCCGGGTGCGGAGGTGATCGGGGTGGCGACCGTGAACGAGGGCGCGTCGTTGACCGCGGTGACGGTCAGCGCCACCGCGCGCGAGGCGACACCGCCATTGGCGTCCGCCACCTGCAGGGTGATCGTGGCCGTGCCATTGGCATTGGCTGCCGGCGTCACCACCAGGCTGCGAGCGGCGCCGCTGCCGCCCAGCCCGGCGGCGAGCGCGGCGTTGCCGACCAGCGCGGTGTTGGACGAGGACGCCGACAACACCAGGCTTGCCGGCGCGGTTTCGAGATCGCCCAGCGTGATCGCCAGCGGCGCGCTGGCGAGGTCCTCCAGCGTGACCAGGGTGGCCGCGGCACCGATCGTCGGCTGGCTGTTGGGCACCGTCACCTGGGTGGTCGCGGTCGCGGCATTGAAGTTCGCATCCTGCGCCTTGGTGGCGGTCACGGTGCAACTGCCCACGCCGGTGGCGGTGAGGGTGCTTCCGGCCACCGTGCACGACGTGGCGCCGGCGGTGATCGCGTAGGTCACCGCGCCGCCGCCGCTGCCGCCGCTGGTGGACACCGCGCTGGTCGCGCCGACCGCGACCGTCGCCGGCGTGGCGGTCACGCTGAGCGCCGCCTGGTTCGCGCGCGAGACCACCACGTTGGTGGTCGCCGTGGCCGGATTGAACTGCGCATCGCCGGCCTTTGTCGCGGTCACCGTGCAGGTGCCGACGCCAGTCGCGGTCAGCGTGCTGCCGGCGATCCCGCAGAAGGTCCCGCCGGCGGTCACGGCGTAGGTCACGGCACCGCTGCCGCTGCCGCCGCTCGTGCTCAGCGCCGCGGTGCCGCCGAACACCAGCGCGGCCGGGTTGGCGGCCACCGTGAGCGCGGCCTGGTTGGCGCGCTGCAAGGTCAGGGTGCCGCCGATCGTGCTGCCGGGCTCGGCGTTCGCGTTCTGGTCGAAGAACGTCGCGTTGCTGAAGCCGATCGCGACCGCGCCCGCGGTTGTGACGGCGGTGTAGGTGATGCTCAGGGTGCCGGCCGCGAGGTCGGCGCTCGGCAGGTCGGCGACCACCACGCAGATCACCTGCGTCGCGCTGACCGAACAGTTGGTGGTGCCATTGGGGATGCTGCCGCTGGCGCCGGTGAAGGTGACGCTCGACGCGGGATTGGCCGCCAGCGAGAAGTCGAAGCCGCCGGAATCCGCGCCCGGCGTGTATTGCACCGTCAGCACCTGCCCGCTGGCGCCGATGTTGCCGGTCTGGTTGGGGACGCGCAGCGTCTGCGCGTCGACGGACGCAGCGAGGCCGAGCAGGAGGAACAGCGAAAGGAACTGCCGCATGAGGAGAGGCCCTCGTGGCGCAGGCCCCCCTGCCGCCCGCGATGGTCGTAACGTCCCGCCGGCCAATGCGCGACGGGGGTTCCGGCCTGGAACCGCACGCGCGGGCGCCTGCGCCGCACGACCGCAGCAACGCCCGCGGCAGGACCAGCATGCCGGGCGGCGCGACGGCGGTCCGTGACCGCCGTCGCAGCGATGCGCGCGCGCTCAGTCGCGGGGCGCGGCGTCACCGCCGGCCACGCTCGATCCGCCCGCACCCTCGAAGTCATCGCCGAGGATCACCTCCGGCATCACCGGGTCGTTGTCGACCGCGGCGTTGTCGCCGGTATCGGGATCGACCAGGCCGAGCGGCAGGCTGGCGCTGGCGGTGGCGTTGAGCACGGCGCCGACCGCCGCCTGCACCGTGCCGGTGAGTACGTAGCGCAGCACGCCACCGACCGGCAGGTCGACGGTCTGGTCGATGCCGCCCGCCGCACTGGCCGCGGTGCACGCCGCGCCGACCACGCTGGCGCACTGCCAGGACGCGCCGGCCACGCCCGCGGGGACCGCGAACACCACGCGCGCGCCGTTGGCGGGCGACGGGCCAGCGTTGGCGACCCGCAGTTCCCAGGTCACCACGTCGCCGGGCAGGACATGCGGCCGTGCGTTGCCGAGCGAGACCTCGACGTCGGCCGCCAGCGGCACCACGACGCGGAACGGCACCGGCGCCGACTGCGCCACGCCGCCGTCGGCGGTGCCACCGTTGTCGGTCAGTACCGCCAGCAGGTCGGCCACGCCGGGCGTGCCGCTCAGGGTGAACGACAGGGTGCCATCGACGGCCAGCGCCGCGGCCGAGACCACGCCGGCCGGATCGCTCGACTCCGACACCGCGTAGGACTGCACGGCCTGGCTGGACTGTTCGTCGGGCGGGCCGAACACGACGCCGCTGGCGAAGCCACCGCGCTGTTGCGGCCCGCTCGCGCCGGGCGCGACGGTGAGCACCGACGGCACGGCGAAGTCCGGCGCATCGTTGACCGGGCTGACGCTGACCGCGATCGCAGCACTGCGCACGCCGCCATTCGTATCGGTCACGCTGACGGTGAGCGTGGCGCTGCCGTTGGCGTTGGCCACCGGCGTGACCACCAGGCTGCGGTTGGCGCCGCTGCCGCCGAAACCCGCGGGCAGGCCGGCGTCGGCCACCAGCGCGGCATTCGATGAGGTCGCCGACAGTTGCAGCGCCGCCGCGCTGGTCTCGGCATCGCCGATCGTGATCGCCACCGGCGCCGACGGCAGGTCCTCGCGCGTGGCGACCGACGCCGGCAGGGTGAGGGTCGGCAGGCTGTTGCGCACGGTCACCTGGACGGTCGCGGTCGCCGCTTCGTAGTGCGCGTCGGCGGCCTTGGTCGCGGTGACCGTGCAGGCACCGGGCGCGACCGCGGTCAGCGTCGCGCCGCCGACCGCGCACGCACCGGCGCCGCTGGTGATCGCGTAGGACACCGCGCCGGTGCCGGTGCCACCGCTGGTCGACAACGCGGCCGAGCCGCCGCTGTCGAGCGTCGCCGGCGTCGCCGCCACCGACAACGGCGCCTGCAGCGCGCGCACCACGGTCACGCCGACCGTCGCGCTGGCCGGCGCAAAGGTCGCATCACCGGCCTTGGTGGCGGTCAGCGAGCAACTGCCGACGCCGGTCGCGGTGAGCGTGACCCCGCTGACCGAGCACACCCCGGCGCCGGCGCTGACCGACCACGACACCGCGCCGCTGCCGCTGCCGCCGCTGGTCGACAGCGTGGCCGTGGCGCCGAAGGCCAGGGTCGACGGCGAAGCGCTCGCGACCAGCGGCGCCTGCGCCAGCGCCGGCAGCGACAGCGTGCCGTTGGTGGTGCTGCCGGCTTCGACGTTGCCGTTCTGGTCGTAGAACGAATGCACGCCGAACTGCAGAGCCACCGTGCCCGCGGTCGCGCCGGCGTCGTAGACGACGGTGATCGTGCCCTGGCCGAGGTCGACGCTGGGCGTGATCGCGGTCGACACGCAGGTCACGCTGCTCGCGGTGTGCGTGCAGGACGTGCTGCCGTTGGGGATCGCGTGGCTGACCCCGGTGATGGTGATGCGCCCGGCCGGGCTGGCCGCGAGGTTGAAGTCGAAGCCGCCCGAATCCTGGCCCGGCGTGTACTGCACGATGAAGGACTGTCCGCTGCCCTGCAGGGTGCCGGTCGCGTTCGGGATCGACAGCGACTGCGCCGAGGGCAGCGGATTGACGGTCACCGTGGTGGTGGCGGTCGCCGACAGGTACTGCGCGTCGCCGGCGCGCGTCGCGGTCACCGTGCACTGGCCGACGCCGGTGCCGGACAGGGTCGCACCGGACACCGAGCACACGCTGCCGCCGGCGGTCACCGCATACGACACCGCGCCACTGCCGGAGCCGCCGCTGGTCGACAGCGCGCTGCTGCCGCCGCGCAGGATGGTGGCCGGACTGGCGAGCGCCGACAGCGTCGCCTGCGGCGCCCTGGAGACGCCGACGACGACGCTGGCGGTGGCGGCCTCGAAGGCGGCGTCGGCCGCCTTGGTAGCGGTCACGGTGCAATTGCCGACGCCGGTCGCCGTCAAGGTCGCGCCGCTGACCGCGCACACGCCCGCGCCGCTGCTGACCGCGTAGGTCACCGCGCCGCTGCCGCTGCCACCGGTGGTCGCGAGGCTCGCGCTGGCGCCGAACACCAGGGTGCCCGGCGTCGCGGACACCGACAGGGTCGCCTGCGGATTGCGCAGCAGCGACAGCGTGCCGCCGGTGGCGGTGCCCGGTGCACTCGCGCCGCCGTGGCCACGGAACGCGCTCGCGGTGAATGCCAGCGCGACGTCGCCGGCGGTGGCGCCCGCCGCGTAGGCCACCGTGACCTGCCCCGCCCCGAGGTCGACGCCTGGCGTCGAAGCGGCCACGCTGCATGCCACCTGGCTGCCGGTGACGCCGCAGGTCGCGCTGCCGTTCGGGATGCTGGCGACCGCTGACGACGGCGTGATCCGGCCGGCGGGCGACGCGGCCAGGGTGAACTCGAAGCCACCGGCGCCGCTGCCGGGCGTGTATTGGATGACGAAGGCCTGCCCGCCCGTGTCGATGCGGCCACTGCCATCGGGCACCGACAAGGCCTGCGCACCAGGCGCGGGCGTCACCGTGACGGTCACGCTGGCGGTGGCGGAGAGGTAGTTCGCGTCGGCGGCCTTGGTGGCGGTGACCGTGCACTGGCCGACCCCGCTGCCGGTGAGCGTGCTGCCGGTGAGCGTGCACACGCTGCCGCCGCTGCTGATGCTCCACGCCACGGCGCCGCTGCCCGAGCCGCCGCTCGTGGACAGCGCGCTGCTGCCGCCCAGCGCCAGGGTCTGCGGCGATGCGCTCGCCGTCAGCGCCGCCTGCGGTGCGCGCGACACCGTGACCGTGGCGCTCGCGCTGGCGGGCAGGTAGTTGGCATCGCCGGCCTTGGTCACGCTGACCGTGCAGTCGCCGACGCCGGTCGCGGTCAAGGTACTGCCGGCGACCGAACAGTGGCTGGCGCCGGCTGTGACGGACCACGTGAGCGCGCCGCCGCCGCTGCCACCGCTGGCCGACAGCGCAGCGCTGCCGCCGAACACCAGCGCGGACGGCGCCGCCGTGGCCGACAGTGCGGCCTGCGGTCCGCGCGGCAGGGTCAGGGTGCCACCGATCGTGGTGCCGGGCTCGACGCCACCCTCCTGGTCGCCGAATTCGGCGCTGGTGAACGACAGCGCGATCGGCCCGGCGATCGCCGCCGCCGTGTAGGTCACGCTGATGGTGCCGGCACCGAGGTCGTTGGCCGGCGAGGTGGCGAGCGCGGTGCAGGTGACGGTGGCCGCCGTGTGCGAGCAACTGGCCAGCCCGTTGGGGATGCTGGCGCTGGCCGCGGTGATGGTCAGGTTGGCCGACGGACTCGCCGCAAGCGCGAAGTCGAACGCGCCGGAATCCGCACCCGGCGTGTACTGCACGACGAACACCTGGCCCGCGGTCGCGATCGCGCCGGTCTGGTCGGGCACGCGCAGGGTCTGCGCGGACAGCTGCGGAGCGGCGAGCAGCAACAGGGCAAGCCAGGGGCGCAGGGACATGGCGGTTCCGATTCGATCGCGGCGACGGCGGCGCCGGCTTCCGTGGCAGGTCGGGACGGCCCCGACGCACCGGTGGACGACACGTCCGGTTCCTGCGCCGGCGCCACGGGTCCTCCCACGCGGCGCGCCGCCGCGCAGCCGGAACGTGATCGCCGTCACGGACCGGGCGGCGCTGTAAGGAACCCGCCCCGGCTTGCATATCTGTCCGGCATGTCCGCCAATGCCAACGCCATGCCCCGCCCCGACCTCGACGCCCGCCGCGCGCGCTTCGCCGACCTGCTGGCCGCGCACCAGGGTCTGCTGCGCCGCCTCGCCTGGGGTTTCAGCCGCGATCCCGCCGATCACGCCGACCTGCTGCAGGACATGGCCACGCAGTTGTGGGCGGGCTTCGCGCAGTGGGATGGCGAACGACCCTTCTCGACCTGGGCGCGGCGGGTGGCGCTGAACGTCGCGCTGGCGCGCAAGCGCAGCGCGCCGCCGCCGCTCGCGGGGCACGACGAGGCGCACGACGCACCCGCCCACGACGGCGCGCGCGCGCCCGACGAGGACGCCCTGCTGCACCAGTTGCGGCGCGCGATCGACGGCCTCGATGCGCTCAACCGCGCCCTGCTCCTGCTCCACCTCGACGACGTCGGCTACCGCGAGATCGGCGAGATCCTGGGCCTCACCGAATCCAACGTCGGCGTCCGCCTCAACCGCCTCAAGCAGCGCCTGCGTGCGCAATGGGAGATCGCATGATGAACACCGCCACCGGTTTCGACGACCTCAAGTCCGCCTGGCAGGCGCTGGATGCCCGTCTGGCGCGGATCGAATCGCTCGGCCAGGCGCTGGCCGCCGAACGCCGCGAGGCCGAGGCCAGCCGCCGCCGTCGCGCCAGCGTGAGCGCCCTGTGGCCGCTCGCCCTGGGCCAGGTCGTGCAGCTCGTGCTCGGCGCCGCGCTGATCGGGTTCGCAGCGACCTACTGGTCGTCGAACCTCGACCGGGCGCACCTCGTGGCCTGCGGCGTGTTCCTGCACGCCACCGGGATCTGGATGGCCGGCTCGGCGGTGTATGAACTGCTGCTGCTGCGCGGCCTGCGCTGGACCCAGCCGGTGCTGGAACTGCAGAAGCGGCTGGCCCAGTTGCGCCACTGGCGCACGCGCAACAGCGTGATGTTCGCCTGGATCGGCTGTTTCGCCTGGGTGCCGATGATGCTGATGGCGTTCGCCGCGGCCGGTGCCGACCTGTGGGTGCACAAGCCGCTGGTGGTGGCCTCATGGATCGGCTTCGCCTTCGCCAGCGCGGGCCTGTTCTGGCTGCTGGCGCGCGCCTTCCGCACCGGCCGCTTCCCGAAACTGGCCGCCGCGATGCGCGCCAACGCCGCCGGCCAGAGCGTGCGCCGCGCCGAGCTCGCGCTGGCCGACGTCGAGCGCTTCGAGGCCGAGGCGTCCTGACGTCGCACGCGACGACAACTCCCCTGTGGGAGCCGCTTCAGCGGCGACTGCAGCGCACCGGATCGCCGCAGTCGCCGTTGAAGCGGCTCCCACATTCCGGGGCTTGAAGACCCGGGCACCACGTCCGCATGGTAAACCGGAGGCTGACCGCCCGAGGCCCCGACCCATGGTCCACGTACCGACCCTGCCCCCGGCCGTCCCCGGCGAATGCATCGTCCGCGACGGGCTGGCCTGCTACGTCGACGGCAGTGGGCCGCCGCTGCTGCTGGTGCATACGGTCAATGCCGCCGGGTCAGCGGCCGAGGTGCGTCCGCTGTACGAGCACTTCCGCCGCACGCACACGGTGTTCGCGCCCGACCTGCCGGGTTTCGGCGCCAGCGACCGCAGCGACCGCGCCTACACGCCGCGGCTGATGACCGATGCCCTGCACGCGGTGCTCGAACGGGTGCGCGAGCGCTGCGGCGGGCAGGCCGTCGATGCGCTCGCGGTGTCGCTGGGCTGCGAGTTCCTCGCGCGCGCGGCGATGGAACGGCCGCAGCGTTTCCGCCGCATCGCCCTGGTCAGTCCCACCGGACTCATGGGCACCACCGTGCGCCGCGGCCCACCCGGCGCGAGCCGCGGGCTGCCGACCCTGCACCGCATCCTCTCGCAGCCGCTGTGGGCCGAGGCGCTGTACCGCGGCCTCACGCGCCCCGGCGTGATCCGCTACTTCCTCCAGCGCACCTGGGGCGGCAAGGCGATCGACGAAGCGCTGTGGGCCTACGACGTGATCACCACCCGCCAGCCCGGCGCGCGCTTCGCGCCGCTGCACTTCCTCGCCGCCAACCTGTTCAGCGCCGACATCCACGCGGTGTACGAGGCGCTCGACCATCCGGTCTGGGCCAGCCACGGCACGCGCGGGGACTTCACCGACTACCGCGGCCTGCCGCTGGTCACCGGCAAGGGCAACTGGAAGGTCACCGTCTACGAGGGCGGCGCGCTGCCCTACTTCGAGCATCGCGAGCGCTTCGCCCGCGACCTGACGGACTTCCTTGCGGCGCCCTGACGCGGCGGCAGGGGGCACGCCCGCACCCGGCCCGGCACGCGGCGACGGATCGGCGTAGCCTAGGCGTCCCCACCCCGGAGCCGCACGCCATGGGCAAGAGCCGCGACCAGAAGAAAGAGACCAAGAAGAAGCCCGCCAAGACGGCCAAGGAGAAGAAGGCCGAGAAGGCCGCGAAGAAGGTCGTGAAGTCCTTCGCGCCGACCTGAGCGACACCAAAGCGCGCGCCGCATCGTGCGGCGATGCCGAAGCGCCGCCGATCCGCGGCGCGCCATCGAGGAACCTGCCCTTGCCCCACGTCCACGCGCCCGGCCTCGCCCTGCAGCTCGATCCGAAGACGCTCGCCACCCACGGCGCGCACGCCGCCCTCCCCGACGGCACCCGGCTGTCGGCCCACCAGTACTACGTGTGCGTCGCGGCCGACGCCCGGGACGGCTGGTGGGTGCCGCTGTTCGCGGGTCCCGGCCCCGGCCGCAAAGGCATCGCCGCCGAGGCCAAGACGGGCTATGCGCAGTGGACGCGCCACTCGTCGTTCTACGACCCCGGCTGCGTGCTGCGGGTCGGCCACAAGGGCGCGCAGCGCGCCGCGGACGCGGCCTACGACCGCTCCTCGCCGAAGTCGCCGAACCGGATGCTGGCGCCGGGCCTGCCGGCCCGCCCGGAGTTTCCCGCCGACGCCGCACTGGTGCCGCTGGCGGTGTGAATCGCGCGGCTCAGGCCGCCCCGGTCTGCCCCCGCCACAGCGCCGCGTAGGCGCCGCCGCGCGCGACCAGTTCCGCGTGCCGGCCCTGTTCGACGATGCGGCCGGCGTCCAGCACCACGATGTGGTCGGCGTGCACGATGGTCGACAGCCGGTGCGCGATCACCAGCACCGTGCGACCGCGCGCGATGGTGGCCAGCGAGCGCTGGATCGCGGCCTCGGTCTCGTTGTCGACCGCGCTGGTGGCCTCGTCGAGCAGCAGCACCGGCGGGTCCTTCAGCAGCGCGCGCGCGATCGACAGCCGCTGCCGCTGGCCACCGGACAGCATCTGCCCGCGCTCGCCGACGCGGGTGGCATAGCCCTGCGGCAGCGCCACCACGAAGTCGTGCGCCTCGGCCGCGCGCGCGGCGGCCTCGACCTCGGCGTCGCCGGCCTCGGGCCGCGCGTAGGCGATGTTGTCGCGCACGCTGCCGTCGAACAGGTACACGTCCTGGTTCACCCAGCCGACCTGGCGGCGCAGTTGCGCGGCGTCGTAGTCGGCCAGCGGCACGCCATCGATGCGCACCTGGCCCTGCTGCGGGCGCACCAGGCCCAGCACCAGCTTGAAGATCGTGCTCTTGCCCGCGCCGGTGGCGCCGACGAAGGCCACCGTGCGGCCAGCGGGAATTTCGAGGTCGAGGCCGTCGATCGCCGGCCGGCCGTCGTCGTACGAAAAGCGCACGCCGTCGAAGGTGATGCGCCCGGCAAGGCGCAGCGGCTCGCCCGGCGGTGCGGTGGGCGGCAGCGGCTCGTCCAGCAGCGCGGTCACGCGGCGCATCGAGGCCATCGCGCGCTCGTACAGGTCCACCGTTTCGGCCAGCCGCGTCAGCGGCCACAGCAGGCGCTGGGTGAGGAACACCAGCACCGCGTAGAAGCCTTCGCGCAGCGTGCCGTCGAGCACCATGATCCCGCCCCAGACGAAGGTGGCGAGGAAGCCGGCGAGGATCGCCATCCGGATCACCGGGATGAAGGCGCTGCCGAGCGCGATCGCGCGCCGGTTGGCGGCCACGTAGTCGAGGCTCTCGCGCGCCACCGCATCCGCCTCGCGCGCCTCGGCGGCGAACGACTTGATGGTGGCGATGCCGGCGAGGTTGGCCGACAGGCGGCCCGCCAGGCGCCCGGCGCGCTCGCGCACCGCGTCGTAGCGCGGCGCCACCCGGCGCTGGAACCAGAACGCGCCGATCAGGATCACCGGGATCGGCGTGAACGCGACCCACGCGAGCTGCGGCGAGATCGCGAAGAACACCCCGCCCACTGCGACCACGGTGACCACCACCTGGATCAGTTCGTTGGCGCCGACGTTGAGGAAGCGCTCCAGCTGGTTGATGTCGTCGTTGAGCACCGAGGCCACGCCCGCCGCACTGCGCTTCTCGAACCACGCCACGTCGAGCTGCTGCAGGTGGGTGTAGGCCTGCAGGCGCAGGCCGTGCTGCAACTGCTGGGCGAGGTTTCGCCACAGGCGCAGGTGCAGGTACTCGAACACCGACTCCAGCACCCAGACCACGAACGTCAGCGCACCCAGGGCGTACAGCTGGTGCCAGGGATCGACCAGGCCGAGCCCGGCGAGGAAGCTCTCCTCGCGCCGCGCCACCACGTCGACCGCGATGCCGATCAGGATCTCGGGGGCGATGTCGAACAGTTTGTTCAGCACCGAACAGGCGCTGGCCGCGGCCACGCGGCCGCCGTGGCCGCGCGCGTGGCGCAGCAGCACGAGCAGGGTGTCGAAGGAGGCGGTCATCGGCGAAGCTTACCGGCCGGTCGCGCGACGCTCCCGGGCCGCTGCGGCCCGGATCGGCGGACGCTCCTCGTTTCGAGTTGTGCCACCCGCCACGGGCGCCGGCGGAGGGCGTGGCCAGACGCTAGCCTGCGCGTCATTTTTTCGCGCAGAGCGCCGCCCCTATGAGCCTTCCTTCCGCCCTGCGCACCCCGCTGGCCGCCGGCTTCGGCCTCGTGCTGGCCGGCATCGCCGCCGTCCTCGGCCCCACGGGTGAGGCCCGCGCCGACGGCAGTCGCGACCTGTTCCCGCCCGGCTACGTCGGCTCGCGCGCCAACCTCGACCTGCAGCCGGCCCAGGTCTACCTCGGGGTCGTGCGCCGCCGCACCTTCATCTACGTTTACGCACAGGCCGGCGAGTACATCCTGCTCGGATCGAGCAATCGCATCGATGGCAACACGGCCGGCAACATCCAGGTCTTCGACCCGCAGCCGTTCGGTGCACGCGGCGACGAGACCATCCCCGCCGCGTCGAGCTTCGACTGCGTGGCCGGTGCGACGGGCGGCGCCACGGGACCGCACTTCTTCGGCGACCCGGCCGGCGCCGGCAACATCACCGGCGCGATCGGCACCCGGCTGGCCGAGGAAGCCGGCCCGCGCAGCGCCGACAGCAGCGCCGGCGTCGCCAACGCGTGGACGCCTTGCGCCTACCGCGCGCCGGTGACCGGCACCTACGGCGCGCTGTTCGCCGCCTCCGACGCCGGTGGCGGCCCGAACGGCGTGATCGACCCGCCCGCGCGCAGCAACATCAGCGTGGCCGCCTGGGAGGTCGAGGTCCGCGCGGATGCCGCCAGCACCACCGACATTTCGGGCCGCGTCTACACCTTCGCGTTCGCGTTCTTCACCGGCGCCAACAGCCGACCGGTGAACTCCGACCTGTTCTACGTCACCACCGACGGCTACCGCTACCGGCAGGAACTGCGCAACTTCGATCCCAACGGCTACGTGCTGTACGCCAACGTGTCGGGCTTCCTCGATGCCGGCAACCCGCTGTACAAGAACCTGCGCGGCAACAACGCCCTGGTCTCGCCGATCGTGCCGGCCGGCACCGGGATCACCGCGCAGCCGGCGCAATACCCGGCCTTCTTCGTCGACATCGACCCCGCGGGCGCGAATGCCGCCAACGTGGCCCAGGTGCTCGGCACGCTGTCGATCCCGCTCGCACCGCCGACCGCCGTGCTCAGCGCGGCGACCTTCACGGGCGTGGTCGGCGGCAGCCAGACCGTGGTGAACCTGGGCGGCACGTTCTCGCTCACCACCGCCAACACGATCACCTACGAGATCGTGATCAGCCGCAACGGCGTGGACTTCGATCCCGCCAACCCGCTCAACCGCACGCTCACCGGCTTCGCGCCCGGTGGCACGCTCAATGTCTCCTGGAACGGCAACGACAACGGCGGCAACCCGTTCCCGGTCGGCACCTTCTCCTACCGCGTCGAGGGCCGCAACGGCGACGTGCACTTTCCGATCGTGGACGCCGAGGGCAATCTCGGCGGCGGCCCGACCATCGTGCGCCTCAACGGACCCGGCACGCTGGCCGAGCGCCGTCGCGTGTTCTTCGACGACCGCGGCTACCGCACATCCAACGGAACCCTGGTCGGCGTGCTCAACGGCACGCTGTGCCCGGCCAACAGCGGCGGCACGCCGCCGTCGCCGCCGGTGAACCTGGTCGGCGTGGATTCGTCCACGCCCTATCGCGCGTGGCCGGGCAATGGCAACGACAACCTCGACTGCGTGGCCAACACCACCACGCAGGGCTTCGGCGATGCCAAGGCGCTGGACCTGTGGACCCAGGTCTCCTCGGCGGCGGTCAACCAGACGCTGGAGATCCTCGGCGCGCAGGCCGATGTCTCGGTGACCAAGACCGACGGGCTGACCACGGTGGCGCCGAACGGCGCGATCACCTACACCATCGTGGTCGCCAACGCGGGCCCCAGCCCGGCCGGCGGCACCCGGCTCACCGATCCGCCGGTGGCCAACCTGACCGTGACCGGCGTGGCCTGCGGCTCGCCCACCGGCGGCGCCGCCTGCCCGGCCGCGCTGGACCTGACCGTCGCCAACCTGCAGGGCCCCGGCCTCGTGATCCCGACCCTGCCGGCCGGCGGCTCGGTGACCTTCACCGTCACCGGCACCGCGGGCACGTCGGGCACGATCGACAACCGCGCGACGGTGACCCTGCCCACCGGCACCATCGATCCGAACCCGACCAACAACAACGCCAACGACATCACCGGGATCGTCGCGCCCGCGCTGTCGCTGGCCAAGACCAACGGCGTCACCACCGTGCTGCCGGGCAGCACCACGACCTACACGCTGACGGTCTCCAACACCGGCAGCGCAGCCACCAGTGGGCCGATCCGGGTGGTCGACGTGCTGCCCGCGGGACTGACCATCGCCGCCGGCGCGGTGCCGGTCGGCGGGGCCAACGCCGCCAACTGGACCTGCAGCGCTGCCGGCCAGGCCATCACCTGCGACAGCAGCAAGGTGATCGCGCCGGCCGCCAGCAGCGTGTTCTCGTTCGTGGCCAACGTCGCGGCGAACGCCAGCGGCACGCTCACCAACCGCGCGCGCGTCGGCGGCGGCGGCGACCCGCTGAACCCCAACCTGCCCAACGAAGGCGACACCAACGCCTGCACCGGCAACGGCACGCCGCGCGGCTGCGCGATCGACTCCGACACCGTGCCGGCAGCGGCGATCGCGGCGCTGAAGTCGGTCAACGCGGGCCCCGACGGCATCGCCTCGCCAGGCAAGGTGCTCACGTACACGATCGTGGTCTTCAACACCGGCGGCGCCAACATCGCCCCGGTGGTGATCACCGATCCGATCCCGGCCAACACGAGCTATGTCGCCGGCAGCGCCACCGGCCCCGGCGCAAGCTTCGCCGCCAACACCGTCACCTGGACCCTGCCCGCGGGCAGCACCTTCCCGGTCACGCTGTCGTTCCAGGTCACGGTGGCCAACCCGCTGCCGGCCGGCGTGGCGACGATCCTCAACACGCACACGGTCGACGGCAACCCGGGCTGCGGCACGCCGCCCTGCACCACCACGCCGACGCCCTCGGCGCTGTCGATCGCCAAGACGGTGGCCGACGCCGGCGGCAGCAACACCGCCGAGCCGGGCGAGAACCTGGTCTACACCATCACCGTCAGCAACAGCGGCGGCACTGCGGCGAGCAACGTCGGCGTCACCGACGCGATCGATCCCAACACGGCGTTCGTGTCGGCCAGCAACGGCGGCAGCGCGAGCGGCGGCACGGTGACCTAGACCGGATTGACCGTGCCCGCCAACGGCACCCTGGTGCTCACCCTGACCGTGCGCGTCGCCAATCCGCTGCCCGCCGGGGTGACGATCGTGCGCAACGGCGTGGTGATCACCGGCAACCCGCTGCCCGACTGCACGCTCGCCAGCCCGCCGGCCAACTGCGCCAACATCCCGGTGCCGCGCCTGTCGCTGACCAAGACCGCCAACAGCGCCAGCGTGCAGGTGCCGGGACCGATCGTGTACACGGTCACGGTGCGCAACGTCGGCGGCGTCGCGCTGGCCAACGTCGGCATCGCCGACCCGATCCCGACCGGCATCAGCGCCTTCGCCTGGACCTGCGCCGGCACCGGCGTGGCCTGCCCCGCCGCGTCCGGCAGCGGCGCGATCGCGCAGACCGTGCCCGCGTTCCCGATCGGCGCGCAACTGGTCTACACGATCAACGCGACGGTGGCGGCGAACCCGCCGGCCTCGATCGTCAACACCGCCACCGTCACCCCGACCACGATCGCGACCTGCACGCCGTCCAACCTGCCCGCACCGTGCACCGCGGGCACGCCGGTGACCCCGCTGCAGGGGCCGGTCGCCGTGCCGGTGGATTCGCCGCTGGCGCGACTGGCCCTGCTGCTGCTGCTGGCCGCCACCGGCCTGTGGGTCCTGCGCCGCCGCGACGCCGCCCTGCGCTGACGCGCCCCGCGCCGCCGGCCCGCGATGCCGGCGGCGCGGAAACCGTGGACAATGGCGGTGCCCACCCCGCGCGGGACCGCCATGCTCGATACCGCCAGCCGCCTCACCCGTGTCGCCGCCGAACTCTGGCGCGGCGTCGATCGCGTCGACCACAAGGCCGCGCGACGCCGCGTGGCCTGGTTCCGCGAGCGCCACCCGGACCTCGACGACGACGCGCTGCACGAGGTGATCGTCAACGCCAAGTGCGTGCAGGTCGGCGTGGTCGGCACGGTGAGCGCGCTGGTCGGCCTGATCCCGGGCATCGGCAAGGTGGCCGGCCGCGTGCTCGGCCCGCTGGCGGACGCCACCGTGGTCACCACCCTGCAGGCGGAACTGGTCGCCGAGACCTTCGCGCTGTACGACGTCGACCTGCCGCCGCAGGCCGAACGCACCGCCCTGCTGGCGATCGCGGCCACCCACAGCGGCGTGCGCAACGCCGGGGTCGAGGTCGCGCGCAGCTTCGCGCGGCGCGCGGAGCAACTGCTCGGCCGCGGGCTGGCCGGGCGCGCGCTGCCGGTGGCGCAGGTCGCCACCGCCGCCGCCAGCCACGTCGCGCTGACCTGGGCGATCGGCACCCGCGCGCGCGCCCTGTGCAAGATGCGCCACGCGACGCCGGGCGACTGGCCCGACCTGCTGCGCGGCTTCACCCTGGTCGACGAGCGGCGCCTGGTGCGCTGGGCGACCGAGGCCACGCGCACCGCGCTGGAAGCCGCCGCCAGCGCCGGCCGCCTGTGGCTGGAACAGATTGGCCGCCGGATGCCGGAGCCGCCGCGCCTGCTCGCCCTCGGCGTGGCGCGCGAGCCGCCGCGCAAGCGCCGCGCGCCGCCGGCGCGCAAGGCCGCCGCCACGGCGACACCGAAGCCGCGCAAGGCCGCCGCACGCAAGGCGCCGGCCGCGCGCTCGCGCCGGACGCGCGACGCATGAACGCCGGCGTCGATTTCGACACCCTCTACCGCCACGCGCACGCGGGCGATCCGGAGGCCCAGTTCCACCTCGGCCGCGTCTACGCCGGGCGGCAGGAATGGTCGCGCGCACGCCGCATCTGGCGCGAGGCGGCCGACCGCGGCCATCCCGGTGCCCTGACCGAACTCGGTCTGCTGCAGTTGTTCGGCATCGGCGTGCCGCCGGAACCGCGCGACGCCGTGGGCGTGCTCGAACGCGCCGAGGCCGCGGGCAGCGGCGAGGCCGCCTGCCAGCTCGCGTTGCTGGCCTGGAGCGACCACTACGTGCGCTTCGACCCGGCCGCGATGGGCGCCCGCGTGTGGGCCGCGGCGCTGCGCGACTTCGCCCCGGCGCTGCGCGCGGTCGCGCTGCTGCTGGCGCGCACCGATGGCGCCGACGGCGCGCTCGGCGATGCCTGCCTCGCGCGCGCGGCCACGCTGGGCGACGCCACATCGCAATACCTCTGGGGCCGCCGGCTGCACGCGCGCGGCGACCCCGCGGCGTCCGGCTGGCTGGCCGAGGCGGCGCGCCGCGGCCTGCCGCGCGCGCAGGCGCTGCTCGGCGACGCCGCGGCCACGCCGCGCGCGCCCGCGCCTTCCCCTGCGATCACCGACCTGCCGCCGCTGTCCCTGCCGTGCCCGGCGCCGGCATCGACCACGGTGCACCACGCCGATCCGCTGGTCGAGACCTGGGAGGACGTGTACTCCGCCGAGGAGTGCGAGTTCATGGTCGCGCTCGGCGAACCGTTCCTGCAACGCTCGGTCACCATCCCGGGCAACGCGAAGACCCTGGTCGAGCACGAGCACCGCACCAGCAGCGACCATTCGTTCTACACCTTCCAGGAGGACTTCGCGCTGCGCTGGCTGCAGTGGCGGATGGTGACGCGGCTCGGCGTGCCGCTGGCCAACGCCGAACACCTCGACCTGCTGCGCTACCTGCCGGGCCAGGAGTACCGCCCGCACCGCGACTACCTGCCGCCGAGCGCGCCCGGCAACTCGCCGCATCCGGACGCGCCCGGCCAGCGCGTGCATACCGTGTTCGCCTACCTCGCCGACGTCGAGTCCGGCGGCGAGACCGACTTCCCGCTGCTCGGCGTGCGCATCACGCCGAAGACCGGCCGCGTGGTGCACTTCGTCAACCTCGATGCCGCGGGCGCGCCCGACCCGCGCACCCTGCACGCCGGCATGCCGGTGCTGGCGGGCGTGAAGTGGCTCGCCACCCTGTGGACGCGCCAGCGGCGCATCCGCGACTACTGATGGACGCCGCGCCCGAATCCCTGCGCGCGCGCGCCGCCGCGGGCGATGCGGCCGCTCTGCACCAGTTGGGCCAGTGGCACGCCGTGCGGCAGGACTATGCCGCGGCGCTCGACTGCTTCGGCCGTGCCAGCGCCGCCGGGCACGCGGATGCCGAGGCCTGGCTGGGGCTGCACGTCCTCTACGGCTGGGGCGTGGCGGCCGATCCGCCGGCCGCGCGCGCGCGCTTCGAATCGGCCGAGGCGCGCGGCTCGGGCGAGGCGATGCTGCAGCTCGCCAGCCTC
>Ga0209450_10000600_pt1 | contig 18317 bp, 11 predicted proteins | sample FrelakmetLWP11LW_FD_187149 | JGI IMG/M metagenome (GOLD analysis project Ga0209450, IMG submission 187149) | Freshwater lake sediment microbial communities from the University of Notre Dame, USA, for methane emissions studies - LWP11 LW (SPAdes)... | ecosystem: Environmental > Aquatic >...
GTTTTGAATGTGCGGGGGTCACCTGTGGCGATGCCGGCAACCTTGCCGGTGACAGGATTGATGCCGTTGTTCAGGGTAACCTCAAGTATCTTCGGAACGTTGAGATAGCCTGTAAGCAGGTAGGCCTCCTTGCCGAAGGCGCCTACCTCGATGCAGCCGCTGCACCCTCCCTCGCGTGCATCCTGCAGAGACTTGCCCTGACGGAGCATCTCGAGGATATAAGTGTCAGGATTAAACACTGACGGGTAGCCGTGTCCCTGCCTTATTACGCGGGCCGCAGCGTGGAGGAACTTGTCCGGTGTCTTTGAGCTGATATGAACAGAGTTGCCGGGCTGCAGTATGTGGAGCTCTTCTGTCACCTCGAGCATGATATACGAGACCTCGCTGGTGCCGTCACTGCCATCGCTTTTTACACCCCCGATATTAATATTCGTAAAGTCGTTATAGGTACCGCTCTCCCGTGCCGTAATGCCCACTTTCGGAGGTGCAGGATGGTTGTTGACCTTGATCCAGAAACAGGATAGCAGCTCCTTTGCCTGATCACGGGTAAGGGTACCTGCCTCTGACTCCCTGTAATAGAACGGAGCCAGGTGCTGATCGAAGTGACCGGGGTTCATTGCATCCCAGCCATTCAGCTCCGTGATAGTGCCCAGGTGCACAAACCAGTACATCTGTATCGCTTCCCAAAAGTTTCTTGGGGCATTGGCCGGTACCCGGCGGCACACCTCAGCTATCTTTTTCAGCTCGGCCACCCTGACCGGATCTTTCTCACTGACCGCCAGCTCCTTGGCAAGATCTGCATGACGTTCGGCAAAGACAATGACGGCGTCACATGAAATATCCATTGCTTTCCATTGCTCAGCCTTGTCTGTCGCTTCAGGATCATTAAGGTAATCGAGCGCGGCCAGGTTGGCAGCAATCTCCTTCTTGAAATCAAGCATTCCCTTGTGATAGATCTTTCCGTCAAGAGCTGTGTGGCCAGGTGCACGCTGCTCCATGAACTCAGTGAAGAGACCTGCCTCATAGGCTGCCCTCCATTCGGCCGGGACGTGACTGAAAATACGCTCACGCTGCGTCTTGCCCTCCCAGTAGGGTATCACCTCCTTCTCGTAGAGATCAATGTCTTCCTGGCTGATGGTATAACGCTGCATATCACGTGTGTTCAGCACATGAAAATCCTCCACACTGTGACAGGTAAGCTCAGGAAAGGTGGGAACACACTTCGGTTTCGGACCCCGCTCACCCACTATCAGCTCACCTTCGCCAATGTATATTGTCTTCCTCCGGCAATGATCCAGGAAATTCAGCGCCCGTAGAACAGGGACTGAATACTTGCCAAAGTTCTCGCGGTAAAACTCGGTTTCATGAAGTGCCCTTTCAATCGAAAGGGATGGCTCTGATTCAAAGCTGAGCTTCCTGAGTTTCTGAACCCGTTCATTCATTCCGGGTCCGATCCTGTTTCCGGCAGGGTTATAAAAGTTACCCTCGGCCGAAGCAGGCCTCTCGGGTGTATTCGAATGGGTGATTATTTTTTCAAACATGGTTTCGGCATAATAAATGTGAAATGTGATTGCAGGTCAGAAAGAATGATGACGGCCGGTGACAATGGCTTCACCTCATAACCCTCAGGTTATTTCTCCGGGAAGAGTTTAATTGTAGAACATCAGGCACTCAAACAGACGCCTGTAGTTCCTGGTGAGGTTCGGGAAGCAAAATACTTGTTCCATTTTACCCATAGTGTGAGTGTGATACCTTCAGCCTGATGGATGATAATACCAATGCAAAGTTATATCAAAGTTAAAGAAAAACAAAATGATGCAGATTACTTCCATGGTCCTGAAACCATCTCCGCGATCTTGTCTCTTTCTCAATCCTTACCGGCAGCAGGGGAAGAAAATGAGTATGGCCGCGATTCTGCTGCTGTTCCGCGCAACTTATCCGGATCGGGTCTCATCCCGAACATCAGTTTTCCGCCACTCTGCAACTGTTCATGGGTGATGTAGTTTACATCCACCCTCCTGCCATTCAATGACACCTCCCCGACGTATACATTCTCCCTGCTGTTTGCCGGTGCCTCAATGACCATCACATTCCCATCCTCAAAGGTGATTGTTGCTTTTCTGAACAGGGGTGATCCAAGCACATATTCCCCGGTGCCAGGGGTGACCGGATAAAACCCGAGGGCGCTGAAGACATACCATGCCGATGTCTGTCCGTTATCTTCATCGCCACAATAGCCGTCAGGAGCATAGTTATAGAGCTTATCCATTACCTCCCTGACTCTCATCTGTGTTTTCCACGGCTCCGGAGTATAGTTGTATAGATATATCATATGCTGTATAGGCTGGTTACCGTGAGCATAGTTACCCATGTTCATTATCTGCATCTCGCGTATCTCATGGATAGGGAATCCGTAATATGAATCATCGAAGATGGGCGGCACAATGAATACGGAATCGAGCATCCCGGCCATCATCTCCGGCCCTCCCATCATCTCCGCGAGGCCGGCAATATCCTGAAAGACACTCCAGGTATAGTGCCAGCTGTTCCCTTCCGTAAAAGCGTCACCCCATTTGTACGGGCTGAACGGTGACTGGAAGTCACCATCCTCATTTTTCCCACGCATAAGGCTGCTTTCCCTGTCGAACACATTACGGTAGTTCTGTGCACGGGCAGCATACAGACTGATCTCCTCCTCAGGACGGCCGATGGCACTGCCGAGCCTCCAGAGACACCAGTCAGCGTAAGCATATTCCAGGGTACGCGCCACGTTTTCATTGATGCCCACATCATAAGGGACGTATCCAAGTGAATTATAATATGCGGCTCCGTACCTGCCTACTGAATGAACAGGCCCATGACCCTGTGTGTTCTTTATAAGGGCATTCCAGAGAGTGTCAATCTCATATCCTCTTATCCCCTTGAGCCAGGCATCTGCAATAAGTGACGCAGAGTTACTTCCTATCATGCAGTCACGGTGGCCGGGACTTGCCCATTCAGGGAGCCAGCCGCTCTCAAGATATGCATTGACAAGCCCCTCCATGATCTGAGAGCTGATCTCAGGATTCATCAGGGTGATCAAAGGCATTGCAGCCCTGAAAGTATCCCAGAAACCGTTATCGGTGAACAGCCTTCCGGGGCGTATCTCCCCGTTGTAGGGGCTGTAATGGATAATCTTTCCTTCGGCGTCAACCTCATGAAACATCCTCGGGAAGAGGAGGGTACGGTACAGGGTGGAATAGAATGTCCGCACCTGATCGTCACTTCCGCCCTCCACCCTGATGCGTCCCAGCTCACGGTTCCATATGTTTCGGCCAGCCTCCTTTATCTCGTCAAAGCTGCGGCTGCCGGTCTCACGCTCAAGGTTAAGCAGCGCCTGCTCAGGCGAAATGAATGACGATGCCACCCTGGCTGTGACAACCTCGCCTCTTTCAGTATTAAATCCTATTACGGCACCTGCATGATCACCCTCCTGCACTCTGATGCCAGGAGAGAGCTCACCGTCGACCCAGGTGGAGAAGAAATCGAACTCACGGTCGAAGATTATAACGAAGTAATTGTGAAAATTCTCAGGCACACCTCCGTGATTGTTGCGGCAGTAGCCGATGATCTTTCTTTCTGACGGAATTACCTCCACCATTGATCCGCCGGCGAAGGCATCTATTACAACCGATGATGAGTCGGCGGCAGGGAATGTAAAACGGAAAAGAGAGGCCCGCTCAGTAGGTGTGACCTCGGCAATAACATCATGATCAGCAAGATATACACTGTAGTAATAAGGTTTTACCACCTCCGCCTTATGAGAGAACCATGACGCCCGCTCCTCTTCAGTGATCCTGCTCCCCCCTGTCACAGGCATAAGTGAGAATGCAGCATAGTCATTGATCCACGGGCTCGGTTGGTGCGTCTGCTTGATTCCGACAATCTTATGATCATCATAGGCATAAGCCCAGCCGTCGCCATTCTTCCTCGTCTGAGGAGTCCAGAAATTCATACCGAAGGGGAGGGCAATGGCAGGATATGTGTTCCCGTGTGACAGAAGAAACTCAGAGTCAGTGCCCATCAGAGGACTGGCCAGTTCCGCCGGCTCAAATCTTGTCTCAGATTCTGTTCTGCATCCCGTTGCCACCATTGATACTGCGAGTGCCAGAGGTAATACTCTGCTTAAACAAAACAAGGTTATCTCTTTCATTATCTTTTACTTATGATAGATTATTTACCATATTGCCTTTCCTATTGCGGGTCTACGTCGGCATGGATACGAAGAACTCCTGTTCTTTGCATTTTAAGCTCATCATCCATTGCCTTCCGTATCAGCTCCTTTATTCTCGAGGCAGAGAGCTCTTTCCCCAGCTTGATCATAATGGTCTTGATATACCATTTCTGTACCTGCATGATGAGCGGAAACTCAGGCCCGAGGACATATTTTCCCAGCCGCTTCCTCATCCTGTCTGCCAGCCTTGATGAGGAGTCGTTCAATTCCTGCAGGTCGCGGTGCTTCAATGTTATCTTAACTATCCTGGTGAAAGGGGGATATCCGAACAGCTCACGCTCCTCTAGCTGAATACGATACATGGCCTTATAGTCATGCTTCAGTACCTGCCTCAGTATAATGTGTGAGGGGTCAGCGGTCTGGATGATCACCCTCCCCCTCTTTGCCCGGCGACCTGACCTGCCGCTGACCTGCTCCATCAGCTGGAAGCTGCGTTCAAAAGCCCTGAAGTCAGGGAAGTAGAGCATGCTGTCAGCATCTAGAATGCCAACCACGGTAAGCCTTTCGAAGTCAAGGCCTTTAGATATCATCTGTGTGCCAATGAGGATGTCAGTTGCTCCTGCGGCGAAGGCTGACAGTATCTCAGATGAAGAATTCTTCAGGCGTGTTGTATCCTGATCCATCCTTGCCACCCTGGCTGCGGGGAAGAGGAGCTTGATCTCCTCCTCAATCTTCTCTGTGCCGAATCCCCTGGCAGAGAGCACAACAGAGCCACATACAGGGCACTCACGGGGCAGCGGTTCGCTCCTGCCGCAATAGTGACAGACCATCCTTCCAATACCCTTGTGGTAAGTGGTGCTTACCGAGCACCCTGTGCACCGCTGTACCCAACCGCAATCTGAACACATGATATAGGGAGAGAAACCGCGGCGGTTCTGAAAGAGTATCACCTGTTCTTCTCTTGAGAGGGCGTCGCTGATGGCCTCCAGCAGACGCGGTGTGAAATAAGCCGGAGACCCCTTCTTCTTTCCGTAGTTCCTTGTATCTGCCACCAGCATCTCAGGCATCATCACATCGCCATAGCGTGTAATGAGCTCGACCAGCCCGTACCTGCCTGTCATGGCATTGTGATAGCTCTCCACAGATGGTGTCGCCGAGCCGAGGAGCGTCACCCCTCCGTGCAGGCGGCTGAGCATCATGGCGGCATCACGGGCATGATAACGGGGTGCGGGATCGACCTGCTTGTATGACGGGTCATGCTCCTCGTCAACAATGATCAGACCCAGGTCCCGGAAAGGAAGGAAAAGCGAGGAACGTACCCCCAGCACAACACCAAGGCTTCCATTGTTCACCCTGGTCCAGACATCGCGGCGCGACGCGTTTGTCAGCCTTGAATGATATACACCTATCGTGTCGCCCAGGTGCCTCTGCAGACGTTCAATTATTTGACTGGTAAGAGCTATCTCGGGAAGAAGATAGAGGACCTGTTTCCCCTTACTGAGCTGCTCGCTGATGAGGTGTATGTATATCTCAGTCTTGCCGCTGGATGTGACGCCGTGAAGCAATACCACCTCGTGATCACCGAAGAGACTGTTGATCTTTTCATATGCCTCTCTCTGGGTGGTTGTCAGGTCGTAAGGAGGAACCGTAGCTTTCTCCTCTGAATCCCCTGTAATGGCCTTTTTCTTCGATGCCCTTCTGACACGAAGGTTTTCGGCTGTGGGTATTGCAGCCTTCATCACCTCGCCCTGGTGGGCCATATAATAATCAGATATCCATAGAACGAAGTCTGTCAGCCTGTCTCCAATGGCATTCGGGGGAGCCAGGAGAGATGTAATCTCCTTCGGCGTGAAGCCTGACGGCGCTTCATTGTGTAGCTTTATTACCAGTCCTGTATGACTTTTTTTCTGGCCAAAAGGGACTGTCACCAGGCTGCCCCGGCTAACCTCCTCCCTGAGATGGGGAGGGATGGCGTAGGTGTAACTGCCGGTGACCGGAACAGGTATTATTATATCTGCATACAAGCTTATCATCACCCAAATGTGGATGCAAATTAAACATAAAAGGCTCTCAGGTTACCCTGACGGCAATATCAGAAACAGAAAAAAGCCAGTTTCAGGCAGGTTCAGCTCAATGCAATTCTGACTTTTTCCGCCGCATCGGTGAAGGTAGTTGCAGCAATCACCTTAAGACCTGAATTATCGATGAGATCCCTCGCCTCAATGGCATTTGTCCCCTGTAACCTGACTATCACGGGTACTTTGATGTCACCTATTGTCTTGTAAGCCTCGATGATGCCTGATGCCACGCGGTCACATCTTACAATACCTCCAAAGATATTTACGAGTATTGCCCTGACATTCGGGTCTTTGAGAATTATCCTGAACCCGGCCTCAACGGTCTTTGCATTGGCTCCTCCTCCCACATCGAGGAAGTTAGCCGGTTTACCCCCTGACAGCTGGATCAGGTCCATCGTTGCCATCGCCAGCCCTGCTCCGTTGACCATACACCCGACATCACCGTCAAGTTTTACATAGTTGAGGCTGTGGTCTGTTGCTTCCACCTCCGTCGGATCCTCCTCGCTCAGGTCTCTCATGGCAACCAGCTCGGGGTGACGGAATAATGCATTGTCATCAAGTGTCACCTTGCAGTCAACAGCCAGTATCCTGTCATCACTTGTCTTAAGCAGCGGGTTGATTTCAAGGAGCGAGGCATCTGAGGCGACGTATGCGTTCCACAGTTTTCTTACAAAGGGGAGCATCTCTTTAAAGGCTTTGCCCTGAAGCCCAAGATTGAAAGCGATTGTACGGATCTGAAAATCGAGTAACCCGGTGGCAGGGTCAATCACCTCTGTGAAGATCGCCTCCGGCTTCTTTTCTGCCACCTCTTCGATATCCATTCCCCCTTCGGTTGAATACATTATTACATATGCCGATCTCTTGCGGTCAAGGAGGATGCTCATATAAAATTCTCTTATATCCGATTCTCCCTTGTAATAGACATCGCGGGCTATCAGAACCTTATTTACCAGCTTACCTGCCGGGCCTGTCTGTGGCGTCACAAGTGTCATCCCTATCATGCGCGATGCCACCTCCGCTGCCTCTGCCGGTGACCGGGCGATCTTGACACCGCCCCCTTTGCCTCTTCCGCCGGCATGTATCTGTGCCTTGATTACAAATATCTCCGTGCCGAACTTTTTCTGCAGTTCTTCTGCAACAAGCTTTGCATGAACGGCATTCTCAGCAATAAAACCCTCCTGCACCGGCACGTCATGAACCTGCAGGATCGATTTTCCCTGGTATTCGTGAATATTCATATTCAGATATTTTATAGCGGGAATTCATCTGATCCCGTTATTATTTTAAGGAATGTAATTTACTCTTTTTTATAATTATTTTCGTTAAAATTTTCTTCCATGAGGAAATTATCAAATGAGGAGCTGAACAGGAAAAGCGTCACGGAATTCCATGCCTCTGAAAAGGCCCCCTTCATCATCGTTCTTGATAACATAAGGAGCCTGAATAACGTAGGATCGATATTCCGGACAGCTGACGCCTTCATTGTTGAGGCTCTGTATCTGTGCGGGATAACCGCCACACCGCCTCACAGGGAGATACAGAAGAGTGCTCTCGGAGCAACCGAATCGGTAACGTGGAGACACTTTGATAAAACCACTGACGCCGTGACGCACCTCAGGGAATCCGGATTCATGATCGTCTCAGTGGAGCAGGCTGAAGGGTCAGTATCACTTGATAAATTCACCCCTGAACGAGGAAAGAAGTATGCCCTGGTCTTTGGACATGAGGTCAGAGGCGTATCTGAGGAGGTTGTCAGTATGTCGGACGTCTGTATAGAGATACCGCAGTATGGCACAAAGCACTCATTCAATGTTGCTGTAAGCACCGGCATAGTGCTCTGGCATCTGTCGCACAAGATCAACAATATCGAATAAAAAACCCCGTCAGCATCATGTCTGACGGGGTTTATGTTATTATAGGTGTCCCTTATTTTGTTATTGACACAAATGTTTCATCGTTGAAGAATTTTGCAAACTCAAGGTCTGTCTGAGCGTAATTCTTCCATGCGACATTGTATCCAACAGCTTCACGAAGGTTGTTCATCACACCGTCCCTGTTGTCAGAACGGGCAGCTATAACAGCCTTCAGGTATGACGGTGCACCGCATTTGCATGGCTTGACAGCATCCATCGTGGCTTTTGCTTTGTTGAAGTCACCCTTCAGAAGCTGGGCAAGAGCCAGGTTCATGGATGGCTTCTCGCCGAGCAGGTTGACTGCCTGATCGTATTTGCCGTCATGAATGGCGATGGTGCCGAGACCGAACCTTGATTCAGGTGTCGAAGCTGACATTGAGTTGAAATACTCTGCAGAAGCTTTGAAATCGCCTTTAAGAAGAGCAGCGAAGCCCATGTTATTCTTGACAATATCGTCATTCTTGAGTGCCTTGGCCTTCTCGAGAGCAACCATTGCATCATCAGCCTTACCCATGTTAAGGTAAGCCCAGCCTACGTTGTTCCATGCGCGATAGCACTTGGGTTCCTTAACTGTTGCCATCTGGTAGAACTTCAGCTGCTCATTGACGTCTGTCGTAAGTGAAGCAGAGTAAAGCATCTGCTCAAGGCTGAGTGCCGAAGCATCACCTTTCATGGCTGCCAGTATCTCTTCATCACTGAGGCCAACAAGGTTCACGTCAACAATGAACTTCGATCTTCTCAACTGTGGCAGGATCTCTTCTGCAAGAGATTCGTATGCGGTTGACATGTTCTTGATCTCTTTCTCGCGGACAACAGGATCCTGGTACATGGAAAGCACTCTCAGGATAAGCTCCTTGTCAGCTATTGACGACTCCTGAACGAGGGCTTTGAAGCCATCCCAGTCTTCAGGTGTTGTCTTGGTGCTGAAGAGATTTGTGAGCTCTGGAATCTGGCCGTACTCCTTCTGGAGGTACTTCTCAGCGGCTTTGCCCCTGTCAAGAGAGAGTTTCTCGTTAAGTGTCAGAGGACCGTCAGGTGAAGCATATGAGCTTGCCGTGACTCCCTTAATCTCCATTCTCTCATTCTGAGCTACCATGGCAATATAATCTTTCATTGCCTGGATATCGGCTGCTTTAAGTTCAGCAGGCCTGATATCAGCCCTGTTTATGGAATAAAGAATATCTGCCATCTTCTGCTCCGGAACAACGCGCTGATAGTTGTCTTTCAAAAACAGAGGCATGGCGTGGTATTCAACCAGCGTTGATGTTGCAATTACACCATCAGCAAGCTTGATCGGATCGAATGCCAGAGTCTTGCCTTTTCTCGATGCTTCAATGCGAAGCATGAACTCTGATACCTTCATCTCAGGTTTGTAGTCTACATCACCACTCCAGTTGATAGTGCCACCAGTCCAGCTTACAGATTTGTTGTTGGCCTGAACAAGTTCACCCTGGGCATAAAGCATCTCATCAAATGCAACCTCACCACCTTCATACACAAGTACCGGGGTGATTTTCAGAGTTGTGTTCTTGTCAAAGTACTTCTCAGGATATGTAGCTTTTACTGCGGCAGCTACCTTGCCGGCATGTGCTTCAAGCACTTTAGGGGTAACCTCATACTTGACAAGGCTGGCATTTTTCTTCATCTTGTCTAGGCTGCTGCAGCTTGAAACTACAGCGGCAGCCAGCAGAAGGACAAAAAGTCTGGTGAAATTTTTCATAATTGGTCTTTTATTAGTTGCGATCAGTTACTTGATTTTAATAACAAGTTTACATAATTCTTTGTACGGATGCAAATTTAAGATAAATTTAGTCATTCACCGCAAATATCAGATTAAAAAATCAGAAAATGCGGAGATTCATCCCCGGCTCAATAACCTCATTGAATATCACATCTGTCACTTTCCTGTAATCTTCCGGCCTCAGCACAAAGTCAAGATCGTTGATTTCAAGTATAAGATACCGGTTCTCAGGATTCTGCCTGAAAAAGGTGAAATAACTCTCCTGTATCCCTGAAAGATACTCGGCAGTAATAGACTTCTCATACTCTCTCCCCCTCATAGCAATATTAAGGAGCAGCCTTTCGGGAGGCACATGGAGGTATACATATAGGTCAGGTTTGGGAAGAGAGCCGTAAATAATATAAAAAATCTGCCTGTAGAGACTGAACTCATCCTTTTCAAGCGTTGAGGATGCAAATACAAGTGACTTCATAAAGTAATAGTCTGCCACAGTGAAGCTCCTGAAGAGGTCCTGCTCAACAAGCTCCTCCTTGAGCTGGCGGTACCTGTCAGCAAGGAACGACAGCTCGAGCGGGAAGGAGAACCGGGCGGGGTCACTGTAAAACTTCGGCAGAAACGGATTATCGGCAAAGCGCTCAAGGATCAGCTTGGCATTGTGCTCCTTTGCGATCATTGAGGCGAGGGTAGTCTTCCCGGCCCCGATATTGCCCTCTATTACAATATAATTATACCTGAAATCGGCCATAGGGTGTTTCTGGTCAACCAACCATCAAAAATAAACAAAAAGTAACGACGCGCAATTTGCGCGTCGTTATGTATGATACCCGGTGCAGCGACGCGCAATTTGCGCGTCGCTAAATCCTATCGTGAATCGGACCTGCGGTCACGCGAACGATGATCCCTGTTGCCTCCCCTGTCACCTTCACGGTGCCCGCGATGCTCCCTTCTCTCTGAAGGGTCACGCTTCGGGGGCTCAACATAACCCTCAGGCTTAGGTATAAGCGGCTTGCGCGAGAGCCTGAGCTTGCCGGTCTTGGAATCGACCTCAATAAGCTGAACCTCAACCTCGTCACCCTCCTTGAACAACTCCTCGACTGTTCCGACTTTCTTCCAGTCCATCTCAGAGATGTGAAGCAGCCCGTCCTTGTTCGGAAGTATCTCCACGAAGGCACCGAACTGGGTGATGGTTTTCACCTTGCCCCTGTAGACCTGACCAACCTCAGGAACTGCACATATTGACTTGATGCGGTCAAGAGCCGCCCTGATAACTTCATAGTTCTCTCCGAAGACATCGACCATACCCTGACCGTTGACCTCTTCAATGACGATCGTGGCACCAGTTGTGGCCTGTATGTCCTGTATGATCTTGCCGCCGGGGCCTATAACTGCACCTATCATCTCTTTCGGAATGTAGATCTTCTCTATCCTCGGTGCATGCGGTTTGAGATCAGCTCTGGGTTCTGCAATGACCTGCTCCATTATATCAAGTATATGGAGTCTCCCTTTGCGCGCCTGCTCGAGTGCCTGCTTCAGGACCTCGTATGAGAGGCCGTCAACCTTGATATCCATCTGTGTTGCGGTTATTCCGTCACGTGTGCCGGTGACTTTGAAGTCCATGTCACCCAGATGATCCTCATCGCCCAGTATGTCTGAAAGTACTGCAAACTTCTTTCCTCCCTTGTCGGTGATAAGCCCCATGGCTATACCCGACACAGGCTTGGCAAGTTTAATTCCGGCATCCATCAGTGCGAGGGTTCCTGCACAGACAGTGGCCATTGATGACGACCCGTTTGATTCAAGTATGTCTGAGACGACCCTGATGGCATAAGGGTTGATCTCGTCAGGAGGCATCATATTCTTGAGCGCCCTGTGAGCCAGGTTGCCATGGCCTATCTCCCTGCGGCTGGTGCCGCGTGCCGCCTTTGCCTCGCCAGTGGCAAACGGGGGGAAGTTATAGTGAAGGGTAAATTTCTCAGAACCCTGCTTGAGCACCTCGTCTATCATCTTCTCATCGAGTTTGGTGCCGAGGGTGACAGTAGTGAGCGACTGTGTCTCGCCCCTGGTGAAGATGGCAGAGCCGTGGGCTGCAGGAAGGGGATCGATCTCGCACCAGATGGGACGTATCTCATCTGTCTTGCGACCGTCAAGACGTCTCTTCTCATCAAGAACCAGCCTGCGGGCTGCTTCCTTCTCAACGTCATGATAATACCTGCTCACAAGCATCTCATTCACCGGATTTTCTGCCGTAAACTGAGCAAGAAATTCCTTCTTTATATTTTCAAAGCCCTCTGAACGGGTCTTTTTGTCAGCTCCCTCAGCAGCCAGTGCGTAACACTTCTGATAGGTCTCATCCCACACTTTCTTGCGCAGATCTTCATCATTGACCTCATGGCTGTAGGTTCTCTTCACGGTTGATCCGACCATTTCGGCCAGTTCATTCTGTGCAACACACTGAACCTTGATGGCATCATGGGCTAACCTGAGCGCCTCGAGCATGACATCCTCCGACACCTCTTTCATCTCTCCCTCAACCATCATGATGTTTTCATAGGTTGCTCCGACAACGATATCGAGGTCAGCATTTTCTACCTCAACCAGTGTCGGGTTAACAACGAATTTACCGTTGATCCTTGCAACCCTGACCTCAGAGATAGGTCCGTTGAAGGGAATATCAGATACTGCCAGTGCAGCTGAAGCGGCCAGTCCTGCCAGAGCGTCCGGCATGATATCCTTATCGGCAGATATGAGGTTTATTGTTACGAATACCTCGGCATGATAATCATCCGGGAATAAGGGCCTCAACACCCTGTCAACAAGCCTCGAGACCAGTATCTCATTGTCATTCGGGCGTGCTTCCCTCTTAAGGAAGCCCCCGGGGAAGCGGCCCATGGCTGCATACTTTTCCTTATACTCGACCGAGAGAGGCATGAAATCCACATCCTCTTTTGCATCTTTTGCGGCCACTACGGTAGCGAGCAGCATCGTGCGGCCCATTCTGACGACTACAGATCCGTCAGCCTGCTTGGCCAACTTGCCTGTCTCAATGACTATCGTCCGGCCGTCGCCCAGATCGATACTCTTTTCAATTAACTTATACATCTGTATTATTGATTATTTCGGGATAAATGGAAAGTAAGGGGAGAATTCATGAAAGAATTAAAAAAGGCAATCTGAAATTGCCTTTTTTCCTTACTTACGCAGGCTCAGTGCCTTGATGATTTCACGATACCTGCTGATATCTTTGATCTTCAGATAGTCAAGCAAACGCCTTCTCTTGCCAACAAGCTTTATAAGCGCCCTCTGAGTACTGAAATCCTTCTTGTTCTTCTTCAGGTGTTCAGTAAGATGCGCGATCCTGTAGGAGAAAAGAGCAATCTGACCCTCAGCGCTTCCGGTGTCCATTTCTGAGCTGCCGAATGTCTTGAAAAATTCCTGTTTCTTCTCCGTAGTCAAATACATATCCTTATCCAATAGATTATTAATAAACTCTCCAATTTTGGATCGCAAAGATACAACTCTTATTTGTAATATTTCAAACAATTTAAAGAAATTTTATGAATTTAACTACTGAACGCCCTTCCATACAATTACATAAGAGTAAGTGAATGATCAGCCGTCTCATAGAAAAGACGCAAAACAAATAACAAAAGTTGCGCATGATGAAAAATTTCTTTTTTCATTCGTCACCTCAACTCAGGTGTTCGTCAAAGAGGTTACCTCACGGCTCCAGGAGGAGCGAGCCTGAGCCTTTGATTTTATGGCCTGATGCGATGAGCGATGAGCCTATATGACAGTCGAGGCACCTGTGATACCTGCACCATGATAATCTCAGTTCAAGGAGAGCCTGGCTGGTGAAGGCAGTATCAGCCCTGATGCCGGCCGAGGAGAAATCGGAAACGACACTGTTAACCTCCGGCGGAAGTGACTCCATGATGTCTGTTGCTCTCTCACACATGGCTGTCTGCTGCTTTAACTTTCCATAGACAAAGATCAGTGGTGCCACTGCATTTATGATAAGCAGGTCAACCGACTGTATTCCTGCCTGCCGTATGGCGGACGGCACCTCCTTTCCGAAGAGGTAATGGTTGTTCCAGTATTCTGAAGACCTTATGCTGAGAAGCGCTCTCAGCATATCGGTACCGGAGCATTCCATCACCCTGGAGAAGAGCCCTTCACTGTGCGAGAGGAGCACCGCAAGCTGCGATAGTCTGAGAGTCGGGAAGTTTGCCGGCCTCAGGCGGTGAAACTTCCACATCCAGCCGTCAACAGGCTGAAGCGAGTACTTTGCCCTCAGCATCCTGAATTCACGGCACAGGAGCAGATAGTAACTGTCCGCCACCGCCTCCCTGAAAAGGGTTTCGTCGAGAAGACCGGCAGTGCCGAAAAGAAGAGCCTCTACCTGGGTCAGATTGTCGGCGTGTTTTCTGATGATCTTGAGAGGAAGGCGCGAAGCAAGCATCCCGAAAGGATCTGTGTTTACCCTGAAACCGAAGTAACGTGACACCAGGCGGTACAATGTCTCTTCCCAGTCGTATCCTGTCTGCCTGAGAATATCAGATACCTCCTCACTTTTCCTCCCTATCCGCTCCATGGCGAGCGACCAGAGCCAGTCCCTTACCATAAACGGATCAACTCCGGCGATGAACCCTTCACAGGCCAGCACTGAAGGATTGTTGACCAGGTCAGTGTAGTTTTCCCACAGTGAAACGTCAAATGAGGGTGCGGCGGTGACAAGCCTCCTCCCCGAGGCCGTGAACGACTCCGCATCATTATTATAAACGATGTGAAGTATCACATTGTCATAGGCGTGGTCAGTATGATGACCGTGCCGGTACCAGTCCGAGGCATTGAGGTGTATCTCGGTGTTGCCCGCCCATGTTGTTCCTCCTATAATAAGACGTGTGTTGAAGAAATCAGGCCCGGAATCACGGTTGTACTCGCCTGGTGAGATTACCTCAATGGCACCGGCATCACCATCCCTGACAGACCCAGCATCAAAGAGACGGTTCTTCCACACCCAGTGCAGAAACTCTTCTTTCATGACAAACCTATTTAGAAATGCAGCTTATCAAAGTTAAGAACAAATGAACAAACCGGCATCAGAATTAAGAATTAAAAATTAAGAATTAAGAATTGAAAGAATTTTGTTTAATTGTCGAAAAAAGCCCTTTAAACAAGATGTAACTTCGATAAAACTTGTTAGATTTAACATCCGTTTCTATCCTGTTATGTTTAATTCCAAAACCCAAAACGAGATGAATACCTTCTTTAAACTTATCATTGCGATAGCTATGGTCGGCCTCTCTCTCAATGCAGAAGGTCAGATCAAAGTTGACTTTAAGAAGAAAATTGAGAACGAAGTCAATAAAAGAGTAAATAAGCAGGTCGATAAGACTATTGACAAGACATTTGATACTGCAGAGGACAGCATTGCTGCGGGATTAAAAACGGATGGCAGTACTGAGAAGGCTGCGGGGACTCCGAATGCAGAGGCGGCAGCAGGTGCTGCAGCCGCTGGAGGTACTGTGGCTGGCGTACAGCAGACCAGCCTTGAGAGTTATTCAAAATACGATTTTATCCCCGGGGAAAAAGTGATCTTCTTCGATGACTTCAGCCAGGATGCTGTCGGCGACTTTCCTGCTCTGTGGAACACCAACGGCTCGGCTGAGGTGGTCACCACGAACCTGTTCCCCGGCAAATGGATGAAGTTCGTGATGGATGAATGTGTGTGGACCGATGACCTCCTGAAACTTCCTGAAAACTATACAATTGAATTTGACATAATACCCATTGGCGGCCTTGAGGGGGAGGGAATGTCAGGTTGGCATATGAGGCTTATGCAGGCTAAGAATGCAAAGGCATGGGATAGTGGCTCAGCTCCGGGCAACGGAGGATTCCAGTTTCAGGTTGAATACTTTGGCAGGCCTGGCTATAGCACCTGGTTTTACGGTGACGCGTGTGCCCCTTCAAAACTAAGCGGGTATATTGACGGCGATGACAAAAAGCAGAAAATTAACCAGAAATATCACATAGCCATCTGGGTTCAGAAGACAAGGATAAGACTTTACCAGGATCAGAACAAGATAGTTGACCTTCCAAGGGCATTCCCCGCAGGCTGCGTCAATCCTGACAGGATTCGCTTTGAATACGGTGCCGCAATGATAAGCAACGTCCGCATCGCCGTTGGTGCTCCTGATACCCGCAATAAGCTTATCACCGAAGGCAAACTGGTAAGCTATGGTATCTATTTTGACGTCAACAAGGATGTTGTCAAGCCCGAATCATACGGAACCCTGAAGGAGATAGCAACAGTGCTGCAGGAGAATCCTGATGTTAAGGTAAAAATCGTGGGACATACTGATTCTGACGGTGCTGATGCGTCAAACCTGGATCTTTCAAAGAGACGCGGTGCCTCGGTTAAGAATGAACTGGTGAAGACCTTCGGAATAGATGCCTCAAGGCTCGAATCAGACGGTATGGGAGAAAACCAGCCCGTGGCACCCAATGACACCCCGGCCAACAAGGCTCTCAACAGGAGGGTTGAATTCATTAAATTATAAGGAATTCAAATATCCTCCCCCTGTCACACTATTTATGCATAATTGAATCACATTTAACAGAAACCATATGAAGCGATTACTATTCATTTTGCTGGCTTCGGGTATTGTCATTACCGGAGCCGCCCAGACCCTGACACAGAATTACATGAAGCAAATACCTGCCCTGCCCAGGGATTCATGCAATATCTCAAGGAACTCAGTCGAGGATTTTAAAAGTCGTGTGGAAGCCCTGAAGGAGAAGCTTGATCAGGAAATAGAAAGCATTAAGGAAGCTGTTGATTCACAAATGGAATCCAATGCCGGAAAGGCACAGGAAAACATGATGAAACAGATGTCACAAATGTACGGTATATCCAAGGAAGACATGGACAAAATGAAAAATGCCAAGACCATGTCTGCTGCTGACAAACAGGCAATGGCAAACAAAATGATGCAACAGCAGGCCAACATGTCCATGGACGAAGCCAATAACCTTGCAAAGATGAGTGAGGCAGGAAAGCAGGCATATGCCGAAGCCTATGCCACTGAAGCCATGGCGACAGCCAAAAATGATCCGGGCCAGGCAGCAAGAAACAACTATGCGAGCAACCTGTATCAGACAAATGTGGCCCAGCAGGAAGCATACTCAAAGCTCAATGAGATAAACAATCGCATTGCAGACCTTTACGCTCCGGTTAAAAATGATCCTGAGAGGCAGAGGATACTTGACCGGATAGATGACATGAACAAAAAGCGTTACTCCATGATGGGAATTTTAAGTGATGGAGAAGCACAGATAATGGACTCGCTAACTAACAGAATCAGGGACGAAAAAATCGCATATTGCAATAAGTACACGCCACTTTACCGAGCCTCCCTTCGCAAACATCTCCAGATAGTCAAGACTTCACTGCCTGACTATCAGCGTTTCGGGGAAATAAGTGCAGAGACAACGAAAGGACAGACAGGCATTGATCAGCCGGAAGCGGGGAAGGAGCTTGCCTCCCTTGAGGCTATATCGGAGTATCTCCAGGCCCTGAAGGATGCTTACAAATTCAAGCTGCATTATCCTGAAGACTACTGATTGCCCTGCACGGACATGGATTCCGGCATATATTAATCAAACAATATTGTAACATGAGGTACTTGCTTGTGGTGTTTATGTTGTCCGTATCTGCTCTTATGAACGGGCAGACCGGTCAGTCTCCGGAGCAGATCAGGCAGAGGATGGCTGAAATAAGGCGTTCCACCAACTGGGATGACCCTGCAGCAGCAGCAAAAGCCAACACCGAGATAAAGAAGCTTGCAGCGCTGATGGGCGGTGGCCAGTTGCCGGCAGGTTCAGGCACCGGTCAGGCTACAACGGAAGCAGACAGTAAGCCCATGACTACCGTTACTGTAAAATCCTCTGAAATATCGACATCAAATGTTGTTGCAATCGCCAACCGGTTTTACAACAGGTCCTACAAAACACTCAATGCAATAAGCAAATCTCAGTTCGATCAAGATTTCAACGAGGCTGAAGCAAGTGAATTCAGCCTTAAGGCAATCAGGAGACTAACAGGGATAGGTGGTGTCCTCATTAGTGTCGGGGATGATCATAACCTCGCCTGTGTCTACCTTGCATCAGCTGTTAAGGCAATGCCTGATGACACACTGAGTATTAATAACTTCGGAGCCTATCTCAGGATTATAGACTCCATCAGGACCTCATTACCTGTGTTGCTTTATGCCGACAGGCTTTACGGGGAGAGCCCGATAGTGCTGACACAGATCGGATGCAGCTATTTCGAACTTGGAATGGAGAAGGAGGCAGAAAGTTATCTTAAGGAG
>Ga0209450_10000601_pt1 | contig 18295 bp, 19 predicted proteins | sample FrelakmetLWP11LW_FD_187149 | JGI IMG/M metagenome (GOLD analysis project Ga0209450, IMG submission 187149) | Freshwater lake sediment microbial communities from the University of Notre Dame, USA, for methane emissions studies - LWP11 LW (SPAdes)... | ecosystem: Environmental > Aquatic >...
CGTCGCGCGCACGTACACGTAGCCTTCGGCGTCGGTTTCGCCGAGGTCGCCGGTCGCCCATTCCTGACCGGCGCGGCGCGGCGCCTCGCCCAGGTAACCGTGCATCGTCGCGCCGGACACCATGATCTGTCCGTCGTCGGCGATGCGGACCGACGCGTGCGGCAACGGACGGCCCACGCTGCCGCGCCGGCGCGCCTCGGGCGTATTGAGGCAGACGACAGAGGCGCATTCGCTCAGGCCGTAGCCCTCGAACACCGGCAACCCGGCCACCTCTGCGCGTTCGAGCAGGTCGACCGACACTGGCGCGCCGCCGACTGCAACGAACTTCAGCGAGTCCGGCGCGTGCCAGCCCCGCTCGGCAGCCGCCACCAGCAGCCGCAGCAGTTCCGGGACGAGCACCAGGCTCTGCGGCCGGCAGGCAGAGATGCAGCCCAGCAGTCGCGTGACGTCCGGCCCGGCGTAGCTCATGCCGGTGACGCTCGCCGGCGGCAGCAGGCACGTCGCTTCCGCGAGCAGCGGTGCATAGATGCCCGCGATGTTCTCGAGCAGCGTGGCGAGCGGCAGCAAGCAGAGGTGACGCTCGATGTCGAGCGAGAACGTCGCCCGGGCGAGTGATTGCGCGATGGTCTCGAGCTGCCCGGCGCCGAGGCACACGCCCTTGGGCTGCCCGGTGCTGCCGGAGGTATAGGTGATCTTCGCGGTGCCCGGCGGCAGTGCCGGGCGCATCGCCGGATCGAGCCGCCGCCGGAACATCGCGAGTCCCGAGCGTCCGGACACCCCGACGGTGTGCCAGCCGGCCAGCAGCTCCCGCAAGCGCTCGGGCTCGTCGGTCAGGAGACAGTCGATTCCGGCGTCGTCGAGCGCGTGCTGCCGCTGGCTCAGGGTGAAGAAGCCGGGCAGCGGCACGCACGGCAGTTCCCGTGAATGCAGGGCGAGGTCGGTGATCGCCCAGCCGACGCCGTTGTCGGCGAGCAGCGCGAATCGCTCACCGTGGGAGGCGAGCCAGTCGCCTTCCTCGGCGACCGTTGCGGCCAGATCGGCGTAACCGACCGCGAGCCGGCCGTCGTCGAGGGCAATGCGCCCCTTCGTCTGCGCAATCGCTGCAGCCACGGCGTCAGCGAACGGGCGGCCGCGACTGGAACCCGGCAATCCGCCGGCTGGCGGGCAGGTAACCCGCCAGCACTCGCGGGTCGCTCTCGTAATAGCGACCCCAACGGTCGTCGCCGCCCGCCACGCGCGAGCCGTCGGCTCGGGCCAGTTCCACCAGCGGCGCCCCGAAGCCCTGCAGGATGCCGCGCACCGCGTTCGTCGCCGTAAAGACGATCCAGCGGTAGTCCCGCGCGAGGAGGTACGACGGCAGCGCCGCGACCATGCGCATCGCCGCGCGGCAGTTGGCGCCGGCGAGGTTGCCGACTTCGATCACCTCGCCGCGCTGCACGGCCTGGCCGGTCGCCGCGGCGATTGCCGCTTCGATCGGCTGCTCCAGGTACTGCTCCAGGTAGAGTGGCTTCGGCGCGGCGGCGCGCAATCCGATGACTCCGCGCAATTCGCCGCCCGGGTCCCGGAACGACAGCAGCGTCGGCATGAAGCTCGCGACCGACGCGTCGTGCTTGCGCTGGAACGCCGTTCGCACGAACGTCTCGAGTTCCGCGCGCTCCGGCGAAGCGGCCCCGGCTTCGGCGAGGCGCAGCGCGGGACCGGGCACCCGGCGTCTCTCAATGTGGGCGGTGGACAGGTCGATCAAGTCGGGACTCCTCGTGCAGTGGCGCCACCTCGAGGCAGGCGCGCTGTCTGGAGCGTTAGACGTCGGCACGGCGCAAAACCAATCGCCGCCCGCTCACCGCAGGATTTTATTTATATGAATCAAATGCTTACAAACCGCTCGCCAGGCTCCGGGCCGGGTTGCGATTGATTTGCAGGGCCGCTGCCGTCTAACTGGGCGACAGGCAACGGGAAGAAACGTGAACGAGGACCCAGAACTGGTGCGGAGGATGCTGGCGGGCGACGAGCGCGCCTTCACCGCGTTCTTCGAGACGTACTTCCCGCGCATCTACCGCTTTGCCCTGCCGCGCCTCGGCCGCAACGAGGACGTGGCCAAGGACGTCGTGCAGGCGACGCTCATCAAGGCCATGCGCAAGCTGGGCGACTACCGCGGCGACGCCGCCCTGTTCACCTGGCTGTGCCAGATCTGCCGCCGCGAGATCGCCGACCACGTGCGCTCGCAACGGCGGCACTCGGACAAGGTGGTGCTGATCGACGACAGCGACGAGGTGCGCGCCGCCCTCGAGTCGATCGAGGCGCCGCCGGGCGACGACCCGCTGCGCCGCGCCGACGGCGCGGAACTGAAGCGGCTGGTGCACGCCGTGCTCGATCGCCTGCCGAGCCGCTACGGCGAGGCGCTCGAGTGGAAATACGTCGAGGGGAGATCGGTCGAGGAAATCGGCGACCGGCTGGGGATCGGCCACACCGCCGCGCAGTCGCTGCTGGCGCGCGCCCGGGTGGCATTCCGGGACGGGCTCGAGGCCGTCTTCGGCGCATCGGCGGCCGACGTGCTGGCCAGCCTCGAGGCCTGAAGGGGGATCGATGAACGAAGAAACGCGAATGGACGTGGTGGACGAACGGGACGTGGCCGCGCTGCTGCGCTGCGTCGGCGCGCGACCCATTGCCTCGGCACAGGCCATGACGGCGGTGCAGGCCGCCGTCGCTGCAGAATGGCGCGCCACGGTGGCCGCCCGCCAGCGACGCAGGCAGACCGTCGGCTGGGCGGCCGCTGCCAGCGTCGCGGTGGCCGCATTCGGCGTCTGGCTGGCACGGCCGATGCTGCAATCCGAGCCGCAGGCCGTCGCATCGCTGGCCCGCGTGGTCGGCAGCGTCGAACAGAACCGCGGCGACGGTCGCTGGACGCCGGTCACGGCACTGGCCTCGCTGGAGTCCGGCACCCGGTTGCGCACGGCTGGCGACGGCCGGGCGGCGGTGCAACTGGGCAACGGCATCGAGCTGCGCCTCGATGCGCGGACGCAACTCGCGCTGCATGACGCAGGGCGCGCGACCTTGGCGACAGGCGCCGTCTACGTCGACAGCGGCCAGCCGCAAGGCGGACCGGGCGCTGATTTCGACCTGGCAACTCCGGTCGGCACCGTCACCCACCTCGGCACGCAATACGAGGCTCGCATCTCGGACGGACGCGTACTCGTCGGCGTCCGTGAAGGTCGTGTGCGCTTGTCGGGCAGGTCGGGCGAAGTCATCGGCAATGCGGGCGAACAACTGGTCGTCGCGGATGGCCAGGTCACCCGCTCGGCACTCGCACCCACGGCCGCGGACTGGAACTGGGTTGCCGAGGTCACCCCGCCGCACGTCATCGAAGGACAGTCGGTCGAGGCTTTTCTCGTCTGGGCCGCACGCCAGACCGGCAGGACTGTCGTCTACACCTCCCCCGACGTGGCCCGGCAGGCGCGCAGCGTGACGCTGAGCGGCACGGTCGAGGGCCTCACGCCGGATGAAGCCGTGGCGGCCGTGCTGTCGACGACGTCGCTGCGGCCCGAGATCGGTACGCAATACATCCGGATCGAGGCGCCTCTGCCGTAGGGTTCGCGACCGCGATAGGCGGTCGCCGCCGGCTCGGCTACTATCGGACGGCCCGTGCCGCCCGACCATCCAAGTCTCCCGCCGTTTCGACCGATGCCCTGGCGCGCCGCGTGCTGCGCGGCGGCGCTGCTCTGGACCACGGCTGCGATCGCGGGGCCACCCTACCAGGGCCGCACCGTCGACGACGTGTTGCAGGACCTGGGCGATCAAGGCCTCAGGCTGATCTACAGCAGCGAGACCGTGCCCGGTTCGCTGCGAGTACAGCGCGAGCCCGGGGGCCATTCGCCGGCCGAGACGCTCGACGCGGTGCTGGCCGAGCACGGCCTGCGCGCGAACCCCGTCGGCACCGACACCTATGCGATCGTCCGCCGCGAAGCGGACGCGACGGGGGCCGCGTCGCCGCCGACGGTCGAGGGCAGTGGCACCCCGCTCGAGGAGATCGTGATTGCCGCGAGCCGTTACTCGCTGGCCTCGAGCGTGCCGGAGGTGCACACGTTCCTGACGCAGCAGGAGATCGAGAGCCTGCCGCGACTTGCGGACGACTCGCTCAAAGCCGTGCAGCGGCTGCCCGGCGCGGCGACCAACGGACTCTCGGGCCTGGCCAACATGCGCGGCGGCGAGTGGAACGAGACGCTGGTGGTGTTCGACGGACTGCCGCTCTACGAGCCGTTTCACCTGCGGCTGCTGCTGAGCCCGACCAGCGTGCTCGACCCCCGGATCCTGCGCGGCCTGGACGTCCATGCGGGTGGATTCACCGCCCAGTTCGGCGACCGCATGAGCTCGGTCATCGAGGCGAGCTCGGTGCACCCGGCCGGGGACGCCTACTACGAACTCGGGGCGAGCCTGTTCCACGTCAATGCCCTGGCCTCGCAGCACTTCGCGGCCGGCAAGGGCGCGTGGCTGGTGTCGGCACGCCGCAGCAACCTCGATGAGGTGGCCGACCTCGTGGATTCGGGGATCGGCGAGCCGAGCTACAGCGACGGCTTCGCGCGACTCGACTACGCCTTCTCGGATCGGACCCGCGCCAGCCTGCGCACGCTGCTCGCAAGCGACCGGTTGGAGGCGCAGCGGTCCGATGGCACGGAGTCCGCCGAGGCCACCTACCGCAATTCATACTGGTGGGCGACGCTCGAGCATGATTTCTCGCCGTCGACGAATGTGCGAGCGATCGCCTCCTACACCGACGTCGAAGACGACCGCACGGGCGAGGTCGACGATCCCGGCAACACCGTCGGCGCCGTGCACGATGTGCGCAGCTACGACGTGCTCGGCCTGAAGCTCGACGGCAGTCACCGCGCCGGGCGCTGGCTGCACCAGTTCGGCGTCGACCTGCGGTGGCTCGACGCCCGATACGACTATGCGAGCTGGTCGCGCCTCGAGCCCGGCTATCCGGCGCCGCAGAGCCCGGGCGGGGAGTCGACGCACCGGGAAGCCACCGAGCCATCCGGCAACCACGTCGCGGCCTACATCACCAGCCGGGTGCTCGTCACGGACCGCCTGGCCGCGGAGATCGGCCTGCGCTGGGACGAGCAGACCTACGGCGTCGATGCGGACGACCAGTGGGGACCGCGAGTCAACCTGGCTTACCAGCTCGGCTCGGCCACGCGGCTCAGGGCCAGCTGGGGCCGCTACCAGCAGTTCCAGGGCATCAACGAGCTGCAGGTCGAGGACGGGATCGACGAGTTCTTGCCGGCCCAGCGCGCGGACCACGCCATCGTCGGCCTCGAGCACGACTTCCCGGCGGATTTCCTGTTGCGGGTGGAGGCCTACCGCAAGGATTACTCGCAACTCAAGCCGCGCTACGAAAACCTGTTCGACCCGCTGTCGCTGGTCCCCGAACTGCGCTGGGACCGCGTGCGCATCGCGCCCTCGTCGGCCCGTGCCGAGGGCGTGGAGTGGTTGCTGACCTGGCGAAGTGCACAGGCATGGAACGGCTGGCTGAGCTACGCGTGGTCGCGCGCCGTCGACACCGAGGGCGGCGTGGAGACCCGCCGCAGCTGGGACCAGACGCACTCGGCGGGCGGCGGGCTCACCTGGTCGTCAGGCCCGTGGCACGCGACGCTGGCCGCCGCGTACCACACCGGCTGGCCGACCACGCCGGTCGATGTCGTCGATGCCGACGCCCCGGACGCGGAGATCGTGCTCGGCGAGCGCAACTCCCGGCGCTTCGACCATTACGCCTCGGTGGACGCGCGGGTGAGCCGCGATTTCGATCTGTCACGCGGCGAACTGAGCGTGTTCGCGGAGATGACCAACGCGTTCAACCGCGACAACCCTTGCTGCGTGGACTACTCCTACGAGTATCGCGGCGACACCGTGGTGCTCCAGAGCGACGAGCGGCACTGGCTGCCCGTGGTGCCGTCGGTCGGGGTACTCTGGAAATACTAGCCCACGCCGTTCCTGCGGAACCACGCCAGGCAGCGGGCCCACGCGTCCTTCGCAGCCGCCTCGCGATAGCTCGGCCGATAGTCCGCGTGGAAGCCGGTCAGCGCGGCTCTATGCCCGGCTGGTACGGTTCGGTTTCCCGGGCCAGCGCTTCGGCCACCTCGGGCGCCACCGTGTACTTCGTGAACTCGGTGGGCATCCGTTTCGCCTTGCCGGTCTGCAGGTCGATGCAGACGTAGTGGATCAGGGCGCGCACCAGGGTCTGGCCGTCGGACTTGCGGCGGATCTGGAAGCGGCGCTCGATGCGCAGCCTGCCGTCGTTCAGTACTGGCCAGGTGGCGACCTGGATGACGTCGCCCTCGTAGGCGGCTCCGAGGTAATGCACCTGCGTGCGCCACACGGCCATGCCGCGATTCAGCCTGCGGCACAGTTCGGGCGGGATGCCGCGCTCGGTGGAGTGCGCCCAGGCGCAGTCGTCCATCCACGCGACGTAGACAACGTTGTTGACGTGGCCGTAGCCGTCGATCTCGGTGTGGTGCGCCACGCGCTCGTGGATGAACGGCGACGGCAGGTCCCAGCTCATGAGCGTCCCCTCAGGAGAGCATGCGGTCGAGCAGCGCGTCCTTGTCGACCCACACGCCGCCGAGCCACGCCTGGAAGCGCTCGCGGAAGGCCGGATCGTTGGTGTAGTCGCCGGCCGCGAGCCAGTCCTCGATGCGGCGGTGCCGCACGTCCACGCGCACGGTGCCGACGCGACCGCAGCACAGGTCCCAGAAGCTCGGCGTGCCGTTCGTGTAGGCGATCGTGACGTCGAGCATCGTGTGGAGCATGCCGCCCATGGCGGAGAGCACGAACGAGACGCCGCCGGCGCGGGGTGGCAACAGGTTGCGGTACGGCGATTTGAACGCCGCATGCTTGGCCGGCGTGAAGCGCGTCCCTTCGATGAAGTTCATCACCGACGTCGGGATCAGCCGGAACTTCCCGCAGGCCCGGCGCGTCGCCTCGAGGTCCTTGCCGCGGTCCTCCGGGTGGCTGGCGAGGTGCGCCGACGTGTAGCGGCGCATGAAGGGGAAATCGAGCGCCCACCACGCCAGCCCGAGGAACGGCACCCAGATGAGTTGCCGCTTGAGGAAGAACTTCAGGAACGGGATGCGGCGGTTGAACACCGCCTGCAGCACCAGGATGTCCACCCACGAGCGATGGTTGGAGACGACGAGGTACCACTCGCGCGTGGAGAGCCGCTCGAGTCCCCGCGGCTCGAGCGCCAGTACGCCCGTCGCACGGAAAATGGCGTTGTTGGTGCCGATCCAGCCTTCGGCGAGCGCGGTCATGGCGCGACTGAGCCAGCGGCGCACGGCGGGAACCGGCACCAGGAACTTGACGATGGCCACCGTGAACAGCACCAGGCACCACGCGATGACGTTCAGCACCATCAGCGAAACCGTCACCACGCCCTTGATCGTCGAGCCGCTGCGCTGCTGCACGGAGTAACATTCCTCGCGTCGGGGCAGCGATTATGCCCCGCGACCGCAGACGAAGCCCACCCCGCGGAGCGCCGGATGACCCTCGAACTGACCGCCCACGAAGCCCGCGTCATCGGCTGCCTGATCGAGAAACAGATCGCCACGCCGGACCAGTACCCGCTGTCGCTCAACGCGCTCACCAACGCCTGCAACCAGAAGAGCAACCGCCACCCCGTGCTCGAGCTCGGGGAGCGCGAGGTACAGGCGGTCGTGGACGGCCTGATGAAGCGGCAGCTCGTGCTCGAGAAGTCGGGATTCGGCAGCCGCGTGCCGAAGTACCAGCACCTGTTCTGCAACACGCAGTTCGGATCGCTCAAGTTCTCGCCGCGGGGCACCGCGATCGTCTGCGAGCTGCTGCTGCGCGGGCCACAGACCCCGGGCGAGCTGCGCACGCACGCCGCGCGCCTCGCTCCGCTCAGCGACGTGAGCGAGGTGGAACAGGAACTCGAGGAACTGTTGACGCGGCCAGACGGGCCGTTCGTGGCGAAACTGCCGCGCGAGCCGGGCCGGCGCGAGTCGCGCTACATGCAGCTCTTCAGCGGCGAGGCGCCGCCGGAGGTCGGGGACGAAACGCACGCGTCGATGCCGGACTCCGGCACGAGCCGGCCGGACCTGGCCGGGCGCGTCGCGGCGCTCGAAGCGGAAGTTGCGGACCTGCGGCGGGCGCTCGAGGTGCTGAAGACGCTCGCCGGGGGCCCGCAGTTCTCCGCAGATGCGACTACCGCAGATTCGCCGCCGAGAAGTGCGGATTCTCGATGATCCCCAGCCGGTTGCCGAAGGGATCCCGCACCGCGCCGACCTTGATGCCACCCCCGACCTCCTGGACGGGATCGAGCACCGTCGCGCCGAGTTCGGCGAGGCGCTGCATCGCGGCCGCCGCGTCTGCCACGCCCCACAGCGGCTGTGGACCGTCGGTTCCCGGCGTTGCGTCCGGCACGAGCCCGAGCTCGAAGCCGCCCACCTCGAAGCCGACGTAGAACGGTTCGTCGAAGTACGGCGCGTGTCCGACGAGCCGCGAGTACCAGTCCCTCGCGGCAGGCAGGTCGGGCGCCGGGTAAATCGCGGTGCGCAGGCCGAGCAGCACGGCATCCTCCTTTACGTCGACCGCCGGCCCGTCTTGCGTCGCGCCGCGGGCTTGCGCTTCGGCGCGACCTTGCGCTTCGACGTGGCCCTGCGCTTCGGTTCAGCCTTCGCCACCGCCTCGACCGGCGTCACGGCCTTGCGCGCGTCGCTCGCGGCGTCCTTCAGGATCGTCACGGCACGCTCCATGTCATCGACGATGCGCTGCCGCGCCGCGGCGAGCACTTCCGCCTGCATGCGCGCCAGGTCGCGGACGCTCTCCGTATAGGCCATGCGCTCGAGCTGCACGGAGGCGTCGGTGAGGGCCGCGCTCACGATATCGGCATTCAGCTCGACCAGGCTGCGCACCGCACCATGCGAGACCGCGGTCAGCCGCACGCCGGACCTGGCCAGCGAGCGCACGCGCCCGTTCAGCGCCTTGATGCGTGCCGCCGATTCGCGCGCGGCGCTGCGGGCCGCCACCATGCGCGACTTGCTGAGGTTCGCGAGCAGCTCGGCGAGGCCCTTGCGCTGCTCTTCGATGAATTCGTTGACGTTCAGGTTCATCGCCGCCTCCTTCGGTCACGACGCGGGGCGCCGCACCGGTGACTAGTAGCCCTTGCCCACGTCCACCACCGACAGCATTTTCTCACCAGCGACGTAGCGGCGCAGGTTCTCCGCAATGATTGCAGAGCGCAAGCCGTCGTCGACGTCGGACTGCGCCGAGACGTGCGGCGTGAGAATCACGTTCGACATCCGCCAGAGCGGGCTGTCGGCCGGCAGCGGCTCGGGATCGGTGACGTCGAGCCCGGCGCCCCCGAGGCGGCCGCTCGTCAGCGCGGCGACCAGCTCGGACTGCACGACGCTCTGGCCACGGCCGACGTTGACGAAGAAGGCCCCAGGTTTCACCGCGGCGAAGAATTTCGCGTCGAACATGCCCTGGGTGGCCGGCGTGAGCGGCGCCGTGTTGACCACGAAGTCCGCCTCCGCGGCCAGTCTGCCAAGTTCGTCCGGCAGCCCGACGTAGCTCACGAACGGCGGTCCCTCACGGCCGCTGGCCCGCGTGGCGAAGACGCGCATGCCGAGCGCGTGGGCGCGCTTCGCCACCTCGACGCCGATGCCGCCGAGGCCGACGACCAGTACCGTCTTGCCTTCGAGGGTGATGAGGCGACCGGGGGGCGGCAGCTCGCGCGTCCAGCGCGCAGACATGCGTTCCGGCACGAAAAAATGCAGCCCGCGCGCCCAGGCGAGCATCATCGCCATCACGTGCTCGGCCATCACCGGACCGGCGACGCGTTGCATATTGGTGAGCAGCACGCTGCGTTCGCGCAGCGCAGAGATGGCGACGCAGCGCTCGACCCCGGCGGAGTAACTCTGGATCCAGCGGATGCCGGGACCGGCCGCGAGCAGTTCGGCCGAGCACAGGCCGAGCACGGCGTCGGCGTCCCTGGCCAGCGCCAGGGCCTCGGTCATGTCCTGCACCTCGAGCAGTTCGACGCCGGGCGCGGCGGCCTGCAGCCCGGCTACCGACTGTCCCGCTGGGTTCCAGACCAGCACCTTGCGAGGCTTTTGCCAGCCCGGCGATTCCCGGACCGGCGCCTCGGATTCCTCGAGGCCGAGGCGGCCGATCAGCGCGCCGATCGGCTCGGCGGCAGCGGCACCGTCAGCGGCAACCGAAGGTCCGGCGCAGAGCGCAAGCAGCAGGGTCGCGCCGCACGCGTGCAGCCCCGTCCGCAGACCAGCCTTCATCGGGATCCCCCGCGGCTCTTGGACAGGGGTCAGACCCTAAACGAACGGGCGCGCCGAGGCCACCCCCGGCGCGCCGGCCGTGCCTGCCGACCCTGGCTCAGGGAGCGAACGGCAGGACCACCGCGTCAATCGCGTGGATGATGCCGTTCGAGGCGGGCACGTCCACGACGATGATGTTAGCCGGCCGCCCGAGAACGTCCGTCAGGGTCCCGGAAGCCTGCTTCAGGATGGCGCCCTGCAGGGTGCGCAGCCGCGTGCTGGCCAGCACCTGGTTGGAATCGCGGCGGCCCTTGACGACGTGATACAGCAGGATCTCGGTCAGCGCCGACTGCGGCAGGTCGCCGATATTCTCCGGAGTCAGCCCCAGGGCTGCGAACGCATCGTCAGTGGGTGCAAACACGGTCGACTGGCCCTTGCTGGTGAGCCGCTTGTACACCGCCGGGTCGGCAGCGCCCACGGCGGCAATCAACGTGTCGAAGAGGCCAGCGTAGGGACCTGAGCTGTTCACGGCGACGGCCACGTCGACGATGTTGTTCGCCGGCGTGGGCTGGGCGGCCGAGGCCAGTGGCGCGGCGCCGAGACCCAGCGTGAGTGCCAGAGTGGCCGCGGCGGCGGCCAGGAAAGACTTGCGGTTCATAGGACGTTCCCCTCTGTTGGTTCCATGGAGAGACTGGGACCCCGTGTCCCTGTCTGTGGGCCGATTCGGCACCCCGAGGCTGGACGGATTCGGCTGTACAGGTATTTGTAAAGGTTTTTGCCATACACAGGCTGGACCCGTGAGCCGACCCGGCCCGGCTATGATGTCGCCCCATGACGGGGGGAACAGGCAGGGCGACGCCGCTCGATGCCGAGCTGGCCGCGTTCATCCAGGGCGGGGTGTCCGTCGTGGTGGCATCCCGCAATGCTGAACTGGTGGCCGACGTGGTCCGCGGCTGCGGGTGCCGGGTTGCGCGTGACCGCTGCTCGGTGACCGTGCTGGTCGAACCGAGCCGTGCCGGCACCCTGCTCGACGACGTCGCCGGCAACGGCGCGATTGCGGTCGTCTTCAGCCAGCCGAGCACCCACCGCACCATCCAGCTCAAGGGCACCGACGCGCGCCTCGTCGCGGTGACCGCTGCCGACCGGACGGTCGCCGCGCGGCACCTCCGGCCCTGGGTCGACGACCTCTGCCGGATCGGCTACACGCCTGCGTTCGCGGATGCGGTGCGCGGTCATCCGCAGCGCCTCGCGGCCATCCGCTTCACCCCCACCGCCGCGTTCCAGCAGACGCCCGGTCCCGGCGCCGGCCAGCGACTCGCCACCTGACCATGGCGGTCTCGCTGCAATCGCTGCGTCCGTGCTTCGAAGGCGCCGTCCCGGCGGTCATCGCGACCTGCGCGCGCGACGGGACGCCGAACGTCTCCTACATTTCGGAGGTGCACTACGTCGACGCGCAGCACGTCGCCCTGTCCTACCAGTTCTTCAGCAAGACGCGGCAGAACGTGCTCGAGAACCCGCGGGCCACCGTGATCGTGATCCACCCCTGCACCGGCGCCCAGTACCGGCTCGCGGTGCGTTACCTGCGCACCGAGGACTCGGGCCCGCTGTTCGAGTGCATGAAGGCCAAGCTCGCGGGCATCGCCTCGCACGCGGGCATGACGGGTGTGTTCCACCTGCGCGGCTCGGACGTCTACCGAGTCGAATCGGTGAGCCAGGTGTACGGCTCGCCGCTCGACGCACCGCCGGCGCCGGAGGTGGACGTCACCATCCTGCGGGCCTGCATGTCACGGCTGTCGGCGGCGGGCGATCTCGCGTCATTGCTCGACGCGTTGCTCGACATGCTCGCCGACCCCATCGGCATCGAGCACGCCATGGTGCTGATGCACGATCCCTCCGGCGAGCGGCTCTACACGGTAGCGAGCCGCGGCTACGAAGAATCGGGCGTCGGCGCCGAGGTGCTCCCGGGCGCCGGCATCATCGGCACGGCGGCGCAGGCGCGCATCCCCATCCGCATCTCGCACGCCACCTCGGAATTCGGCTACGGGCGCGCCATGCGCGAGGACGCCGAGCGGCGCGGGTTCACGGCGGGCCTCGACGACGAGATCCCGTTCCCCGGCCTGCCCGGATCGCAGAGCCAGATCGCGGTGCCGATCCTCGCGGGCGAGCGGCTGCTTGGGGTGCTGTTCGCGGAGAGCGAGGCCACCGGCCGCTTCGGCTACGACGAGGAGGACGGGTTCATGGTGCTCGCGAGCCACGTCGGCGCCGTGGCAGCGCTGCTCGAGGACGAACCGGCCGCACCGCCGCGGGAGGGAACACCTGCGGCGGGTTCGCCGGCTTCGCCGCGCGGTGCCCCGCTGCGCGTGCGTCGCTACGCCGAGAACGACAGTATCTTCGTGGACGAGGACTACCTGATCAAGGGCGTGGCCGGTGCCATTCTCTGGCGACTGCTGCGTGCACACGTCGAGGAGGGGCGCAACGAGCACACGAACCGCGAGCTGCGCCTCGACCCGGCCATCCACCTGCCCGACCTGAGCGAAAACCTCGAGGCCCGCCTGATCCTGCTCGCGCGGCGGCTCGAGGAGCGCTGTCCAGCCCTGCGCATCGAAAAGACGGGCCGCGGACGCTTCCGGCTCCACGTCCTGCGACCCGTCGTGCTGGCCGAGATTGCGCGCTGATGCGCCGCCTCAGCGTACGGCCGCCTGCTTCTCGTCGACCTGCGGCACGAACACGAAGTACGGCGTGCTGACCTTGCCGCCGGGCGCGACGTATGCGGGCGCCGGATTGCCCGACGCCCCGAGGCTGCGCACGTACGCGTAGACGGCCTTCAGGTCGTGGTCCGTCATCTCGCGCAGGTTGAACCACGGCATCGGCGGCAGGCGCTCCTTGCGCGCGTGCGCAATCCACTGCGCCTCGGTCTGCTTGCCGATGACCAGCCTCAGGTTCGACGCGTACGTGGTGCCCCAGGGGCCCTGGTAGCCGATCGTCGTGCCTTTGAGCCACTCACCCTCGGGCACGGCGCCGCCATTCTCCAGGTAGCCCTGCGTGTGGCAGTCGTTGCAGCCGCCGATGGTGACCAGGTAGCGGCCGCGCGCCACGGCATCCCCAGCCTTGTCCCCGGCGACGGCGTCCGCCGCCACGCCCAGCGCGAGCACTGCGCCGGCGGCCACACCCACGAGTGTCTTCAGATTCATGATGACTGCCCCCCGGTCGTCTGGTTGGTGGGAGGCAGTCTATGAACCGGCGGGGCGGCCGGTTGCTAAATGCTCGCTAGCGAAACCCTAAAGATTTGCTAAGCGTTCAGCCGGTCCCCTCGCGCGCCATGCGGCGCCTCAGGAAGGCAATCTGGGTCTGCAGCGGCAGGTTCTTCGGGCAGACGTCGTGGCAGCCCAGCAGGGTCATGCAGCCGAACACGCCGTCGTCGTTGCCCACCAGCTCGTAGAAGTCCGCGTCGGTGCGCGCGTCGCGCGGGTCGAGCGCGAAGCGGGCGATCTTGTTCAAACCCACGGCGCCCACGAAGTCCTCGCGCATGCGCGCCGTGCCGCAGGCCGCCACGCAGCAGCCGCACTCGATGCAGCGGTCGAGCTCGTAGATCCGGTCGGCAAGGTCGGGATCCATCGGGGCCTCTATGCGGCGCAGGTCCGTGTCCTGCTCCAGCGAGTGCACCCAGGTCTCGAGCCGCTCGCTCATGCCGCGCATCCACTTGCCGGTGTTCACCGACAGGTCGGCGATCAGCTCGAAGGCCGGCAGGGGCGCGAGCGTGATGTCCGGCGGCAGGTCCTGCGTGAGCGTGCGGCAGGCGAGGCCCGGGCGGCCGTTGATCACCATGCCGCAGCTGCCGCAGATGCCGGCGCGGCACACGAAGTCGAACGCAAGCGACGCGTCGAGCTGTTCGCGGATCTCGTTGAGCGCGATGAACAGCGTCATGCCCGCGGCTTCCTCGAGCTCGAACACTTCCGTGTGCGGAACGCTCCGCGGGTCGCGCGGGTCGTGGCGCAGCACGTGGAAGCGCAGCTTGCGGGCCGTGCCGGTGTCCGGCGTGGTGACGGTGGCGGGAACAGCGGCCTTGTCGCTCATGGCAGCCTCTCGTCGATACGCTCGTTACGGCCGCGGAATCGTTCCGGGAGCAGGTGCTGGTAGGGCATGATCTCGGCCTGCACCTCGTGCCGGCCTGCGCCCTGCAGGCGCTCGCGCAGCCGCTCGAGTTCCTCGACCCGGCGCGGCGTGTCCGGGTGGTCGACGTAGTTCCTGGCGCCGTAGCCGCGCCAGCCGGGCGGCAGCTCCATCGACAGCACGTCGAGTTGCTCGTAGGCGAGGCATGGCAGCGTATCGCCGGGATCCTTCCAGGTCGCGAGCGTCCGCTTCAGCCAGTGAGCGTCGTCCCGGGCCGGGAAGTCCTCGCGGAAATGCGCGCCACGGCTCTCGGTGCGGGTGAGCGCGCCGGTGGCGATGCACAGCGCGACCTTCAGCATCTTCTGCGTGCGGTAGGCCGTGACCAGCTCGGGGTTCGGGCCGTCGGCGCGCGTCCGCAGCCCGATCTGCCGGCTGCGCAGCAGCAGCCCCTGCAGGCGGTGCACGGCCTCCTCGAGGTCGGTGCCGGTGCGGAAGATACCGACCTTGTCCGTCATGATCTGCTGCATCTCGATCTTGAGCGCATCGGCACGCTCCGTGCCGCTGCCTGCGAGCAGCGTGTCGAGCTTGGCGCGCTCGGCCGCCACGGCCTCGCGAATCAGCGCCGTCGGTATGTCGAGGTCGCCCCGCGGGCTGTCGATGAAGTCGGCGATGAACTCGCCGACGATCATGCCGGCCACCACGGTTTCGGCCACCGAGTTGCCGCCGAGCCGGTTGAAGCCGTGCATGTCCCAGCACGCGGCCTCGCCTGCCGCGAACAGGCCGCGCAGCGTGGGGCTCTCGCCCGTGTGCGTGGTGCGCACGCCGCCCATCGTGTAGTGCTGGGCCGGGCGCACCGCAATCCACTTCTCGGCCGGGTCGACGCCGAGGAAGTACTGGCAGATCTCCTTCACTTCACGCAGGTTGTGCTCGATGTGCTTGCGGCCGAGCAGCGTAATGTCCAGCCACAGGTGCTCACCGAAGCGCGACTTTGCGCCGTTACCCTTGCGGATGTGCTCTTCCATGCGCCGCGACACCACGTCGCGCGAGGCGAGTTCCTTCTTCTCGGGCTCGTAGTCCGGCATGAAGCGGTGGCCATTCGCGTCGCGCAGCAGGCCGCCGTCACCGCGGCAACCCTCGGTGACGAGGATGCCGGCCGGGAAGATGCCGGTGGGGTGGAACTGCACGGCCTCCATGTTGCCGAGCGCCGCCACGCCCGTTTCCAGCGCGAGCGCCGCGCCGATGCCCTCGCAGATCACGGCGTTGGTGGTGACGCGGTACACGCGGCCCGCCCCGCCCGTGGCGATGGCCGTGGCCCTGGCGACGTAGGCCATGAGCTCGCCGGTGATCAGGTCGCGCACGACCGCGCCGTAGCAGCGCGAGCCGTCGTGGATCAGCGCCAGGGCTTCCTTGCGCTCGTGCACCGGCACCCCGGCGGCGATCGCCTGGTCGCCGACCGCGAACAGCATCGCGTGGCCGGTACCGTCCGAGACGTAGCAGGTACGCCACTTCTTGGTGCCACCGAAGTCGCGCTGTGCCACCAGGCCGTGGGCTTCCGCGCGCTCCGTGATCGTGACCTTCTGGCCGTTGATGATCACCTCGCGGTCGCCCTGGCGGACGCGGCTCCAGGGCACGCCCCAGGCGGCAAGCTCGCGCACTGCCTTCGGCGCCGTGTTGACGAACATGCGCACCACCTGCTGGTCGGCGCCCCAGTCGCTGCCGCGCACCGTGTCCTCGAAGTGCACGTCCTCGTTGTCGCCCTCGCCTTTGATGACGTTGCCGAGGCTCGCCTGCATGCCGCCCTGCGCCGCCGCGGAGTGCGAGCGCTTCGGCGGCACCAGCGACAGCACGATCGCGTCGTGGCCGCGACGGCGCGCGCCGATCGCGATGCGCAGGCCCGCGAGCCCGCCGCCGATCACCAGTACGTCGGTGTAGATGACTTTCACGGCGCACCCTCCTGCAGCCAGGTGGGCACGTAGTGCTCGCCGTAGTTCGGCGCGTGCTCGATGCCGATCTTCATGTAGGCCGCCAGTGTCGCGAGGCCGAGCAACAGAAAGAAGACGGTCAGCGCCCACTTGAACGTGCGCAGCTTGCGGCGCGTCGCGAGCGGGTCGGGGCCGGCGAACCAGCCCCACTTGAGGGCCAGGCGATACAGGCCGATGCCGCCGTGGAACTCGACTGCGAACAGCATGATCAGGTAGAGCGGCCACATCAGGTCCGTCCAGACGCGATCGGCCGACTCGAACGGCCCGATGCGGTCCGGGTGCGTCAGCATGATGTAGAGGTGCACCGAGGCCATGAAGAACAGGGCGAAGCCCGTCACCACCTGCCAGTACCAGAGGGTGGTGTCGTCGTGTCTCATGGCGTGCATGTGCTCCCGGTAGACGCGGTACTGGCGGTAGCTCGCCGGGAACTTGCGCAGCGCCAGCGCGGCGTGGGCGACGAACAGCGAGAAGATGACTGCCACCAGCACCGACACGATCCAGGGCAGCGGGCGACCGAACACGTGGTAGCCCTCGAAGAAGCGGGCCACGGTCCACATCGCGTCCTTGCCGAGCAGGATGCTCGACACGAAGAACATGTGGACCCACATGAAGAGGCCGAGCGCGAGCCCGGTACCGCTCTGCAGCAAATCCAGCCGCGCCGGCCAGCGCGGCGCCTCTAGTCGGGTACTCACGTGCAGCTCCGCCGGTGAGGTAGACGATGGTGCGGATTTGGAGTGAAGCGGATCGCTGCGCCCATAAGTGTTTTCCGAGGCTGATTGTGTGCGCAGGCTGCATATAGTCCCGCCCACGGATATCCGAAGTCTCTAATGAACCCGTACGGCGCATTTTTCGTCTACCTGCTCGCGATCCTGGGGTTCGTGGCCCTCACGCTTTGGCTCAACAAGGTGGTCGGCCCCAAGCCCGTGCCCACGGCGATGAAGCTCGAGCCGTTCGAGTGCGGCGCCACGGCGATCGAGCAGGTCAACGTCAAGGCGGTCCCGGTCAAGTACTACGCGATCGCCATCGTCTTCATCCTGTTCGACCTCGAGACGGTGTTCCTCTTCCTCTGGGCGCTCGGCGCCCAACCGCTCACCGGCGCGCTGCTCGTGGCGCTGGGCGTCTTCATGGCACTGCTGGTCGTGATCATGCTGTACGTCTGGCGGACCGGGCTGCTGGAGGAGGTGACGCGGTGACTGCACAGCCGTCCCGGCCGGCGCCTGCGGGCGCGTTCGAATACCTCACCACCAAGAAGGACGAGTTCGTCGGCTGGGCGCGGAAGTTCTCCCTGTTCCCGTATCCGTTCGTAACTGCTTGTTGCGCAATGGAATTCATGTCGGTCAGCTCGACGCTCTACGACACCGACCGCTTCGGCGCCGCCCTGCCCCGCTTTACGCCCCGCCAGTCCGACCTGCTGATGGTCGTCGGCACCGTGACCCACAAGCAGGCCCCGATCCTGAAGAAGGTCTACGAGCAGATGTGCGAGCCCAAGTGGGTGATCGCCTTCGGCGTGTGCGCCACGAGCGGCGGTTTCTACCAGAACTACGCCGCCCTGCCCGGTATCGACAAGATCATCCCCGTGGATCTCTACATCCCCGGCTGCCCGCCGCGGCCCGAGATGGTCATCGACGGCATCATGAAGCTCCAGGACCGCATCGCGGCCGAGCGCCACCCGATCATCAACGAGAAGTTCTGACCGTGAGTGACGCAGTCTTCGAACAGGTCCGCGAGCACCTCGCCGGGGTGGCCCGGGAAGCAGCCGTGGCACACGGCGTGCTGGCCCTCCTGATCGAGCCGGCGCAGCTGCTCGAGGTGGTCCGCGCGCTCAAGGACCGCTTCGGCTTCGACATGTTCCTCGACGTCACGGCCGTGGACTGGCCCGGGCGCGAGCCGCGTTTCGACGTCGTGTGGCACTTCTACTCGACG
>Ga0209450_10000602_pt1 | contig 18244 bp, 15 predicted proteins | sample FrelakmetLWP11LW_FD_187149 | JGI IMG/M metagenome (GOLD analysis project Ga0209450, IMG submission 187149) | Freshwater lake sediment microbial communities from the University of Notre Dame, USA, for methane emissions studies - LWP11 LW (SPAdes)... | ecosystem: Environmental > Aquatic >...
CTTTGCTGCCTACGCTACCGTGCACGACCTCGCTGGCATCGACCCGGAGGGTGCGTGCGCCCGGGCCTTGGCCGACGAGTTGTTCCACAGTGGCGCGCGCGCAGCCCTCTGCAACACGACCGTCAGCGGAGTCTTTCTTGCGACGCTCAAGCGCGCCGGTCTGCGTTGTGTAAGTCTGGTGCATGAGATGCCGTTCGTCATGCGTACCCATGGGCTCGCCCGGCACGCGCAACTGATTGCCGAACATGCCGACGATGTGGTGTTTCCCGCCCAGCTTGTTGCCGACGGCTTTGCCGAGTTTGCTGCCGTGCCGCCCGAGCGACGCCACATCAGGCCGCAAGGCCTATACAAGCGCAATCGGTTCCGCGGGACGGCCGGTCAGGCCGCTGCGCGCAGCGCGCTGCGCCAGCAACTGGGCCTGCCGCCCGACGCCCTTGTGGTGCTTGGCGTGGGCTACGCCGATTGGCGCAAGGGGATCGACCTCTTTGTCGCCGCTGGGCAGCGGCTGCTGCCGCGCATGGCCGAGGCGTACTTCGTTTGGATCGGCCACCACAACCTGCAACTGTGGCCGCAGATCGAAGCGCAGATCGCCGCCGGGCCCGCCGCAGAGCGGTTTCTGTTCCCCGGCAGACAGACCGACACCGACGCCTTCTACGCCGGCGCCGATGTCTTTGCCCTGACCTCGCGCGAGGACCCGTTCCCTTCCGTCGTGATGGAGTCGCTGGAGGTGGGAGTTCCCGCCGTGGCCTTTGGCGGCACCGGTGGCTGCTGCGACATGATTGCCGCCGGCGCCGGGCTGCTGGTGCCGGCCTTCGACACCGATGCGCTTGCCGCGGCCACCGAGCGGCTGCTGCGCGAGCCTGCGCTGGCGCGGCAGTGCGGCCGCTGGGGCGCGCAGCGCGTGCAGGAAGACTTCTCTTTCCGCGGTTACGCATTCGACCTTGCCCGCTGGCTGCAACTGCCGTTGCACCACGTCTCGGTGGTAGTGCCCAACTTCAACTACGCACGCTACCTGCCTGAGCGGTTGGGCTCCATCGCGCGACAAACCTACCCGGTCTTTGAGGTCATCGTGCTCGACGACGCCAGCACCGACGGCAGTCGGGGCATCCTCGATGAGTTGCTCACGGACTTCCCGTTCGATGCGCGGCTGGTGGTCAACGAACGCAATTCCGGCTCCGTCTTCAAGCAATGGGGCAAAGGTGCGGAGCTTGCGCGCGGCGACCTGATCTGGATTGCGGAGGCCGACGATCTGGCGGACCCCGAGTTCCTGGCCACCGTCGCCGCCGCCTTCGACGACCCGGAAGTCGTCCTCAGCTTCTGCCAGTCGCGCCAGATGGCGAGCGACGGCACGATTTTGTGCGAGCACTATCTGGACTACGTCGCCGACATTTCCGCCGACAAGTGGCGCCACGACTACGGTGCCAGCGGGGCCGAGGAGATTGTCACCGCCCTGGCGGTGAAGAACACCATCCCGAACGTCAGCGCGGTTGTATTTCGTGCGTCGGTATTGCGTGAGGCGTTGGAGGCGTCGGCCGCGTCGCTTGCGAACTTCAAGGTGGCGGGCGACTGGCGCCTGTACATTGACGTTCTGAGGCGGGGCAAGATCGCATTCTCGGCCGCCTCGCTAAACTCGCATCGTCGCCACGATTCGAGTGTGACCTTGTCTTCGTTCAACGCCGGTCAACTCGGCGAAATCCTGCGCATGCAGCGACTGGTGCGCGAATGGTTCCCCGTGCCTGAGTCCATTCGATTCGCAGCCGGCACGTACGCCCAAGCCTTGTATGAGCGATTCGGATTGGCGTCGGCCGAAGTGCCGCATTTTGAGCAGCATCCCGAGTTACGGTCCGCTGCGTGAACCCGCCCCGCCTGGCCCCGAGACCGCCATGTCACGCCCCCACCTGCCCATTCTGATCGCCGGCATCCTCACCCTTACGCTGTCCGCGTGCAGCGACAAGAAAGAGGTAGTGACCTCAGGCGCCCCGGCCAAGCCGGCGCCGACCGCTTCCGCCCCAACCGCGGCTGCGCCGGCAGCGGAGCCAACAGTGCCGCAGGTCGATGCTGCCGGGACGAAAGCCCTGTTTGCCAGACTCACCCTGAAGGAACCGGGCGACAAGGTCGGTGTGGTGGAGCTTCGACCCGAAGGCATCCTGCTTCACCCTGGCGACAGCCGACCGACCGTCGTGGAGTTCGACCTGAAGGGCTTGGCGAGCCCATTGGCGCTGCGCTTTTTCATGGCGCCGTTGCCGCCGGACGCGCTGGGGATCAAGGACGCGGGAACCGTGCAAGTGGAGGCGATGGTCGATGGAAAGCTCCTCTGGAAGGAGGCGGTGGGTCGTGGTCGCGGGCTGGACCGTGGCCTCGACGTCGCCGGCGCGACGAAGTTGCGCCTGATTGTGGACAACGCCGACGGCAAGTCGTGGTTCGACTGGCTGATGTTCGGTGTTGCGGCAAAGTGAGTGGCGGGTTGCCAGCCCCCGCGTCGATGCGAAAGTTGCAAGGCATCATCGTGCGCCTGACGCCGGAGCGGTAGGGCGATGCGGATTCAGTGGCTTGCGGACCGTGCCGGCTACACGGCCACCTTTGGCCCAGCGTTGCGCATCGGGTCGGAGATCGACGCCTGGCTTGCGTCCAAGGAGACGTTTGACGGCTATTGCACTGCCTGCCGGGGTATCCGGACCTTCAAGGTTTTCGGCGGAGCGTGGTTCGGTGAACGTCCCAACTTGCGTGAAGGCATGGTGTGCACGTCGTGCTGTCTGTCCAATCGACAGCGCTTTATCCTCGCCGCTGCGGAAGAGACTTGGCCGAGTCCCACGCCGCGCCTGCTGTTGATGGAGCGCTTTAGCGCGCTCTACCCGGCGCTGCGCGGGCGTTACCGGAATGTCGTCGCCAGCGAATTTCTTGGGCCGGACGTCGCGCCGGGCGCCGTGCTGGAGCGACGCGGCGAACGGGTGCGGCACGAGAATGCGACGAACCTATCCTTCTCCGATCACTCTCTCGACGGCATTGTCCACAACGATGTGCTGGAACATATCGCCGACTACCGGCGCACGTTTGCCGAGGCTTTTCGCGCGCTCCGGCCCGGCGGCGTGCTTCTTTTCACTTGCCCGTTCTTTGCCGAGCGCGACGTGCACCTTGTGCGTGCCGTCGTGCAGCCGGACGCCTCCGTTCGGCACTTGGAACCGCCGGAGTTACACGGCGATCCCCTGAGCGACAAGGGCATCCTGGCCTTCTATCACTTTGGCTGGTCCTTGTTGACCGAACTGGCGGACGCGGGTTTTGCCGACGCTCGTGCCGGCATGGTGTACGAACCGCTGCTCGGCTTGCCGGCCAGCGGTCACCCCGACCTGCGCGAAACCATGTTGCCGACCGTTTTCCGAGCCGCTAAGCCGGCGTGATCGGCGTGCTGTCCACGGAATGCCAAAGAAATGAATGTCAGTCCGTTCTCGGATGCACGCTTGGCAGGCATGCATGTCTTGCGCAGATTGGTGTGGCTCGCCATCGAGGCAAGTGCGGTAACGGTCGTTGCCTGTGAGTTCTTCCCCGCAGTTCTGCACACATTGCTGCGCAGCCTTGACGAACGAGACCTAGCTGGCCACACGGGCGCCTGTTCATGAACCTAACCGTCGCGCGAATCTTCCAGGCGGTTGCCGGTCTGTTGCTGTTGATTGGTTTCGTCGTCAACTTGCTGCCGGAACCGGCCCCTACGGTGCTTACCTCACGTACGGATTGGCAAATCTCGGGCAAAGCTGGCGTGGTGTCGCTAGACCGGTTTCCTGCGCAGTTTCTGAGGGTGGACCAAGCCGTCGTCGCGGCGGGGCAAGGCGTCATCTTCCGCTCGTGGACTCCGGAGGCGGGGGTGCAGCCGATCGAGGTCACTTCGCCCCCGTTCCGCGTGCCGGAGGCTTTCGCGGTAGCGGTTACCGGTAGCACTCGCACGGCCAGCGGCAAGAACAAGGCGTACTTGTCGTGCTCCAGCCATGCGCAGACACACCCCATTTTCCTGGGCGACGCCAACGTCGCCGTCGTTGAGTCGGTTGTGCGGCTACCGTCGAACTGGTGTCCCGGCGAGGGCCGCCTACATCTTGTCGCGGCCGACATGAACGCAAACGTCGGCATCGGCACCGCATTCACAGTATCCAAGGTCGGATTGCTCAAGCGATCCATGCTCGGGCAGGCCCCGCACGTAGCGGTCGCTTTAGCCCTCCTTATTGCAGTTTCCACGCTCGGTGCGGTACTTGCGCGGCGCGTCGGGCTGCGGGGCATGGAACTGCCCGCTGGTTTCGCTGCGACGGGGCTGGTGGCGCTGGTCGTGTTCTATGGGCACGCGGCACTCCCGTCCGCGAAGGGCTGGATCGTGCCTTTGGTCGTGGGGGCTTTTGCCGCGGCGCTGCTGGCGGCAGCGGGTCGGCGGGCAACGCTACGCACTGCCGTGCGGTTCGGTCCCTACATGAAGGCTTGGGCGATTGCCGCGTTCGCCTACTCTGCGCTGCTTTACGTGGGCGGCAACGGGTTGGCGCACTGGGAGCCCAATTATCGCTTCTGGCCGGCGACGTGGAGTTCGGACAACGAGTTGCCTTGGCTGTTTGCCGAGGCGCTTCGGCATCAGTGGGATCTGGGTGGACTGTTCGGCGGCGGGTGGAAGCCGACCGACCGTCCGCCGCTGATGACCGGTTTTCACTTGCTCGTCTCGGACTTCTCCTTTGCCTTGCAGGCCGGCAATTCGACGCACCTTCGTGGCATCACCTACAACTCGCTGGCCGTCGTGTTCAGTTCAAGCTGGGTGCCGCTTGCTCTTTGGCTGCTGGTTCGCGGTCTGCGGATGCGGCTGCGAGATGCGGTTGCGGTGCTGATCCTGATTGGGCTGCTGCCGTTCGCTATCTTCAACTCGATCTACGGTTGGCCCAAGGGTCTCGGTGCGGCCTACGGCTTGGCTGCGACGGCGGTGGCTTTGTGGCTGGCGCGCACCGAGTCGCGCAGCACGATGGCGCCTGGTGCGGCGCTTTTTGGCGTAACCGGGGCGCTCAGTATGCTGGCACATGCGTCTAACGCGCTTTTCCTGGCGCCTCTGGGGGCATGGCTGGTGGTGCGCAAGCTACGCGCACGTCCCGGAGCGTTGGCGACCGGAATTGCTGCAGGCGTACTGCTGCTCGCCTCCTGGAGTCTCTTCAAGTATTGGACTTTGCCCAGCCACGATCCGGTGACACGCTATGCGCTCGTAGGCGACTACGGGTTTGCCAACCCCGCCAGGTCGCTTGGGGCAATGGTGGTGGATCGGTATCGGGACTTGGGCTTCTCGCAGTGGCTCGAGATCAAGGCACGGATGCTGGTGCAGCCGTTGTGGCCAATATCCACTGCCGTCGTACCTGTGGGCTTGAACAGCGACTTCGGCGCCACTGGCCCCGCGTCGCTGCGCGCCTGGGACTTCATGTTGCTGTCGCTCGGCAATCTGCCGCTGCTCGTAGCTGGGTTGGGAGCGCTCTGGGCCGGGCGCGCTGGTCCAGTCGACCTGGGCATGTCGGCGCGCCTCGACGTGCGTCTGGCGCACCTGTTGGTGTTGTTGTCGTTGGCGACCTGGTTGCTCCTGGCCCTGCTGTTTTTGGCGCCCCTGATTGTCATTCACTGGCCTTACACGGCCCTCTTTGCGTTGGGCGTCGGCGGGCTGGCCCTGGTCAAGAGTCGGTTGCCTCGGTTGTTTGCGGTAGTGACCATCGCAACCGTGGTGTACACGGCCGTCGTCTGGGGTATGGCGCCGCTGCTCGCGCTCAACCACATCGATTGGACCGCGTTCGGTGCGGTGCTGGTTGTTGGTGTGCTCTTGGCTCGGCGACTGTTGACCGGCGCGCCGCTGCGGCCTCGGCGGCCTCGGCGGCGTTTGAGCGAGTCCACGCGCGGGTCGGCAGCGGGCCGGGGCTCGTCGGGGTGGCGCTTATGGCGCGTGCCGTCCGGATGGCTGAGGTGGCTTGGGCCGGACGCAAGCTTGGAACCACTGCCGCTGCGTGTGCGTTGGCAGCGCGTTGCCGGCATGGGTTGTGGTGCGCTGACGCTGGCGCTGCTGACCTATGCGCTTGCCAGCGCCGTGCGGCCGTTGATCGACGATCACTCCTTCCGCCAGACACAGACGGCGATCAGCGTCTTTTACATGCTGCGCGGGAACGGTTGGATTGCCTACCTGACCCCAGTGCTCGGTGCGCCGTGGGCAATCCCGTTCGAGGCACCGGTTTACCAAGCCTCGGTCGCGCTGTTGGCGTGGGTGCTGCCTTTGGAGACCAGTGGCCGCGTGGTGAGCGTGCTTTACTTGGTTGGTGCCGTCTACTTCGGCTTCCGCTTGCTGCGCCTCTTGCTGCCGCCCAACAGTGTGGTGCCGTGGAGTTTCGCCCTGCTGGCGCTGGCGGCGCCTTTGCACTTGTTCTGGGGGCGTGCGTTCCTGATCGAAACCTGCGCGCTGTTCTTCGGCATGGCGTTTGTGTTTTTCGGTGTCCGATACTTCCTTGAAGGACGCCGCATGGACTGGCTGCTTGGTCTGCTGACCGGCGTGCTCTGCGTGCTGGCGAAGTCGACGACGTGGCCCGGCTTCGCCGTGCTGCTCGCGCTGTGCATGCTCTGGGAAGTGGTCCGCAATCGTCGATTGCGTGTTGCGCGGTTCGCCGTGATCGGCGTCCTCGGCTTCGCCGTTCTTGCTGCCGGACTGGCCTGGACTGCCTACGCCGATTCCCTCAAAGTGCAGAACGGTTTTGCCTCACACCTGACTTCGGTGGCCTTGCAACGTTGGAACATGGGAACGTTCGAGCAGCGACTCGGCAGGCCGCTATGGGCTTGGACGCTGCCGGATCGAATCTTGCCCGACGCCCTGGGGAGTCTATGGCCGCTGGCGTTGGCCTTGTTGGCCTATGTCGCCGTCATCGGTGCGGGCGCGCGGCGCGGCTTGCTTGTCGTGCTTGTCGTTGCCTACATGGTGCCGCTGCTGCTCTTTACGCCTTTGCACCTTGTTCACAACTACTACCAGGTGGCCAACGCGATCCTGGCGCTGATGGCGCTGGCGCTCGGTGTCGGCACTCTGATCGACAGGGGGTATGTCAAAGTCGGGACGGCACTGCTGGTCGTGTTGCTCGGCGGCCAGCTGCTGCACTTCTACAAGGTGCATCTGCCCAAGTCGTTTGTCGGTAACGAGCACGATCAGATCGTTACCGCAGCACGTTGGATCAAGGAGCACTCGCCGGAGAATTCGGCGATGTTGGCGGTTGGGGTCGATTGGTCTTCCATCGCGCACTTCTACGCGGAGCGGAAGGGGCTTGGACTGCCGACATGGCTACCCGATACAACGACGCTGCCGCGACTGACGGCGCTCGACTCCACGCTCGGCGGGTTGCCCTTAGGAAGCATCCTGGACTGTCGATCCCTGCCTGGCGCCGCCGAGTACCCGCCGAACCAGCAGCAGCGAGTTGAAGAGTTGATCGGTCAGTTTCGATCGACGGGCCAGGTGGTAGAGCACCGTGCCGGTGAGTGTGTGGCTATGGTCATAAGATGACACCAGTCGGAAGAGCCATGGGGGCAAGGAAACTGATCCTGACGGGCGCGGCGGGTCTTGTCGGCCAGAACCTTGCGCTTGTGCTGCGCCATGCCGGCTACGACAACGTCGTCGCCATCGACAAGCAGGGCGCTAACCTTCGACTGCTCTCTGGCCTGAATCCCGGCGTGCGCGCGGTCGAGGCCGACCTCGCCGTGCCGGGCAGGTGGGAGGCCGAGTTCGACGGCGCCGACACCGCAGTCGTTCTGCACGCACAGATTACAGGCAAGACCGCCGAGCCTTTCGAACGCAACAACCTGCGCGCATCCGAATTGGTTTTCGACGCGATCGAGCGCGCCCGCGTGCCGTTTTCCGTGCACGTCAGCAGTTCGGTCGTCAACTCGGTGGCCGACGACGACTACACCCACACCAAGAAGGCGCAGGAGAGGATGTTTCTCGAAAGCGGCCTGCCGGGCTGCGTCCTGCGTCCGACGCTGATGTACGGCTGGTTCGACCCCAAGCACTTCGGCTGGCTGGCGCGCTTCATGGAGCGTGCCCCGGTGTTCCCGATCCCTGGCCACGGCCGCTACATGCGCCAACCGCTGTACGAGCGCGACTTTTGCCGGGCGATTCTCTGGTGCATCGAGAACCGTCCGTTGGGCAAGATCTACGATCTGGTCGGTAATGAGCGCATCGATTACATCGACATCATCCGTGCTATTCGCGACGTGAAGGGTTTGCGCACGCCGATCATGCGCATCCCGTATGGCATTTTCGATGCGCTGCTCAGGCTCTACGCGCTGTTTTCGGACAAGCCGCCGTTTACGGCCAGCCAGTTGAAGGCGCTGACGGCCGGGGACGACTTCACCGGCGTGGATATCGAGCAGACCTTCGGCTTCAAGCCGACCCCATTCGCGGAGGGCGTCCGCGAGACGTTTTGCCATCCCGTGTACTCGAAGTACGTCGTCGAACGTACCGACTGAGCGCCGCGGCCGGCGTGCCGCGGCAGAACCCACCAACACCATGCCATCACCTCACAACTCACCGCGGCGTGTCGCCGTCATCGGCGCCGGGCCGATGGGACTGGCGGCTGCCTATGAACTCGGCAAGCAAGGAGCGCAGGCCACCGTCTACGAGAGGGACGACCGCATCGGCGGGATGTCCGCCTTCATCGACTTTGCCGGCACGCGGATCGAGCGCTATTACCACTTCATCTGCAAGCCGGATCAGGCAACCTTCGACTACCTGTGCGAGTTTGGTCTGTCCGACCGTCTGCGCTGGACGCAGACCAAAATGGGCTTCTACTTCCGCGGACGCTTGTACGAGTGGGGCCATCCGCTGGCGCTGCTGAAGTTCCCCGGGTTGTCGCTGCCACAGAAGCTGCGCTACGGATTACACGTGATGCGCGCCAAAGGGATTACCGACTGGCGTCCGTACGACGGGTTTTCTTCGACCGAGTGGCTCAAGCGCTGGCTCGGTGAGGTCGCCTACGAGGTGTTGTGGGCGCCGCTTTTCCACTACAAGTTCTACGAGTACGAGCACAGCTTATCGGCGGCTTGGCTGGGTAGTCGCATCAAGCGGGTGGCGCTGTCGCGCAAGAGCCTGCTGCAGGAAGAACTCGGCTATCTGCAGGGCGGCTCCGAGGTGTTGCTCGACGCGGTCGCCGCGGCGATCCGTGCCGCCGGCGGGCGCATCGAACTGAACGCCGCGGTCCAAGACGTGGCGATTGAGTCGGGGGCCGCCGGCGCCCGCGTCGCCGGCGTCAAGGTCGGCGGCGCGCTGCATGCCTACGACCAGGTAATCTCGACCATCCCGTTGCCGTATCTGGTGCGGTTGATGCCCGGCCTGCCGGCCGACGAGAAGGCCAAGGTGGCCGCAATCAAAAACGTTGGCGTGGTCTGCGTCCTGCTCAAGCTCAAACGGTCGTTTACCGGCAACTTCTGGATGAACATTAACGACCCGCGCATTCAGATCCCGGGGTTGATCGAGTACACGGCCTTGAATCCGCTCGACGGCCACACCATCGTCTACGCGCCGTTTTACATGCCGCAGACCCATCCCAAGTACCGGCAGGACGCGCAGGCATTCATCGACGAAACGCTGGCCGCGATGCGGCTGATTCGCCCGGACTTCGATCCCGCGGCCGACGTGCTGGCGAGCACCGCGTCGCGCTACGAGTTTGCGCAGACAGTGTGCACGCCGGGCTTCTACGAGGCGCTACCGCCGATGCGCAGCAGCGTGGCGGGTCTCTTCATGGCTGATACCTCGCATTACTACCCGGAAGACCGGTCGATTTCGGAAAGCATGCGCATCGGGGCAAAGCTTGCCGTGCTCGCGCGTCCGACCACATGAGCGTCGCGCAGCCAGCCTCGTCGCGGGAGTTTGCACTGTTCCTGGTTGCCGGTGGCATCGCGGCGGCCTCCAACTTTGGTTCTCGGTTTGCGTTCAGCCTTTGGTTTTCCTATCCGGTAGCCATCGTGTTGGCGTACCTGGTCGGCATGGCGGTGGCGTTCGTGCTGATGCGGCAGTACGTGTTTACCGGGCGCGGCAAGGCGCTGGCACCGCAGGTACTCAAGTTTGCCCTCGTCAACGCTGCGGCAGTTTTGCAGACGCTGGTGGTCAGCCTCTTGCTTGCGCACTGGCTGCTGCCTGCGCTCGGGGTCGACCGTCACGTGGAGGCGATTGCCCATTTTGTCGGCGTGGCCGTCCCCGTGGTAACGAGCTATTTCGGCCATCGTTGGTTGACATTCCGTTGACGCGGCTTGCTGCCATGCGACCAGCCCCGATACATTTGCCGCTGCGCCCCATTGCGCTGTGGGTCGGCGGAGGTGTGCTGGCTTACTCGGCGACGGTGGCGTGGTCTGGTTCGGCGCAGACACTTGCGGCCATCGCCAAGATCGGGCCGGCCGTGCTGGTTGGTGGCACGGGCATCGCCAGCCTCGCTTACCTCGTGCGCTTTGCGCGCTGGCAGTGGTTGTTGCGCTGGATGGGGCACTCCTTGCCGCTGGCGTTTAGCCTGCGCGTCTATCTGGCCGGTCTGGCGTTGACGTCCAGCCCCGGCAAACTGGGCGAGACGCTGCGCTCCGCTTTGCTGCTACCGGTGGGCGTTGGCTTGCCGCACAGTTTCGCGGCGTTCGTTGCCGACCGGCTGTCGGACGTGATTGGTGTTGCGCTGCTGGGCGCATTCGCTGCGCGTCTGGCGGGTCGGCCCATCTCGCTACTCGAAGCGGTGTTCGTCGCGGCCCTGGCCGGTTCTTTTGTGTTGCGTGCGTTGCTCGCTTCGCGGTCTTGGCCGGTTTGGATGGCGCGCATGGACCGCCGTGGCAGGTGGGGCCAGCGCCTTGCGGCAATGGCGTCGCCGGCGTCGGCTTGGGCGACGGTGTGGTCGCCGGTGCGTGTCGCCCTTTGTGTGGGTTGCGCTGTCGCAGGCTATGGACTGCAGGCGCTCGTTTTCGCTTGGTATGTCGACGCGGCCGGGGGGCAGTTGCCGTGGCCGGACGCATTAGCGATCTTTGCCTCCACTACGCTGCTCGGTGCGGCCAGCCTGGTGCCAGGCGGGCTGGGAGCGATGGAGGCGGCATTGATTCTCCAGTTGACGGAAGCCGGGGTAGAACGCGGCGCTGCGGTCGGTGCAGCCCTTTCCGCACGGATCTCTACGCTTTGGTTCAGCGTGTTGCTCGGTGCAACCATGCTGCTGACCTTCTCGCGGCAAAGTGGGCGTGGTGCGACGGAGTGCAACCGATGAATGGCCCGCCGATGGACACCGTGGAGTCGGTCCCCCTGGTCGTGGACCTTGACGGCACGCTGCTGCGCTCAGACCTGTTGTACGAATCCACCTTCAAGCTGTTGCAAGGCGCGCCCTGGCTCGGCTTGGCGCTGCCCGCTTGGCTCGCCAGCGGCAAGGCGGTGCTCAAGCGGCGCATAGCGCAGCGGGCAGTGGTCGATATCGAGAGCTTGCCGTTCGACGTCGGTGTGGTTGACTGGATGCGCGGCGAGCGCGCCGCCGGCCGGCGGCTGGTGCTGTGCACGGCATCCGACACCTTGTACGCGGAGCAGGTGGCGCTCCACCTGGACCTCTTCGACGAGGTGATCGCCAGCGACGGCAGGGTCAACATGTCCGCTCACCGCAAGGCCGCAACACTCGTCGGCCGGTTTGGCGAACGTGGCTTCGACTACGCAGGCAACTCGTCCGACGACTTGCCGGTGTGGGCGGTTGCGCGGCGGGCGGTGGTGGTGGGCGCACCGGCCGCGGTACGGCGCGCACTCGACGGACGCGTGGAGGTGGAGCGGGAGTTCTTGCGTGCGCCCGCCGGAGTGCGCACCTGGCTGCGCGCGCTGCGCGTGCACCAGTGGCTGAAGAACTTGTTGCTGTTCCTGCCCGTGCTTGGGGCGCACCAGATTTTCAATCTCGCGCTGCTGCCCGCGTTGCTGGTGGCGTTCCTGGCATTCGGCTCTTGCGCCTCTGCGGTGTACCTGTTGAACGACCTGATCGACCTCGACAGCGACCGGCGCCACCCGCGCAAGCGCAAACGACCGTTCGCCGCGGGCGATTTGTCGCCGCTGTCGGGCGCGCTCGCCAGCTGCGCGTTGGCCGTGCTGGCCTTCGCATTGGCGCTGTGGGTTGGCTGGCTCTTCACCGCGTGGCTGGCGGTCTACTTCGCGTTGACCCTCGCGTATACCTTCTGGCTCAAGCGCAAGGTGCTGGTCGATGTGCTGTCTTTGTCGGGGCTGTATACCTTGCGGATCGTGGCCGGGGGCGCGGCGGCAGGCATCGCCGCGTCGTTCTGGCTCTTGGCGTTCTCGTTGTTCCTGTTTCTGAGCCTCGCCTTAGTCAAGCGCTACTCGGAGTTGCAGGTCGTGCTGGAGCAGGGCAAGGAGCAGGCGCACGGTCGCGGCTACTGGACGGACGATCTGCCGCTGGTGCAGTCGCTCGGCATCGCTGCGGGCTTTTCGGCGGTGCTGGTGATGGCGCTGTACATCAACGGCGAGTCGGTGCAGCGTCTGTACCGGCACCCGGAGGCGATGTGGCTGGCGGTGCCGATTCTGCTTTATTGGGTGAGCCGCGTCTGGGTCAAGACTCACCGGGGCCAGATGCACGACGACCCAGTGATGTTTGCCGTGCGCGACCCTGTGAGCTTGGTCTGTGGCGCGCTGTTCGTCGGTGTGCTAGCGACGGCCGCGCTACTGCCGTAGCGCTCCGGCCGATTGAGGTGACCGCCGCACGCGCCGACGGCCACGAGGCAAAGTCGCCGTCAGTTGAAAAGGAAACCGCGGATTCCGTAGCGAATACCCATGGCCTCTTCGGCGTTCAGGCGTACACATGTGTAGGGGGACCCTGCGGTGTTGGGGCCCTGTCCCGTATACATCACGATCCAAAGCGAGTTACCGGCACCGATAGGCGGTCCTGAGACCCATGAGCGATCCCACGTGGTCGCTGCGTCGAGCTTGATGCCCGTATAAAGAAACGATGTGGGGCTGGAGTCGTTACCGGTCCAGAGTTCGAAAAAGCAGATGTTTTGCGACGTGTTCGCACGGCGCGTCGTTGCGGTCATGTCGGTAAGCCGGAAGTTAACCCCTGCCGGTGCCGTGTAGATTTTCTTTGCGAAAGCCCCGGTGCAGCAGGCGGGCGCGTTCTGCCAGACGTTCTCGGCGGTGTCTTCAATGCGGTCATTGATGCCGACGGATCCTCGCACGGTCTGCCCGTTGAGGGGCACGTTCAACACTTGAGCGGCAACGGCCGCTGGCAAGGCCAAAGCGACAAGGCAAAGAAGTAAGCGCTTCATTGGTCAACTCCTTGGTGAGTTCGCGGGAAATTCAGGTCTGCCTGCGTCCATCGGTCAGGTAGAGGTCGAAGTTGTGCGGCGTCCGGTGCTAAGGCCCGGGGTGTGCCGCGGCTGAGCTCGGCGGCGGCCCAACGTGGTTGGGGCGAGCGACGGTTGCGGTATGCGAACCGGCGATCAAGTGCTCAGCGCCGATCACTTCGTCTTGAAGGAGAGGGCGGCGTTCCTCAGCGCTTGATCGCACGCCGTGTTCGGCGGACTTGGCCAGCGGCAAGTCGTAGCTTTCGACAATTATGGCGCCGGTAACGGTGACCGTTAGCGGCTGCTGCGGCCCTGTAACGTGCGGAACCGGTACGATGGTATCCGACACCGCCGTTTGGATCGCCGTACGTGGCACGGTAGCCGGGGGGGGCGTAGGGCCGCTCTGGCTGCAACCGAGCAGCAGCAAAGAGACCAGAACCAACGGCGTCCCCCCAACTAATAGGCGCACCGACCCCTCGGGGCCGAGGAGCCGAGGCCAAGTCCATGTCGCACGAGTACTGGCGAAGGCAGTCGACGGACAGGCACAACACCACTTCTGCAAGACGCGGCGGGGAATCGTGTCAGTCATCGAGCCAAAGTGTTGTCGTGACGGTGCCGAATATACTTCGGCCAACTCGCTGCTGTGAGCGCTTGATTTCGGTCAGTAAACTATCTCTTCATGCCGGAGATGTTGCTCCCCCTTCCGGTAGTCTGTCAAATGCGGTCAAGGCGGATGGCGGGATGGGTCTCGCTACCCGTCGCCCAAGGTAATAGTATCCTCCACCCTTGGCTTAGAAGGCGCCGAAGCGCCGTAGGACTTTGTCGCCTGTGCAATCAATGACGTCTTGGGGTCGGCTGGCGGCAGCCGAGCATGTTGTCGTGCCGTTGGCCGACCGCTCGCAAGTCGCGACGTTGCTGCGTGCATCCGCGCTGCCAGGACTCGCCTACGGTAACGGCCGAAGCTACGGCGATGTGTGCGCCAACTCGGGCGGCACCTTGTGGGCGATGCGCGGGCTGGATCGCTTTATTGCCTTCGACAAGGCGGTCGGCACCATCGAGTGCGAAGCCGGCGTATTGCTCAAGGAGATCATCGACCTCGTGTTGCCGCACGGCTGGTTCCCGCCGGTGGTGCCGGGTACGCAGTTCATCACCGTGGGCGGCGCCATCGCCAACGACGTACACGGCAAGAGCCACCATCGGCAGGGCAGCTTTGGCAACCATGTGCAAAGCCTGACCCTGGTGCGTACCGACGGTACTGCGATCGTCTGCGGCCCGCAGGAGCGGCCGGAGTGGTTTGCCGCCACCGTCGGTGGCATGGGTCTCACCGGTGTGATCGCCACGGCCCGCTTGCGGTTGCGGCCGGTCGAAGGCCCCTGGTTGGATGCCGAGACGCTTGTTTTCGACTCTCTCGACCGGTTCTTTGAGTTGTCCTCGGAGTCTGCTGCCGAGTGGGAGCACACGGTCTCCTGGATCGACTGCGTGGGCGGGCGCGGCGGCAACGCGCGCGGCGTTTTCTTCCGCGGCAATCATGCGGCCGACCGCACCCCGGTGGCGCCGCGCAAGCCCAAGACCTTTCCGTTTACCCCACCGCTGTCGCTGATCAACGGTTTGTCGTTGCGGCTCTTTAATCAGCTCTACTTCAACGTGAACCGCTGGCGTGCCGACCGTGGGCGGCAGCACTACCTGCCGTTTTTCTTTCCCCTCGACAATCTGCTGGAGTGGAACCGCGTCTACGGGCCGCGCGGCTTCTACCAGTATCAGTGCGTGGTGCCGCCGGTCACGCAGAAGGACGCGGTGCGCGAGTTGCTGTGCCGGATATCGGCCTCCGGTACCGGGTCGTTTCTGGCGGTGCTCAAGACGTTCGGCGACCGCCCTTCGCCGGGCCTGCTGAGCTTTCCGATGCCAGGCACCACGCTGGCGCTGGATTTTCCCAACCTTGGCCCAAGCACGCTCAAGCTCTTCGACGAGTTGAATGCCGTCGTCGTCGAGGCGGGCGGGCGCTTTTATTCGGCCAAGGACGCCTGCGTGCCACGGGCGTTGTTCGAGCGCGGCTACCCGCGGTTGGCGGAGTTTCGCCGCTTCCGCGACCCTGGCCTCGCGTCGGACATGGCGCGGCGGCTGCTGGATTGACCTTGCCCCTGGAATCCGTATTCCATAGCTGCCCTGATGCGCTGGCCTGCCGAGCCTGATCGGCCTGCCAGTTTTCTTCAAAGCGCAGCGGGCTGACGTAGCCCAGTGTCGAGTGCCGCCGACTGCAGTTGTACCAGAGCAGCCAGTCGATCACCTCGTCCTGCGCCAAAGCGACCGTGCCCCGATTTTTGACCGCCACGGGTTCACCGGGAGAACGCCAAACGAGTCGGGCAGCCCACGGGGGTCGGGTATGCTGAATCAGTGGCGCGGTGGACCAAGACCGCGCGTCTTGCCAATGTCCCCGGAACCGAAGACTCGCAGCGCCTGGCTAGACCTTTTGCGCGGGTTAGCCATTTCGTTCGTCCTCCTCTCGCATGGGCGGCACTTTGTTGTGTCGGACTGGGACCCCGCGGCTGCATTTCGGTTGGGCGGCTTCTGGGGGGTGGAACTCTTCTTCGCGCTGAGCGGGTTCCTGATCGGCTCGATGGTGCTGTCCGAGATTGACGCAGCCGCGCGCCCGCTTCGCTGGGTACCGGTCTTTCTCTGGCGGCGCTGGCTGCGCACGCTGCCGTTGTACTGGCTGCTGCTCGCCGTCAATCTTCTCTTGGTGGCGCTGGCGGTGTTGCGGGCGCCACCACCGTCGCTGCCGGCGTATCTGCTGTTCGTGCAGAACTTTGCCTGGCCGCACCCGGACTTCATGGGCGAGGCCTGGAGCCTCGCGGTCGAAGAGTGGTTCTATCTGCTCTTCCCGCTGTCGCTGGCGGCGGCGGCCGCCGTGTTTGGCCGGCAACGTTGGCCGCTGCTCGTGTTTGCTTTGGTCGTCTTGTCAGTCGCCGCGGTGGCGCGCCATGCCGCCATCGAAGGTGGCGCCACCTGGGATGCGGGTATCCGCAAAGTGGTGCTATGCCGGCTGGACGCCCCACTCTTTGGTGTGCTAGCTGCGGCTGCGCTGCGGTGGTGGCCGGCGGCCGTGCGGCGCGCAGCGCCGGCGTTGTGGGCGTTCGGTGGCTCGGCGCTGGCCGTGTCGGCAGGTGTGACCTTGCTCGGTGCTGCGAGCCTGGACCGCAGCGTCTTTGCCCGGCAGTTCCTCTTTCCGCTCACCGACGCCGGCTTTGCTGCCGTTCTACTGGCCGGATACGCGGGCGGGTTGCGTGTGAGCGGTGCGGTGGCGGTCGCGGCGCGGTGGGTTGCTCGCTGGTCGTACGCTGCCTACTTGACCAACCTGCCAGTGTTCTTCGTACTCGGTTCGGTCGGCCTTGGGCCGAATGGCGCCGGCGGCCTCGCGGGCGGCGTCGGCAAGGCGCTACTCTTCGTCGGCGCGACCTTGGGCCTGTCGGCGATGCTGTATACGTTGTTCGAGCGGCCGATCCTTGGGTGGCGCGATCGTCGCTGGCCCGATCCCGGCGCTGATCGATGGCGAGTCGCTGTGGATTGACCCTATACGCATGTCTATGGATTTTTGATGCGCAAGGGAGCGGTGGCACCGGGCAGGGAGCAACTGGCGGTGGGGCGAGGGCATAGTGGAGGTGCGGGATCCGCTGTCGTTCGAGCGCTGCTACCCGCGGTTGGCGGAGTTTCGCCGCTTTCGCGACCCTGGCCTCGCGTCGGACATGGCGCGGCGGCTGCTGGATTGAGGACGGAAGGGATGACACAACGCCTGCTGTTGATCGGTGCGACCTCGGCGATCGCCCACGCGGTGGCGCGCCGCTATGCCGCCCGTGGCGCGCGCCTGTTTCTGATCGCGCGGCGGGCCGACGCGCTGGCCGCCAACATGGCCGACTTGCGCGTACGCGGCGCAGCGCAGGTGGAATCCGCGGTACTGGACGCGAACGACACGGCCGGCCACGCCGCGGCGCTGGACGCTGCCTTTGGCGCGTACGGTGGTTTCGATGCGGTGCTCGTCGCGCACGGCGTGCTGCCGGATCAGCCTGCGTGTGAGCGGTCGATCGATCAGGCGCTGGCGAGCTTCGATACCAATGCACGGTCGGTCGTTGCCTTGCTGACGGATCTCGCCAACCGCTTCGAGCGGCAGGGCGCAGGGGCGATCGCCGCGATCTCGTCGCCCGCCGGCGACCGCGGTCGCGCCAGCAACTACGTGTACGGCTCGGCCAAGGCGGCGGTGACGACGTTTTGCGCCGGGTTGCGGCATCGGCTGCATGGCAAGGGCGTCCGTGTCGTGACGATCGAACCCGGTTTCGTCGACACGCCGATGACCGCCGGTATCGCTAAAGGAGGGCCGCTCTGGGCGAGTGCCGATCGCGTCGCGGCGGACATCGAGCGCGCGCTCGACGGCGGTTGGGGCACGGTTTACACGCCATGGTTCTGGCGCTGGATCATGTTGGTGATCCGGCATGTGCCGGAGCGGGTGTTCGTGCGGACACGGTTGTAGGGTCTCGCGCTGTGGCGGCGAGCGTGGTCGCATGATGAGAGTCGTCGTTGCCTTGACCAGCTTCAACGGCAGCGCCTTTCTGTCGGATCAGTTGGCGACCATCCCGACGCAATTGCGGCCGGTCGATCGCATCTTCTTGGCCAACGATGGTTCCCCGACACCATACCGCAGAGCCTGGATGGGGTCGCGCAGGCAAATCCGGATCGCGTTTGGCTTTTTCCCGGCCGTCGGGCGCCGGGGACTCGCCGGCAACGCGGCACGGGCGCTGGTCGCTGCTGCGCATGCGGACGTGGTGTTTCCATGCGACCAGGACGATCTTTGGCACCAGGACAAGGTTGCGTGAGTGCTGGTGGCCTTCGTCCGGCGGGTTTGCTGTGGGTCTTTGGCGCCGTGACCACAGGGTTGAGCCGACGCGCTGAG